>PPYE01432454.1_pt1 | contig 75810 bp, 63 predicted proteins | sample 1559881 | NCBI WGS metagenome assembly PPYE01 (sample SAMN08240022, study PRJNA423297) | Human gut metagenome, whole genome shotgun sequencing project. | reverse complement strand
AGAAAAACACAGCGGGAAAGGTCGGCGACGACTGTGAGCGCAGGCGTCATGGGGATAGTATCGTTTATGTTCCCATAATCAGCCTGCCGAGGTGTAGGAGAAGAGTTTTCCGCCTGCGTTTTTCTATAGTGTATACGGCGTCGCAAATCTCGTTTGCTCCTGCATCCTCAGATTCTATCAAAACCCGCAGTTCCACCTCGACAAATCCCCATTTTAATCCGCCGACCGAATCACCAGCAGTTTCCCGGTCTTCATGCGGAGGATTCCGGTTTCGTCTGCCAGTTCATTGCTGATGCCAAGGCTCTGGGACGGACGAAGGGTCGCATCGTTCAGTGGATAAGAAAAACCTATCAGATCGATGCCCGTTACATCTCCACCCCAGGCAACCAGAGAGAAGAATTTCCTTTCCGGTATTTTCCTGTACATTTTCTCATTTTTTCCACAAAGCATCTCGATTTCGTTGTTTTTATCCACAATTTTTCCGGAGATACCCAATGTTGTCAACTTTTCAAGCATTCCGATATTGGCCAGAGCGTGGTCATACCGGGTTCCTGTGGCGCCCAGCAGAGTGACCTTCTCCGGTGACAAATCTATGGCGTATTCCACCGCCAGCTCCGTGTCCGTAAAATCTTTTCTTGCCGGAAATTCCCGCACAGGAACCCCTTGTTCTCTATAATATGCCAGCAGCCCCTCATCCCGCAGACTGTCAAAGTCTCCCAGAATGTCAGTAGGCGTCAGATGAAGCCGATGGCATGAGGCAAGACCGGAGTCCGCCGCTATAATGCGGTCAAATTTTTTGTCCCTCAGATAAGCGGCGGCAAAATCTGTGTCGATCCTGCCGCCGGTGAGAATTAATATGCAGTTGTTTTCTTTCATTTTTTCACCATTTCTTTGCATTTGCCAGTTCCTCATACAAATAACAATAATCATCATAACGCATCCGGCTGATAGCCCCTTCCTCGAGGGCCTGCTTTACGGCGCAGCCCGGCTCGTGGATGTGGGAACAGCCGTTAAAACGACATTGATTCTCATAATCGGCAAACTCCGGAAAATAAAAACGGAGCTCTTCCTTATCGATATCCTCCAGATAGAGGGAACTGAAGCCCGGCGTATCCATGAGAAAAGTTTCCTCTCCCAGATAAATGAGCTCAGAATGACGGGTTGTGTGTCTTCCCCTCTTGATCTTCTCGCTGACAGCGCCGGTCTCCATCTGGGTCTTTGGACTGATCGTATTCAATGTGGAAGATTTACCGACGCCGGACGGGCCTGCCATCACCGTGGTCTTTCCCCGCAGCAGTTCTCTGATCTCCGGGATTCCCTCGCCCTCTCTGGCAGAGGAAAAGAGAACGCGGCAGCCACTGTTTTCATAATCCTGCCGCAGTTGTTCCTTCTCCTCCTCCGACGCCAGATCCATTTTATTAAAGCAGATGATCACGGGAATCTGCTGTTTCTCCATCATGATGAGAAAACGATTCAAAAGCTGGAAATTTGGTTCCGGCTCATGAACGGCAAAAATGACGAGAGCCTGATCTACATTGGCGACCATAGGCCGGATAAGCTGGTTCTTCCGCTTGTGGATCACTGTGAGATTTCCTGTTTTCTCTTCCTCGGAAATCACATCAATATCTACGATATCTCCCACATTCGGTTTCATTTTCTTATTCCGGAAGATTCCTTTTGCCCTGCATTCATAAAGTCCGGCGCCTTCCACTTCCACATAATAAAAACCGCCGATTCCCTTCATGATTCTCCCCGTCATATTTTCCGTCCTTTCCTTTCTCTAATCGGCCACCCGTTCCCAGGTTACCGGATAACTGTTGTATTCCTGTCCGTTCACATAAAAGATTACCGTAGCGTCACGGCCGCTGTCGCTCTCAAAGCTCACATCCACCGGGAAGGAATCGGAATCGGCGTCCTCTTCCGAATAGATGGTCTGGGTTGAATTACCCTGTTCCAGCACCAGCTCAATATCTCCGGTCTCTCCCTCCTCAAAAGGTGAGTCATACACCTGAACAATTCCCGCGTAATGATAGCTCTCCTGTTCGCCAAGGCTGACCGTGATGGAAACCTCCGTTCCTTTATCTACCATGGTACCCGATTCGATGCTCTGTTCAAAGACGTCACCGACGCCGACAGAACCGCTGTAATCACTGGATACCGTGCCAAGGACAAGTCCCAGACGATTCAGTTCACGCTCCGCAGCTGCCTGACTGACGCCGTATAAGTCCGGCACCTTCACCTGGGAAACGCCGCGGCTGACTGTGATCGTCACAGTGAATCCCTCATCCACCATACTGCCTCCTTTTGGCGTCTGGCGGATCACATAGCCTTCCTCCACGGTATCACTGTTGGCATAGACAACTTCCGCTTTCAGCCCCAGAGATTCCAGCTCGCTGATTGCCTCTTCTTCCTCGTAATTGACCAGAGGCGGCACTTCCACCTGAGTGTTCTCTTCTTCATCGGTTCCAAGCGTCAGGGTGATGGTGGAGCCTTCCAGAACGTCCCGGCCTTCATCGGTTCCCTGCGCCACAACAATGAGTGAATCGCTCTCTTCATCCACACCGTCCTCGTATTCGAATTTTGCGGTCAGATTTAATTCCTCCGCCTGGCTTTCCGCCCTGGTCCGCGTCATTCCGATAAAGCTTGGCAATGTGACGTATTTTTTTGCTTCCGTGGTTCCTTCTGTGGTAGTCTCATCGGCGGTATCTTCGGTATCTTCCATCGCCTCCGTGGTGCTTTCCGCCGTACTACCGCCGGAAAAACGCAGAAGGTTCGTGGACGTTCCTATAAAATAAAAGACAAGACATGCCAGAAAAACGCCAAATACTATCGTGATGACCATGATCATTTTTTCCAGCTTCGGATGTACCGAAGCGTCATCGTCATAATCTTCGTCATCCTTCTCTGTGGATTGTCCGGTCACTTCTCCCGGATTTCCATCGCTTTCCGGCGCATGGTCTCCCATCAGCGTTTTCTTGATCTGTGCAATCTCTTCTTCTGAGCGTGCCTTCGTCGGACTGTCATCCACCTGCGGGCTCATATATACGTAATTGCCGTCCGGTGAAGTAAACACCTGCTGCAGATCCGCAATGAGCTCCGCCGCAGTCTGGTATCTTGCTTCCGGCTTCTTTTTCGTACATTTTAAAATGATATTTTCCAGGCTGACCGGTATATCCGGAAAATAGTTTCTCGGAGGAACAATCTCCCCCTCCAGATGCATCAGCGCAATGGCCACTGTATTCTCTCCATCAAAAGGAACCTTTCCTGTAGCCATCTCATACATGGTGATACCAAGAGAGTAAATATCGCTTCTTGCGTCGGAATAACCGCCTCTCGCCTGTTCCGGCGACAGATACCGCACAGAACCCATAGTGCTGGAGGCAATGGTATCGCCAGTGGCCGCTTTGGCAATGCCGAAGTCTGTCACTTTAATCTTGCCGCTGTCGGAAACGATGATATTCTGCGGCTTGATATCCCTGTGTACAATATTATGTTCGTGGGCAGCCTGAATGCCGCTGGCAATCTGTATGGCAAAATCCACGGTTTCCCGGACAGAAAGTCTCCCATACCGGCGGATATAACGCTTCAGCGTCATTCCTTCGGCCAGCTCCATGACAATGTAGTGAATCCCCTGATCATTGCCCTCGTCCAGGATGCTCACTACATTGGGATGATGCAGATCCGCCGTGGAGCGGGCTTCAGAGTTGAATCTCCGAACCAGAGTCTCATCCTCGCTGTATTCTTTCCGGAGTACTTTGACAGCGACATAGCGGTTTGTTTTGCGGCATCTTGCCTTATACACATCAGCCATCCCACCGGAGCCGATATGTTCAAGGATCTCATATCTTCCTCCTAAAATCATTCCTGTCTGAACCAAAAACGTCACCTCCCGTTTCCACACTGGGCGATAACGACCGCTATGTTGTCAAGTCCGCCGTAAAACAATGCTTCATCGACACATTCCCGGGCCAACTCGTTCATCTCTCCCTGCTCTGCCATGATCTCTTCCAGCTTATCATCGTCCACCATGTTGGAAAGTCCGTCCGAACACAGCAGAATTTTCTGGCCGTCCGCAATATCCAGCATGAAGAAATCCGGCGAAACCGTATCCGATACGCCTACTGCTTTGGTGATGATATTTTTCTGTGGATGATTCCTGCTCTCCGCCCGGTCAAGCTCTCCCGCGCGCACCAGTTCCTCCACCAGAGAATGATCCATAGTCACCTGCCGGAGCGTACCGTCATAATAGTACAGACGGCTGTCCCCCACATTCATGACGTAAACAACATGATCCACCACTGTGGCCGCCACAAATGTGGTTCCCATTCCGGCGTACTCTTCTTCCCGCCGGGACATCTCAAAGACTTCGGCGTTGACCTGCTGCAATATTTTCTCCATGGACAGAAACGGAAGCTCCTTCTCCGCCTTTTTTGCCAATTCCACAAATCTTGTCACGGAATAAGACGACGCCTTATCTCCGGCCTTATGTCCTCCCATTCCATCCGCAACGATATAAAGATTTGGAAAACAGCCCACCGGCTCATCGGAAAAGAAAAGATAATCCTGATTTACTTTTCTTTTCTTTCCTATATCCGTGATTCCAAAGGACTTCATCCATTCCCACTCCTTTCTTTATATCCTTTTCTGAGTTGTCCGCAGGCAGCAGAGATATCTCTTCCCATCTCTCTGCGGACTGTCACCTGAATATGATGTTTTTCTAATATATGCTGAAACGCCTGAATATGATTCTGCTCCGACTGTCTGTACTCTCTCTCCTTGACAGGGTTCACCGGAATCAGATTAATATGGCAGTTTAAGCCTTTCACAAGAGCCGAAAGCATCTCGGCGTGTTCCTTCTGGTCATTGACGTCTTTGACCAGACTGTATTCGAATGTAATCCGCCGGCCGGTCTTTTCCACATAATAAGCGGCAGCTTCCATGAGCTCCTTCATGGCGTACCGGTTTGCCACCGGCATCAGCTCCCGGCGCATGACGTCATTTGGCGCGTGAAGAGAAATGGCCAGAGTCACCTGTGGATATCTGTCGGCAAATTCATATATTTTCGGTACCAGACCGCAGGTGGACACCGTAATATTTCTGCGGCTGATATGCAGTCCCTGCTCATCTGTGAGCATCTCGATCATCCGGCACAATGCCTCAAAATTATCAAAAGGCTCCCCGGTTCCCATTACTACAATATGGGAAACCCGCTCTCCCGTCGCCCTCTGTATGGCGTAAATCTGGTCAAGCATCTCCGACGGATACAGATTTCTGGAAAGCCCCAGCAGCGTGGACGCGCAGAATCGGCAGCCCATCCGGCAGCCGGCCTGTGAGGAAATACACACAGAATTGCCGTGCTTATATTTCATCAGAACGCTTTCTATAATATTGCCGTCATAAAGCTCAAAAAGGAACTTGGAAGTTCCGTCAATTTTGGATACGTACCGTTCCACCTCCGTCACGCCGTACAGCGGATGCTCCCGGAGAATCTTCTCCCTGCACGCTGCTGGAACGTTCTTCATCTCGTCCCCGGAACGGATCAGTTTCTGGTGAAGCCAGCCGTAAATCTGTTTTGCCCGGAACTTCTTCTCCCCCGCCGCTTCCACGGCGGCAGTGAGTTCCTCCATATTCATTGAGCGGATATCTGTCCAACTCTCCATTCTCTTCCTCCAATTTATTTCCTCGTGAACTTCGCCACAAAAAATCCATCGCAGCCGTCGATGCCCGGCAGCAGCTGCAGGTATCCTTCTTTTCCAGTCCGTCCCCGGAGATCTTTTGGCAGACATTCCTCAACGGACACCGGCTGAAGGGGCGTATTTTCCTCAATCCACCGCACATTTTCCACGTTTTCCTGCCGGTTCAGCGTGCAGGTGGAAAATATGAGAGTTCCGCCCGGTTTCACATACCGCCATGCTGTGGCGAGAATCTTTCTCTGCAGTTTCACAAGCTCATCAAGCTGATCTGCAGTCAGATGATATTTGATATCATTTTTACGTCCCATGATTCCCAGCCCGCTGCATGGAAGATCCGCCAGCACCACATCCATGGTCTTCTCCAGAGATGCATCGTACTCTGTGGCGTCCCACTGCTCGATTATAATCTGGGAATATTTCAATCTGTCATTATTTTCCTGTAGTATTTCTGTCTTATATTCTGTCAGATCTCTTGCGATTACCTGTCCTTTGACTCCTGCGCGCGCAGCCGCGTGAAATGTCTTCCCTCCCGGCGCCGCACAGAGATCAAGCACTCTGTCTCCTTCTTTGATTCCGGAAACTTCCACCGGAAGCATGGAGCTCTCATCCTGTACCACGAAAAGACCCTCCCGGAATGCCGGGATTTTATTCAGATAATTATACCCGGAAATCTGCAGAGCATACGGAAGATAACGACCATTATGCACGATCACTCCGCTTTCTGCCAGCGATTTTTTAAGCGCATCCGGCGTAGTTCTGTCCAGACAGGCGCGGATGGTGGTCGGTTTTGCCGTGAGAAAAGAGGACAGCATAGCTTCTGTCTTTTCTTCTCCATACTGATCTGCCAGCAAATGTACCAGCCACTGCGGCATGGAGTAACGGATCGACAAATATTCAGGCAGCTGGCTGTCTCTGTCCGGCAGCGGCAAATGCTCTTTTTCCCGGATCAGCGTCCGCAGCACTCCGTTGACAAAACCGGACAGACTGCGAAAGCCCCTTTTTTTCGCAAGATTCACCGCCTCGCTGCAGGCGGCGGCGTCTCTCACATTCATAAACAGAATCTGATACGCCGACAGACGCAGCAGATTCCGGATCAGCGGTTTGCATTTCTTCATTTTGGTTTTGGAGAAAGCGTCCAGAACATAATCCAGGTAAATTCTCTGTTCTGTTACTCCTTCGCAGAGCATAGTAAAAAACGCCCGCTCATTCTTCGGCGCAAACTGAAGCCGCATGAGCGCTTCGCCCATGACCAGATGAGACAGTCTTCCTGTCTTTTCCATATTCATGAGGACGTTCAGCGCTTCCTCCCGCATGTTAATTCTGTCCGCCATAAACCATTCCCTTTTTCACCGGATACCCCAGAAGGAATGCCTGCACCGGCATCCGCTTCTTACCCTGGAGCTGTACCTCGTTGACCTTCAGCTGTCCGTCGCCGGTCTGTACATAGAAACAATCCTTTTTCACATCGGTGACAGTACCCGGTACGGCCGTCTGCCCATTTGCCGGGTCAGCTTCCACATCGGCATCCCAGATCTTTAATGTCTTGCCATTCATATGAGTATAGGCGCTCGGCCAGGAGTTCAGCCCGCGTATGAGCCTCTCAATAGCCGCCGCGCTTTTTGTCCAGTCAATCTCTCCCAGCTCTTTGGTGAGCATACCTGCATAGCTGCTCTCGGCATCGTTCTGCGGAATCCGCACCGCCGTGCCGGCTTCCAGCTTCGCCAGGGTCTCAAGAATAAGCTTTCCGCCTGCGGCAGACAGTTTGTCATGGAGTGTCTCGCCCGTCTCCTTCGGCTCGACCGGAATGACAATCTTGTCAATCATATCTCCTGTATCCAATCCCTTTGCCATATACATGGTTGTAATACCTGTTTCTTTCTCTCCGTTGATGACCGCCCACTGTATCGGGGCGGCTCCCCGGTATTTCGGAAGCAGAGAGGCATGCACATTGATACAGCCATACTTCGGAATATTCAGGATGCTTTCCGGCAGAATCTGTCCGAACGCCACCACGACAATCACGTCAGGCTCCAGTTCTTTAAGCGTCTCCACAAACGCTTCCTCACGCACTTTTACAGGCTGATACACAGAAATATTGTGTTTCAGCGCTGTTTCCTTCACCGGAGGGCAGGCCATAGCCTTTCCACGTCCTTTTCGCTTGTCCGGCTGTGTCACCACGCCGATCACGTCATGATGAGCGATCAACGCTTCCAGAGTCGGGACGGAAAACTCCGGCGTTCCCATAAATATTACTCTCATTCTTCTTCCCACTCTTCCTCTTCTTCCAAATCTCTGTAAGGTTCGCTGGCCCGCTCGCCGTAAAGAATACCGTCCAGATGGTCCATCTCATGAAGGATGGCTCTCGCCCGGAGCCCTTCTCCTTCATAAATCACCGGATTCATATCCATGTCAAGAGAAGATACCTTCACGTAATTCGGTCTTGTGACCTCCGCCACCTTGCCCGGCACGCTCAGGCATCCCTCGTCATCAGTCTGCTCTCCGGAGGTCTCAACAATCTCCGGATTGATAAGCACGATCGGCTCCTCATCTCTTACATCCACCACGCAGACACGGCGCAGGATTCCCACCTGCGGAGCCGCCAGCCCAACGCCGTTGGCCTCATACATGGTGTCGAACATGTCCCCGATCAATGTCTCGATGGACGGAGTCATATTTTTCACCGGTTTACATTTTTTCTTTAAAATCTCATCGCCAATATAGCGAATTTTGCGAATAGCCATTTTGTTCTCCTTCATCTATATTTTATCATCTATATGTATTATCAAGCTTCATCATACCATACCCGGGCACTTCCGTAAAGGCTCAGTAAATTCCCACGGGATCAAAGTCAAACTGAATCTGCACGCCGGCAAAAAGCGGGTGTTTCTCCAGTACCGGCTCCAGGCGGCTTTTGAGCTCCTCCAGCCGGTCCGCGTCCCTGTGCTTGATGTAGATCACCTGACGGTACAGGTCCCGCAGCTTCGCAATGGCCGCGTGGCCGGGATTCAGAAGCTGCACCGGCTCCGCCTCGCCTTCCTGGCTTTTTTCGATCATTTTCTGAATCCGCACCGCAGCCAGGTGGGCGGAAGATTCATCGCCGCACTGCACCAGAATCACCAGCAGATGGGCGCAGGGCGGATACGCCATAAGATTCCGGTAGGCGATCTCCTGCTCGTAGAACTCCTCATAGGAGTGATGGACGGAAGCGGTGATGGCGTAATGATCCGGCGAGTAGGTCTGGATGACGACCTCCCCCGGTTTGTCGCCCCGTCCGGCACGGCCTGCCGCCTGACACAGCAGCTGAAAGGTCCGCTCTCCGCTCCGGAAGTCCTGTCCGAACAGGGAAAGATCCGCCGCCAGAATTCCCACCAGCGTCACGTTGGCGTAGTCGTGTCCTTTGACGATCATCTGGGTTCCCAGCAGCACGTCGGCATCTCCCCGGGCAAAGGTCTGTAAAATCTCCTGGTGAGCGTTTTTGCGCCGGGTGGTATCCATGTCCATCCGCAGCACCCGGATACCCGGGAACTCCTGATAAAGAGCCGCTTCCACCTTCTCCGTTCCGAGGCCGAAGGCCGCCACATGGGGCTGCCCGCACACGGGACACTGCCTGGAAAATGCGGTCTCATATCCGCAATAATGGCAGCTCAGCCGTCCGCTTCTGTGATAGGTCATGGACACGTCGCAGTGGGGACATTTCATCACCGTGCCGCAGCTTCGGCAGGATACAAAGCCCGCAAAGCCCCGGCGGTTCAAAAACAGCATCATCTGTTCTCCCCTTGCCAGCCGCTCCCGCATCTTCTCTTTCAGGGATTCACTGAATACCGATCGGTTGCCCTGCCGGAACTCTTCTCGTAAGTCCACCGTCTCCACGGCGGGCAGCGCCGCATTTCCGGCCCGGTTTTTAAGAGTCAGCAAAACGTACTCTCCCTGCTGCGCCCGGTAAAAGCTCTCCACCGAAGGGGTGGCCGATCCCAGCACCACGCTGGCGCCGGCAAGCTGCGCCCGGTAAACGGCGGTCTCTCTGGCGTGATACTTGGGCGTACTGTCACTCTTGTAAGCGCCGTCATGCTCCTCGTCTATGATGATCAGCCCCAGCCGCTTCGCCGGGGCAAAAAGAGCGGAGCGGGCGCCGATGATCACATCCGCCTCCCCCGCTGCGATTCTCTCACAGGCATCGGACCGCTCCCCCGCCGACATGCGGGAATGAAGCACCGCAATCCGTCCGCCGAAACGCTCATAGAACCGCCGCACCGTCTGATAAGTCAGGGAAATCTCCGGTATGAGAACGATAGCCTGCTTTCCCTGCGCAAGCACCGTCCCGATCATATGGAGGTATACTTCCGTCTTGCCGCTTCCGGTGACTCCGAACAGCAGATAGGTGGGATAAACGCCCTCCTGAAAATCCCGGCGGAATCTTTCCGCCGCCGCCTGCTGCTCCTCATTTAACTGCACAAAGGTCTCTTTTTTCTCAAACTGCGGAAACGGGTCCCGGTACATCACCTTCGTCTCCATGCGGATGACGCCGTCTTCCGCAAGCTTCCTCAGTTCCTTTAACGGAAAACGGCATTCTTTTACCGCCTCATCTTTGGACATTTGTCCCGTTACAAGGAGTCTGCCCAAAAAACGCGCCCGCGCCGTGCGGTGTTTTCTCTCCCACTCTGCCAGCAGCGTCTCCGCTTCTTCTTTTGTGATCGCCAGATAAATGTTTGTTTCCTGACGGTGCCGGACGCGGCTCTTGACCGGCATCACTGTCTTTAACGCCTGAATCATGGAAGACCCATACCGCCTCTTTAAGAATGCGGCCACCTGGATCAGCTGGGACTCCACCGTGAGGCTTCCCTCCGCCACCCGGGTGATCTCCTTGATCTTATTTACGTCATAGTCCGGTTCTTTCTTAAGGGCGATGACATAGCCCTCTTTCTCCCGGTTTCCCGCGCCAAACGGCACACAGACCCGGACTCCCGGCGTCACCGCGTCGCGCAGGGAAAGAGGCACCCTGTATTGAAATACTTTATCGAGTGCCTCATGAGAAATATCTATGATAATATCCGCAAAGATTTCTTCTCCCATTTCATTTCCTTTAATATTTTCCATCAAGAACATCCTGAACGATCTCTTCTTCGCTCATGTGATACTTCTGGCCCTTGATCTCCTGATACGTCTCGTGACCCTTTCCGGCGAGAATCACAATATCTCCCGGCTGCGCATGGTGCATCACATAAGAGATGGCCTCCCGGCGGTCAATGATGGAAATGTACTCTCCGTCGGTCTTTTTGATGCCGGTGAGGATGTCGTCTATGATTGCCTGCGGCTCCTCGAACCTCGGATTATCTGAGGTGATAATCGTCAGATCCGCCAGCCGTCCGGATACCTCGCCCATCTCAAAGCGGCGCAGCTTCGAGCGGTTGCCGCCGCAGCCAAAGAGGCTGATGAGCCTTGCCGGATGGTACTCCCGGAGAGTCTTTAAGATACTTTCCAGAGCCACTGCATTATGCGCGTAATCCACAATGAGCGTGTAGTCATAGCCGGTCGGGATGATCTGTACCCGTCCCTTCACGGTAAATGTTCTTAAAACTTCATTGATCATGGAAAGATCCGCGCCCATTTCCAGAGCCACGCAGATAGCGCCCAGGGCATTGTGTACGTTGAAGGTTCCCGGCACGCCGCAGGAAACTCTTCCATTTAAAAGGCCGCTCACATCAAAGTCAACGCCGAGGAAATCGGTGTCTCTGGTGAGGGTAATATTCTGCGCACGCAGATTGGCGCCCTCCGCCAGACCAAAGGTCTGTACCGGACACACCGCCTTAGCGGTAATCTCCTCAAAATGTTCATCGTCCAGATTGGCAAATCCTTTTTTGCACTGGGTAAAGAGCATCGCCTTGCAGGAAAGGTATTCCGCAAAGTCCTTGTGCTCATTTGGCCCGATATGATCCGGAGACAGATTGGTAAATAACCCGTAGTCAAACTCGATACCGGCTGTACGGTCCAGCTTAAATCCCTGGGAGGAGGCCTCCATGACCACCGCGTCGCAGCCGGCGTCCACCATCTCCCGGAAATACCGGTGGATATCGTAGGATTCCGGCGTCGTATTATTGACAGCGATATGTTTATCACCGATGACCACCTCGATGGTTCCGATGACGCCGGTCTTGTGTCCGGCCTTCTCCAGAAGCGCCTGAATCATATAGGTGGTGGTGGTCTTTCCCTTGGTGCCTGTCACGGCGATGGTGGTCAGTTCCTTCGCCGGATGTCCGAACCATGCGGCGGATACAAGCGCCATGGCGTAGCGGGTGCTCTCCACCTGGATCACGGTCACAGTCTCCGGAACATCTACCGGGTCCTCCACCAGAAGCACGGCCGCTCCCTTCTTCGCCGCTTCTTCTGCAAATGTATGACCGTCAAAGGATGCGCCTTTGATACAGATAAACATGCAGCCTTCCGCCAGCTTTCTCGAATCGTTGACTACCGCGGAAACCTCCGCATTGACATCACCCTGCAGGCATTTATAGGAAAGTCCTTCTAATAACTGAATACATTTCATGGTGTTCATCCTTTCTGAGACGCCGGCAATGGCTTCCGGCGCTTTTATCCATTTTATCCATATTTTAACCTTTTGTGTCTGTACCGTCAATAAAAACAGCGCCGCCCCGAAGAGGATTCCCAGGGAGTCCACGCCCACGTCAAAAAGGCGGCAGCTCCTGCCCGGCACAAAATACTGATGAATCTCGTCGGTCACCGCATACAGAATACAAAAGGGAATCGTCTTAAAAAGCAGTGTGGCAAAACCCGCGCCAAACTTTCGATGCGGAGCTTCACTGCTGTCCGCGCTCTGACACGGCATGCCCTGGCGGCCGAAGGCCAGCCGCAGCATCAGCCCGTGGATGCAGGTCACAAAAGAAAAGACGGCGTATTCTGTAAAATGCGCCAGTTTGCGCACCGGCGCCTCCAGCCACTGGCTCCACTGCTCTATCTCTGCCCGGCTCAGATCCAGACCAAACAGTTTCTGCACTGCCCGGACAATCTGCCCGCAGATTCCTCCGCTTAAGCCCGAAGACCGGGTGGCGTCCTGTGCGGAAAACGAAAAAATGAGAATCATCATCAAAAGGACAAGAAATCCTGTAAGCAAAAGGCAGACACCCAGTCTCCGGTGTCTGCCCCATAAATTATTCTTCTGTCTCACTGCTGAAACCTGCCTCATCCGGCTCTCCCTCAAAGTCAATGGCATCGGCTTCCTCTGTGTCTGCCTGACGGGCCGCTTCTGTCTGTCCGGCAGCCTCCAGCGCATCGATGTCATCCAATACATTATCATCATCAAATGTATCGTCAAAATCTACTTCTTCGTCATCCTGAAGAATCTTGATCTTGCCGTTGTAAAGCTCTTTCACCGCGATGGATAACGGTTTGTCTCCCTCCACGCCGTCAACCAGCGGCTTTGCTCCACCGATGATCTCCCTCGCGCGCTTGGATGTGGCGATAACGATGGAGTAACGGCTGTTGATGCCCGGCTCCTCCCCACGGAATTCTTCACTGTTGATCTTCTCCATAAGTTCTGTATAAGATGGATGTAACATATAATAATCTCCTTTCTGCAATTATCCCTGATACTCTTTCAGTCCTTCTTTAAGGCTTGCGATAAAGTTCTTTCTGCGGCTCACGCGGCAGGCTTCGCTCTCTATGATGGAATGAATCTGCGCCATACATTCTTCCAGCTTGCCTTCTTCGTTATTGACAATATAATCGTAAACCGGAATGCTTTCGGCCTCCTCGACAGCCCGGCGCATCCGCTTTTCAATGACTTCCGGCGCCTCGGTGCCGCGTCCCACCAGTCTGTTTTTCAGGATCTCGATGGAAGGCGCCGTGATAAACAGCAGAATCGCATCCGGATACTGCTCCTTGATCTTCATGGCTCCCTGCACTTCAATCTCCAGAATGACCACCTGACCTTCGTTCAGACTGTCCTCCACAAACTTTCTCGGCGTTCCGTAATAATGTCCCACATACTGGGCATACTCGATATATCCATTGTAATCCACAAGACTCAGGAATTCATTTTCTGTCTTGAAAAAATAATCTTTCCCGTCCTGCTCTCCCTCTCTCGGCTGCCTTGTGGTGGCCGAGATGGATAAACGATATCCGTATTTTTCCACCAGCGCGCGGGAAACAGTTCCCTTGCCCGCTCCGGAAAAGCCGGAAATCACAACCAGCGTTCCTCTGTTATCCATCATTTTCTTCCTCTTTCTCTTCGTTTTTAAAACCGCTCCTGCACCGGATGGCTATGGTCTCTGTGGTGAGCGCCGACAGCACCAGATGTCCGCTCTCCATGATAAGCGCCGTCCGTGTCCTCCTCCCGCAGGTGGCGTCCACCGCCAGACCCTCGTCCCGGGCGTTCTGGATCATCCGCTTGATGGGAGCCGCGTCCGTGCTCACCATGGAAATAATCTTATCTCCGTTTACCATATTTCCAAATCCGATGTTAATCAACTGCGCCATATTTTCTCCGTTTATTCTATGTTCTGCACCTGTTCTCTGATCTTCTCAATCTCTGTCTTCAGATCGATGGCCATGTTGGAAACTGTGATGTCGTTGGCCTTTGACAAAATGGTGTTGGCCTCCCGGTTCATCTCCTGGGCGATAAAGTCGAGCTTTCTTCCCACATTGCCGCCGCGGAGCAGCTCTTCCTCCATATTCTGTATATGACTTCTCAGACGGACCGTCTCTTCATCCACACAGATCTTATCCGCATAAATGACCACTTCAGTGGCGATACGGCTCTCGTCCACATTAGTGTCCGCCAGCAGCTCTCTGACCTTGTCTTCCAGCTTCTTCCGGTAATCGCCTACCATCTGCGGATACCGTTCCTCGATTCCGCCGATGTTGCCGGTCATCCCGGCAAGCTTCTGAAGGATATCTTCTTTTAACTGCTCTCCTTCCCTCTGCCTGCTCTCCATAAACTGCTGCAGGGCCTGTTCCACAGCCAGAAGAAGGGTCTCCTCCACCTCCTCAGGATTCAGCTGCGCCTCCGAGAGCATCAGAACCTCCGGCATCCTTGCAATCCGGTACGCACTGGCGTCTTTCTCAACGCCCAGTGACTCAGAAAGCTCCGAAAGGGCACGGTAATACTCCATGCCAAGTTCTTTATTCAACTGCACACATGCCGCATGTTCCGACAAATCTTCATAGCCGATATAAACGTCCAGCTTTCCCCGGTTCACTGCCTTCTTTATGGTGCCGCGCACCGCGTTTTCCAGGCTGTTTAACTTCTTCGGCATCTTAATATTCAGGTCGCAGTATCTGTGGTTGACCGCTTTTATCTCCACAGTAATTTTGCATTGTTCGGTCACAATCTCACTGCGGCCAAATCCGGTCATGCTTTTTATCAATCTCTCCACCTCATCTCCAAATGTCTTACTGCAATTTCAAAGGTATTATATATGAAAAAAAACTGTTCGTCAATTCACGATTGGCGCTCTGTTAAATCCTTTTGCAGAGGTACCAGATAGTGGATGGCGGCTCCGCTCCCATGGGGTATAAAAAAGTCTTTCCGGAGTTCCTCATATTTAAAATGCTTCGGTCCGCCTGACTCCATCCGGTCCCAGTACTTTTTCAGTTCGGTAAAACGCAGGTAATAACATTCCTGCCGGTGAGAAAAATAGATAAGGAGAAAACTTACGCCCCCCTGTGTCTCATATCCCTCCATAAATTCCATCTGATGCCGGTGAACATTCTGCATGGGAAAGGTGTCCGTATGACATTCCTTGGCGTCAAAGCAGACCGGCACCCCCTGCACCACGCCGATATAATCCACCGTACTCTTTTTTTCAAAATACGCAAGGGTGATATGCCGGCTGTTTTTATCAAAGCGGACCGGCGTGATGGGCGTCGGCACCTTCTGGATAAGCGCCAGCTTTTTGTCTCTGTATTTCTGGTTGGTATAATTGATCATTTCCTCCAGAACCGATCCTCTCAGTCCTCTGGATGTCCATGTTGCCATTCTTATTCCTGCCTCTGATTTTTTATTTCTTGCTCTCGCTGATTCATTGGATTTCATCCGGCTTTCTATCTCCATCGCTGATTCATTGGTTTTATCCTGCGTTCTATCGCCGCCGTTCGTTCAACGACAGTCCGTAAAACTCCATGGCCTGCCGGAACGGCGCCGGCGGCGGATCGATCACATGGAGCATACGGGAAGCTGCATGAGCGTCGCTACCCGTCATCTTCAACTCGTAACTGTGAAGCAGCTGATGGTTGATGCCGGTTTTCCGTTTCAGACGGTCATTTTCCGCACGTCTGCCGTATTTGTAATCACCGAGCACCGGATGTCCTTCCGACGCCAGATGGGCGCGGATCTGGTGGCTCTTTCCTGTGATGAGCCTGACCTTTAAAAGCGTTGCTTCCGGCGAAGTGTCAAGAACCTGATACCAGGTCTCCACCGGCGAAGCTCCCTCGGCGGAACGCCGGGAAAGCGTAACGGTATTCTTCTTTTCGTCTTTTATGAGCCAGCCTTTGATTTTCCGGTCTTCCCGCATGGTTCCCTGCACGATGCACAGATAATATTTCTCAAGTTCCCTCTTCCTGAGCATCCGGCTTATGATCTGAAGACCCGCCGTTGTGATGCCGCAGAGAACAATTCCGCTGGTATTCCGGTCCAGCCTGTTTGCCACAGATGGACGAAAAGCAGTCGTTCCTTCTTTAATAATATCATTCTTCCGGCAGTAATCCAGAAGATAATCATTGAGGGAATCGTCCTCCGGCCTGGCTTTCTGCGTGAGCATCCCCGCCGGCTTATGAAAAATCAGGATATCTTCTGTGGCATACAGCAAATGAACCTGCTGCCGCAGGGATTCTTCTCTTTTTCCTGTGGACAGCTTCTTTTTCCCGACAGGCCGCTCATCTTTCGAAACAGACGATACATTTCTTCCGGTCCGACCGGTAAACTTCGCAAGAGTCTCTTCCGAAAAATAAATCTGGATGGAATCACCCTCCCTGATTTTCTCGTTTCCCTCCGCCTTGTTTCCATTCAGCTTAATATTCTTTTTACGGAGCATTTTATGGAGAAAACCGGAAGCTGCTTCCGGCATATATTTTTTCAGATAACGGTCAAATCGCTGCCCGGCCTCCGCTTTAGTCACAATAATTTCTTTCATTTCTGTCTTCCCATAAAATGAAGGAATACTTTATGCGGCAGAACTTTGGACGCCGTATGGAACAGTTTCATCGGTTTTCCATAAACCGAGATTTCTTTTCCTGCAATATTATCCCTCCACGCCTTTCTCACAACTTTTTTCGGGTCTGACATCACCATCTTCTTATAAGCCGGCAGATGTTTTTGTTCCGCCGCCCGTTTGAAAAATTCGGTTTTCACCGCGCCCGGGCAGACAACAGTGATACCAAGATTGCTTTCCCGGCATTCTGCCCGCAGACTCCGGACAAAACTCAGCACAAAAGCTTTGGTCGCCGAATATACCGCAAAACCCGGCTGTGGCAGAAATGCCGCCGAGGACGCCATATAGATCATCCGGCCGCCTTTTTCCATATACGGCAGAAACATGGTCGTAAGCTCCACCACACTGCGGCAGTTGACATCCACCATCTCCATCTGCTCCTCGGCAGGAATCTCATCAATTCTCCCCATAATTCCAAAACCGGCACAGTGAATCATGAGAGAGATTTCCGGCTGTGTCTCTTCCAGTTCTTTCCTGAGCCTCTCCATATCCTCCTCTTTCTGCAGATCAAGCGCCAGCACCCGGAATGTCTGCTCCGCATAATGTTTCTGCCATGCCTCCAGCCGTTCTTTTCTTCTGGCTATCACCCAGATTTCATCCAGATTCAGCTGTTCACTCATGGTCAGTTTTACAAATTCCTTCCCCATACCGGAAGAAGCCCCGGTTATTATCCCAATCTTCATGATCGCCCCCCTGTCCGTGTTTCTTCTTTTTGTGCACGTTACGGATTGTTTTCTTCTTCTTTGCCGGTTTACCGGCAGCAGCTGCGTGACGGTCTTTCCCCTTAACCGTTTTGTTACCCGGGACAGACTGCCGCTCCCTGACTGAAAATGTTCTGCCGGTACCGGCAGTTTGTCTGCCGCCGTGTCCCTGCCGGGGCGGAATCAGACATTTTTCACCGTAGCCAATCAGGTCTTCCCGCCCTGCCGCCAGCAATGCTTCCTTTACAATAGCATAATTTTCGGGATTTTGGTACTGTATGAGCGCACGCTGCATTTTTTTCTCTCTGGCTGTTCTCGGAACATACACTGGCTGCATGGTGCGCGGGTCAAGTCCCGTATAATACATGCAGGTGGAAATGGTTCCCGGCGTCGGGTAATAGTCCTGCACCTGCTCCGGCATATAACCCAGATCTCTGACATACTCCGCCAGCTCCACCGCCTCTTTCAGACCAGAGCCCGGATGGGAAGACATCAGATACGGAACAAGATACTGCTTCTTTCCCAGTCTCCGGTTCATCTCGTGGTAGCTTCGGACAAAACGCTCGTACACATCGTTGGACGGTTTACCCATCATGGAAAGCACCGAATCGCTGATATGTTCCGGCGCCACCTTGAGCTGTCCGCTTACATGGTATTCGCACAGCTCCCGCAGAAAGTCTTTGTCGCCTTCTGCCAGCACATAATCAAAGCGGATACCGGAGCGGATAAATACCTTCTTCACTCCCGGCAGCCGGCGCAGCTTTTTTAATAAGGAAATGTAATCCCTGTGGCTGCTGTCCAGATTCGGGCATGGTTTTGGAAACAGGCACTGCCGGTGACTGCACACGCCTTTTTCTATCTGTTTTCTGCAGGCAGGGTGACGGAAATCCGCCGTCGGTCCGCCCACATCGTGAATATATCCTTTAAAGTCCGGGTCTTTAGTCATCTGCTCCGCTTCCTTGAGAATGGACGCATGGCTCCGCACCTGCACGCGTCTGCCCTGATGAAAAGTAAGCGCGCAGAAGCTGCAGCCGCCAAAGCAGCCCCGGTTGCTGACCAGGGAAAACTTCACTTCCTGAATGGCAGGAACGCCTCCCTCGGCGTCGCAGGAAGGATGCCATGTCCGCTGATATGGCAGATCGTAGACGGCGTCCATCTCCTCTGTTGTAAGAGGCAGCGCCGGCGGATTCTGCACCACGTACTCTGTTTCTTTATAAGGCTCCACCAGCCGCTTTGCCGTTATGGCGTCAGTGTTCTGGTACTGCCGGTAGTAGCTTCTGGCATATTCTTCCTTTGACTGAAGTATGGACGGATAAGACGGAAGTAATTCATAATCTCCGGAAAGCTCCGACAGGCTGCGGCAGCGAAATACCGTGCCGCGCACATAAGTGATCTCGTTCACCGGGATTCCTGCCTGCAGCGCTTCGGCGATCTCCAGAACAGAATGCTCTCCCATGCCGTACATCAGAAGATCCGCACCGGCGTCCAGCAGCACCGAACGCTTTACCGTGTCGCTCCAGTAATCGTAGTGGGCCAGCCGCCGCAGGGACGCTTCAATACCGCCCAGCAGAATCGGCGTCTTCTTATAGGTCTTCCGTATAAGATTGCTGTAAACGGTCACCGCCCGGTCCGGTCTTCTGGAAAAACCGCCGCCCGGCGTGTAGGCGTCCTGATGTCTCCTCTTCTTAGCAGAGGTATAATGATTGACCATGGAATCCATATTGCCCGCCGACACAAGAAACGCCAGTCTCGGCTCCCCGCAGACAGTGATGCTCTCGTCCTTTTTCCAGTCCGGCTGCGCGATGACCGCCACTTTATAACCTGCATGTTCCAGCAGTCTCGTGATGATTGCCATCCCGAAAGACGGGTGATCCACATAAGCGTCGCCGGAAATGTACACAAAATCCGCCTGTTCCCAGCCACGCTCTCTCATCTCTTTTTTATTTGTAGGCAAAAAGTTGTTTCGTCTGTCCATGTTATTCTCCCTTTAGCACCGCGATCTCTTCTTCCGTCAGCGGACGGTATTCTCCCGGCGAGAGCCGGTCGTCCAGCCGCAGACTTCCCATGGAGATGCGTTTCAGATAAAGCACCTCTCTTCCCACAGCCTTCGCCATGCGTTTTATCTGATGAAAACGGCCTTCCTGGATGGTGATGAAGACGCCGTAAGGATTCGCCGGGCAAGCCGTCTTTACCGATTCTGGCTGCACGGAACGAACCGTTCCTTCTGCCGATGGTGCATGCGCCGGCGCATCTGCTCTGCCCGCTGGCACCAGCTTTGCCGGGAGCGTCTGCTTTTCATCTCCGATATCAAGACCTTCTGCGAAGGCTTCCTGCTCTTTCTCACCCACCGGGCCGTCCAGGACCGCATAGTAACATTTATCCACGTGCTTTTTCGGGGAGAGCAGTTCGTGAGCCAGCGCGCCGTCGTTGGTCAGGAGCAGCAGCCCTTCCGTGTCCTTGTCAAGTCTCCCCACGGGAAACAGTCCCCGCGCCGGTTCTTTTATGAGATCAAGCACGGTTTGCTCCTGTTTGTCTTCCGTGGCAGAAACAACGCCTTGAGGCTTGTGGAGCATGAGATAGGTGTATTTTTCATACTGGCAGAGCCTGCCGTCCACTGTCACTGCCGCTTTACAGGCATCGATCTTCGTCTCCGGTTTTTTTATGACCGCACCGTCCACACAGACTCTTCCTTTTTTCAGATATTGTTTTGCCTCGCTGCGGGTCAGCCCCGCCGTCTGTGCCAGATATTTGTCCAGCCGCATGCGTTCCATGGTTTTCTCCTTCATTCTATAATTTTTTCATTTTGCCAAAAAATCTGTCAGTCAGAATCGTTATTGTTTCCGCCACCCCGGCGCGATCTTATTTTTGATGCTGCCGCGGCTGCTCTTTCCCCATCCCAGAGACAGATGATCCACACATATGAGCGTCCACCCGTCCGCGCTTTCCGCCTCAACGGTCTCTCCCCGAAGATATTTTTCCACCCTGGGATCATCCGGGAGAAGCTTCACTGTATTCTCGTACTCTCCCGGATACAGAGCCATGGCGAGCGCCTGACTTGGTTCAAAACGTTTCTTTTTACAATCTCCAAGATACAGTCCCGAACGAACCACCCGGAATCCGTTCATATCCGGACAGCCTTCCGGAAGAAGAAACACCCTTTCGTCAATAAACCGCAGCCGTTCCTCCGGAACGGAAAGAGAACACCGGGACAAAAACTGCCGCAGCTCCTCCCGGTTTTCTGCTGCGGACTGTGCCGAATCAGCGCGGACTGCCCCGCCTTTTCCCTTCCGGGACTTCTTATTGTTTTTCTTCTTTGGGAAAGATATTTCCGGAGGCAAAGCCGCCTGAAAGGCCGCCGCGCCGCTCTTATTTTCTTCCGCTGCGTCCGCACGGCATCCTTCTTTTCTTAACAGGGCTGCAAACTGCCCTTCTCCGTCCACCCGATGGTTCCAGAACCGCCGGCAGTGAAGAAGGCTTTCCTCTTTGCTTCTGCTCCATTCCGGGTGTCCCTGATCCACGCCGGGATACAGAGGGAGCGGTTCCATCCGGAACATTCTCTGTTCATTTTGCCGGGCTGCGGTTCTTTTCCGTGAGTCTTCCTGCTGCCCCGGCTCTCCCCGGTCTCCTTCCTGTGCCAGCAGTGTCTCCACCACCTGTTCGTTCTCTTCCGGAGAGTAGGTGCAGGTAGAATAGAGGAGGCAGCCGCCGGGACGGACCATCTGTGACGCCTGTCGTACGATTTCTTTCTGGAGAGCGCTATATCTCTCCACCTCTTCCTGAGACCACTCTCTGGCCATGGATGGTTCTTTGCGAAACATTCCCTCGCCGGAGCAGGGTGCATCCACCAGTACACAATCAAAATATCCGGCAAACCTGCCGGCGAGCCGCTCCGGGCTCTCGCATGTTATCACAGCGTTGCGCACGCCGGCAAGCTCCATGTTTTTAAGAAGCGCCTTGCATCTGGAAATGCTGATATCATTCGCCACAAGAATACCCTGTCCCTGCATTTTGGCTGCCAGTGCCGTAGTCTTGCCTCCGGGAGCAGCGCACAGATCGAGAACCTTGTCTCCCGGTTTTACCGGCAAAAAAGAAGCAGGAGCCATGGCACATGGTTCCTGTATATAATAGGCTCCCCCGAAATAGTATGGATGCGCAGAGAGACGTTCTTCTCCCTCATAATAATATCCATATCCGCACCACGGAACCGGCTTCGCAGCAAACCGGCGGAGAAGCTCCGCCGGTTGTATTTTTAACTGATTCGCTCTGAATGTCTGACCATACCCTTTTGCAAAGCTGCCTGAATAATTGTCGTAATCTTCTCCGAGAAGTCTTCGCATTTTCTGTTCAAACTCTTTCGGCAAATACATATTTTATCCTCCGTTATGTCAGGCTCTGCGTCTGGTATCCTTCGGATATAATATCAAGCTGACTGGCAAAGTGCTGCAGCTGCATCATATCGTCTGTCACATAAACCTTGTAAAACTCATCCTGAATCTTGGTGACTTCCCTCTTGTTAGCCACCTTATACAGATTCTGAATGTTATTGAGAATATCCTTCACCAGATTCTCCTTCTTCTGATGAGAATTCTGTGCGTCCATGATCTCATCCCGGACATCCGACATGGCCTGATCGATATCAATGATAGCCCGGGAAGCATCAATCAGCTTCTGTTGTACGTAATCCGGAATATGTTCTTTATATTTGTACTGCAGAGAATGCTCAATGGTCGCCCAGAAATTCATCGCCATCGTCCGTATCTGTATCTCCGCACTCAATGTCTTGGGTCCCTTGATGGTATTAACTGTGTAGTCCACAATGATGTGATAGCTGCGATACCCGCTGGCCTTCATGTGATTGATATAGTCCTTCTCACATTTCACCACCATATCTGTACGTTCCTTGATCATCTGTACGACCCTGTCAATGTCTTCCACAAACTGACAATTCAGCCGGATCCCGGCTATGTCTTCTATCTTCTCTTCAATATCATTCATGGATATTTCTTTCCGTTTCATCTTATCCAGAATGCTGACAATGCTCTTTAATCGTCCCTCTACCGATTCAATTGGAGAATACAATCCCCGGGTTCTGTGTTCTGTAATAACATGATTGAACTTCACCACCATCTCATCCACGGCAAGCTGGTAAGGGTCAAGCAATTCCCGCCATAGCTGTATCTCCATATCATCACCTCCCACTGAAATAGCTCTCTGTCATATCTCATATAAGTATAACATATAATAGAAAAAAAAGCACTTCTTTCGTAATTTTTTGTGAAATGTATCTAAAGCGTCTTCGGCAGTCGTCTTCTTTATCTTTTCTCTGAAACTTTTTTGTTGTTTTTCCTATGTACAGTAAGTATATGTCTCTTCTTTACTGTATGTCATCCGGCAAAAAATATCGCCGTCTATGCTATCCGAGATACATTCCTTCATCCTCTGGCAGATCATCGCCGAGCGCCGCATCCACAGCCATGGCGTCGCACCGTTCATTTTCCGGATGTCCCGCATGTCCCTTTACCCAGTGGAAACTCACCTCATGGGGTTCCATGGCAGCCAGCAGCCTTTTCCACAGATCCACGTTCTTTACCGAATCCTTCCGGTTCCTCTTCCAGTCCTTTTTCTTCCAGCCGTCTATCCAGTGTTCATTGAAGGCCTTTACCAGGTACTGAGAGTCAGAATAAATATCCACCTGACAGGGTCTGATCAACGCCTCCAGTCCTACGATAGCCGCCAGGATCTCCATGCGGTTGTTGGTAGTCTGTCTGAATCCTCCGGACAGTTCTCTCCGGTGACAGATTCCTTTCGCATCTGTATAAAGAAGTACCGTCCCATAGCCGCCCGGTCCCGGATTGCCTCTGGCCGATCCGTCAGTATAAATAGTTACTCTCAAAATCTCTCTCCTTTTCCTCGTGTACTGCCGTCCTGCAGAGTAAACATGCATCCTGCATCATTACACTGAACGCAAATGAGGCAGCACACTGACGTTTTTTCACCATTATAGCATTTTCAGCGGAAAAAGCAAGAATAGAGTTTACCGTAGGATTTCCGCCGGGAAACGCAAAGAAAAATCCCCCGAAGGCACATTTTCTGCCTCCGAAGAATTTTCCCTCACTGCTCAGATAATAATACAGATCAGTCCGCCGCTGCTTTCGTTGACGATTTTTTCCATGGCTCCCTGCAGTTTCTCCTGACTGTCTTCATTGATCTTCGTCACCTTTCCTGAGATGCCGTCGTCCACCAGCTGCTCCAGCGTCTTGCCGAAAATGTTGACATTCCAGATTTCTTTCGGGTCCTCGCCGGCCTGCTCCCGGATATATGTAATGAGATCTTCTGCCTGTAGCTGTGTCCCCACAATCGGAGCGATTTCCGTGGTCAGGTTGGCGCGGATCAAATGAATGGACGGCGCCTCCGCGCGGATCTTCACCCCAAACTTGCTGCCGTGCTTCACGACCTCCGGCTCGGAAAGCGTGATCTCCGAGAGCACCGGTTTCATCACGCCGTAGCCTCTCTCCCTGGCGTCCGTAAGCGCCTGAGAAACCTCCTCGAATTCTTTCTTTTTCCCGGCAAGCTCTTTCATGAGCCGAATGAGATGATATTCATTTTTAATAGATATTCCTGTCAGATCCGAGAGAATTTCATAATAGTAGGAATCCCGTATCTGGATTCGTACCTCCACCTCCCCGGTATCCATGTGGATTTTCTCCACTTTTCCGGACTCCATATATTCATTTTGCGGAATGGATTTCTGATAAATATCTTTCATCTTTTCCTTATCCGCCAGATACTCTTTCATCAAATCCAGAATGGACTTCTTCATCCAGTGGTCATCCCGCAGAGTCTCCACCCATTTCGGCAGATAAAAGCCAACCGAGGACAACGGAAATTCCAGCAGTACATTTTTCATGATCTCCAGAATATCCTCCTGACGAAGCTGGTCGCAATTGACCGGCATCACTGTGGTGCGGTATTCCTTCGTGAGGTTTTCCGCCAGATTCTGCGTCGCCTTGGAATACGGACGGTCGCTGTTCAGAAGCACCAGAAACGGTTTTCCGATGGCCTGCAGCTCCTCCACCGTCCGCTTCTCCGCTTCCACATAGGAATCCCGCGGAATCTCTCCGAAGGAACCGTCAGTGGTCACCAGAATCCCGATGGTGGAATGATCACGGATCACTTTCCTGGTGCCATATTCCGCCGCCTTGGTAAACGGCACCTCATAGTCGAACCACGGCGTCTTCACCAGCCGCTCCTGACCGTTTTCCAGATGGCCGCCGGCTCCCATGACCATAAATCCCACACAGTCAATGAGCCGCACCTTCACCTTCATGTCTTCCATGGGCAGCTCCACGGCCTCCTTCGGGATGAACTTCGGCTCCGTGGTCATGATGGTCTTTCCGGTGCCGCTCTGCGGCATCTCATCCATGGTCCTCTGCCGCTCATGCTCGTCGGCGATTTCCGGGAGAACCATCAGTTCCATAAACCGTTTGATAAATGTGGATTTGCCGCTCCGCACCGGGCCCACCACGCCCAGATAGATCTCACCGCCGGTTCTTGCTGAAATGTCCTGATATATATTATTTTTTTCCATGAAAAATCCCTCCCCAATACTAATGCAGTATATGCGGAGGGAAAAAGAAATAGACCGGATTTTTGGAATTTATCAAGGTGATAAGGAATGATACACAGACGACGGCAGGACGGACAGCTCGAATTTTATGTCCGCAGGAGCCGTCTGCGCTATGAAACCATGAAGTACAACGCCGCCATTCCCTGTCTGACTGTATCACTCAGTCTACAAAAAATACCCACTTCAACTCAATGGCATCTGTACTATTGTGGTTGATTCTCCGGGATAAAAAAACAAAAATGTAACCGTAAAAGACATGTAAGAGAGGCACACTGAAATTTCCCAGAGTGCAGAGGCCATGTTTTGTCCCCGCACAGTCTTCGCCCGCGAGCTGTGACGGAGGATATGGCATACTCTCTGGATACAGCAGGGAGCAGGGAAGGAGAGAAAGTGTCGTCCTGTGCTTGCACAAGGGACGCGCTTGCTCTTCTGACCGGGCGGCGCAAGCCGGGAACTGTTCACAGTTCCTCCCTGCTGTTTGTATAGTTGTCTGATATCCGATGGAGGGTCGAGTCGGGCGAACCTGTCGGGGGTTTATGGCCTCGTCTGTGTATCTTTGTGTACGCACATGACAGGTCTTTCGTAGCAGAGGGCTTTGTTCGTCACAAAAAGAGCTTCACAAATCCTAGTTCACAAAAAATGCCGTCACTAGCTGGCAGAGGGCTTCGTAGTCGGAGAGTGCCATGGTCTCCCGGGCGGAATGCATAGCCCACATTGGGACGCCGATGTCGCAGCCCCGCATCGGGATGTGGGAGCCAACCATCGGCCCCAGTGTGCTGCCGCCGCGGATGTTATTCCGGTCGTTGATAATCTGGAGCGGGACGTCATATTTTTCGGACAGACCCAGAAGAATGGCCTGAACGGCCGCGTCGGTGGCGTATTTGAAGGTACCGCTTGCCTTGATGGCGACGCCTTTGCCCACATAGGCGCGGGTGGTGGTGTCGCAGCGGTCCGGATAGTTCGGGTGAGCTCCGTGGGCGCCGTCCACGGAGAGATAAACGCTGCCCGCCATGGATGCGCGGTACATTTCTTTATCGCAGCCGAGGGTGCGGAAGATTCCTTCCAGCACGCCGCTAAGGAGCTCGGAATCCGCGCCGGAGCGGGTAAAGCTGCCTACTTCCTCGTGGTTGAAGAGGCCAATCAGATTAATGCCGTTGCTGCGCTCTCCTTCCACCAGAGCTTCCAGCAGGGCGCTGACAGACGCCAGGTTGTCAAGGCGTGGGCTTGACACCAGTTCTTCCGTGATACCGACCAGCTGTGGTTCGTCAAAGTTATAGAGGTTTAAGTCGTAGCTCAGAATCTCCGACTCGTCCACGTCAAGCTCTCCGGCCAGAAACTGCGCGAAGGCCCCCTCGGTCCAGGCGGCGCCGGACAGGCCGGTGACGGGCATGAGTTCTTTTTGCCGGTCAATCTTCCAGCCGCTGTTGGCATCCCTCTGCATATGGATGGCGATGCCCGGAATGATCGCCACCGGCCGCTCGCTGTCGTAGATCACAAGATTCGGTTTAAACACGTCCTCTCCTTTGAGAGCGACGGTTCCCGCCAGTCCCAGCGGCCTGTCAAACCAGGTATGGTCCATCATCCCGCCGTACACTTCCACGTTGAGCATGTCGCTTTCCATGCTGCGAAATTCCGGCCTTGCCTTTACTTTAAAGCACGGCTGGTCCACATGGGCAAAGGCCATGCGCACCGGCTGGATGTACGCCCTCTTGCGTCCCATGGTAAATGCAAAGAGCACATCCGGAAACGGCGTGATAAAATAGCGTCCGCCCAGTTTCGGTGCGAAGAGGCGGTCATAATATAATTCTTCAAAACCCTCGCCGGCCAGATACTCTCTGGCAAAAGCCACCACTCTTTCCGGAGCCGTTCCCCTTTTTAAGCAGTCAAATAATGTATCCATTTTTTCTCCCTCCATATAAAAAGAAATCTGTTTCCAAAGTGTTTTCTCTGTGATAAAATGTTGCTTGACAAAAACTATCGTGCCGGCATATACATTTTCAGTCAGGCCATTGACCGGAAGGAAAATGTGCCGGCTTTCTATACTGATACAGGAGGAACTTTCATGCTTTCCGTTTCCATCACCGACGTAAAAAATTTTATGGCGCACCTGCTTTCCAGAGAGACCTTCGACCTGTTTTATCTGGTGGAAGCGTCTTTTAAAAAAGAAATATCCTATCATATCGACGGTCATCTGAACGAGGATTTCTTTGATTCCGACTCCGAACGTCCGGAACGGGAATATTGTCTCTGGAAAGAGGTGCGCCCTTTCGCTTTTTCTATTATCAAGGGAAAGCGTCTCCCTCTCGGATGTAAAGTTGTACTGGCACTGCCAAAAGCAACGGTTTCCTTTCTTATTAAAGAGAGCCGCTGTTCCTTCCGGGAAGAGGATATCGAAGGTATATACCTGAATATCCTCTATGAGCCGGAAAATCTTCTTATCACTACCGGTATCTCCTACCGTACATTTTCTCTGGATAAATCACTGGAGCAGGATGTTGACGACCATATGAAACGCTTTCTCCAGAAGAAAGGAATCTGCTGACGCGCCATCCCGCCTGATATATTCTCCCGCCCGACACGGCGGGAGATTTTTTATCTTATATAGAACTTTGCCGCTAAAGCAATCGCACACAACGAAAGAGTTCAGCAAAACGGAACCCTAGTTTCCATTGAGAATCTCCAGGGCTTTCTGCAGCTGCGTGTCTTTCTGCACATCATCCTGCGCTGCCGCCCATTCTTCTTCACTCATCTCCACTGTGACATCCGGAGCGATGCCCACCTCGTGGATATCGTTGCCATTTGGCGTATAATATTGAGAAACAGTCATCTTCACGGCGGAGCCGTCCGGAAGCGGCATAATGTTCTGCACGATGCCTTTTCCGTAGGTGGTCTCGCCCACAACGGTGGCGATACCGTAATCTTTCAGGCACCCTGTCATAATCTCGGACGCGCTGGCGGAGTTCTCGTTGACCAGGAGAACCACCGGAATATTCAGCACATCCACAGAGTCGCTGTTGTACTCCGTCCGGTTCCCGTTCTTATCCTCTGTGTACACGATCAGCTTCTCGTCGGGAACAAACCGGGACATCATATCCAGACAGCTGGTGAGGAGCCCGCCTCCGTTATCCCGAAGGTCAATGATAAGGCCCGTCATTCCTTCCTCAGAAAGAGAGGTCAGAGCCTCGTTAAACTGTTCGGATGTATTCTCCACAAACTGAGAAACGGCAATGTAACCGATTTTATTTTCCTTCATCTCCCAGGTGACGGTTTCCATGACAATCTGTGATTTGTCCACGGTGAGCTCCATGGTCTCGCTGTCCCTCAGGATGGTAAGCACCACCGGATCGTCATTCTTTTTGATGGCGGAAACGGTCTCCTGCAGACCAAGCTCCGCGGTATCCTGACCATCTACCTGCATGATGATATCATCAACCTGCACGCCGGCGTTATAGGCCGGGCCGTTTTTGTTGACCTCTTCCACGACCACGTAGCCGGTATCCGTATCCTGGCGGACAGTCACGCCGATACCTCTGTATTCGCCGGAGTCTTCTTCCATGAGCTGCGCGTACTCCTCTGCGTTATAGTAAGCGGCATAAGGATCGTCAAGCCCGGCGATATATCCCTTGTAAATGTAATCCTCCAGCCGGTCGCTGTCGGTCTCATTCAGAAAGAAATGATCCACGTAGGCCTCCAGCATGGAAAGCTTCGAGATGACCCGGAAGTTATTGACGCCGCTTCCCGAGCCGAAGAACAGCAGGCCGACCTGCCCGACCAGAAATCCTGCCACTGCCACGATGAGCAGCAGCACAAGCTTCCTCAGGCGGGACGTCCATTTCCTAGGCTTCCCTTCCTTTGTCGCAGGAAGATCGTCGTCAAAAGTCTCTTCATCGTAGTCTTCCGCTCTGCCCGGGTAGACGTACCGGGGAGCCCTGACTTCTGAATCGTCATCTTCCCCGTCGGGATTACCATACGTTTCCGGATCGCTTTCTTCCTCATCCGTCCATCCGGCGTCTGCCGGGATGTCCTCTGTCTCCATCTCCTCCGCGGCATCGCGGCCCACTGTATTGTTATCAGGTTCCATTGTGTTATTGTTTTTTTCCATCATTAATACTCAACTCGCTCCATATATTTCATATATTTCACAACCATGAGGGCAATCTTAAATGTGATGGCATCTTCAAAGACACGAAGGTCCAGATTGGTGCTCTTCTGCAGCTTATCCAGACGGTAAACAAGGGTGTTTCTGTGAATGTAAAGCTGTCTGGATGTCTCGGAAACGTTGAGACTGTTCTCGAAGAACTTGTTGATTGTCATGAGTGTCTCATCGTCAAATTCATCCGGGGAACGTCCCTCGAAGATCTCCTTGATAAACATTTTGCACAGCGGCAGCGGCAGCTGGTAGATCAGACGGCCGATGCCCAGGCGGTTGTAGGCAACCACACTGTTCTCCGGATAAAAGATCTTGCCCACATCCATGGCCATCTTCGCTTCTTTGTAGGAACGGGAAACTTCTTTAATCTCGTTCACGATGGTGCCGTATGCCACATGCACTCTCGTCATGGCCTCTGTATTGAGCATATCCACGATAACCTCTGCGGTCTTGTGCAGCTCATTGTAGCCCTCGCCGGCCTTCACTTCCTTTACGAGAATGATGTTCTTCTCATCCACAGCTGTGATGAAATCTCTCGCTTTGGTGGAGAAGATGCTCCGCACGGTCTCAAAGACGTTGTTGTCTTTGTCGTTCTTCGTCTCGATGATGAAGACGCAGCGCCGTACATCGGTCTCGATGTGGAGCTTCTTCGCACGATTGTAAATGTCCACCAGAAGAAGATTATCCAGAAGGAGGTTCTTGATAAAGTTATCCTTGTCGAATCTCTCCTTGTATGCCACCAGCAGATTCTGGATCTGGAAAGCGGCCATCTTGCCGATCATATAGACGTCATCGGTCTCGCCCTTCACCAGTATAATATATTCCAGCTGGTTCTCGTCAAATACCTTGAAAAACTGATAACCCTGCAGCATCTGGCTCTCCGCCAGAGACTCGGCGAACACGAGCACCGCCTCTTTATACTCTTCCACCGCATCCAGCGTGGATGCCAGAGGCTTGCCCTCGGTGTCCATCACACATAAATCAATTCTTGTAATCGCTTTAATCCCATCAATCGTATCCTGTAAAATCTGATTTGAAATCATAGTGTTCCTTCCTCTCCGAACTCTGTTCTAGTGCTTTTGTATAAAAAAGTAAGACTTATTTGTTATTCTAATACAAATTATCGAAAAAAAAAAGAGGGAAATACATAAAAATGTACAATCTCTCCCTCTTTTTTATACCAAAATGATGACAAATTATATATTCCCCAAATTTTAGATTATTTTTCTTCATTTTCCCGGGACTTCTCTGTTTCCGAAGGAACCCCTCCTCCGGTATCTTCCAGCACCTTCTGCTTGAAAATAGATCCAACTACCGTCTTACGAATGATAGACTCTCTTTTCAGACGGAACCAGATACCGTCAAGATGAAGCATTTGCAGGAAAGCCGGAGCATTTTCTGTTTCTTTCCGGATCAACGGCTGCACGGACTCAATACAGATACAGAGCCTTGTATTCATCATGGCGGCATATTCTTTCACAAACATCAGCTGCTGTTCCACGGGCAGGCAGAAAAATACGATATCGGGGATATTTGCATTAATCTCGTTGACAATCTTTCCCGGCGTGTCGCCGTCATAGACGATTCCACTCTGGAAGATGTCCGGGTAAGACGTGCCGATATAATCCTGCAGAGAATCCAGGTGCTCCTGCTTCTCCATAACTGCAAATATCTCTCTGCTCTCCCTGTTCAGCTTCGCAAAGAGTCTTTTTAAGTATTCGTCAGCAAATTCACCGATTCCCTTCTGATCCTCGTTGTCACTTCTCTGATGTCTCACAGCCATCTCCATATGGCTGTCGCCAGGCAGAACGAGCTGGCAGTCCTGAACAGTTTCTGCCGCCCACGACTGATTCTGACAGTACAGAGAGCTTTCCGCCGAGTGGAAGAAGACAACCTCCAGCCCCTTCCTCCTCATATAATCCAGGGTCAGATTCACTGCTTTTTCCGGACGCATTACCGATACGTCCGTACCAAGCACATTTACTTTTCTAGAAGAATGTTCTTTCATCCCTATGGTCCTTTCCAGGCGTTCTCTTCTCTCTTTTCTTCACCAATCACGTACAGCGGCAGGATACTACGGTCTGCTACTCTGCAGAGTCCGTATCAAAGTTATAGGAACCACCGTAACTGCTCTCTTCTTCCGTGGTACTCTCCTCGTCTTCATAGCCGTAAGAGCTCTCCTCGTCTGAAGTCTCTTCTTCGTCAGAGCTGTAGGTATCCTCCTCACTGTCACTGATGCCGGAGGAGGTTCCGTCCTCACCGCCCACATCAGTACTGTCTGTACCAATATATATCTGAATGTCTCCGCCGGTATCTATCTCATCCACTTCAATCTCAGCATCCGGGAAGTAAGTGAGAAGATCCTCTCCCATTCCTTCCTCTGTAACGACAATTCTTGTGGTGGAAAGCGGTCCCTCATCCTGATAGGAATCTACCAGACTGATCGTGTAACCTTCTTCCTCCAGATAAGCTTCCCACTCTCCGGCAAGACCTGCCACATAAGCAGAGTTATAAAGCTCAATGGAATAATCCTTTGAGTCCTGACCGGAAGAGCTGCTGCTCTGCGTATCGCTTTCGCTGCTCTCTTCGGAATCACTGTTCTGACTGCCGGAAGAAGATGCATTTTCCGCCTGCTGTGCCAGAGTGGATACCTGAAGCTGCACCATCTGAGAATCCACGGTGAACACTCCGTCCGCCTCGGAACCCTGCAAGATTCGTATGGTAATATTCTCCGGATCCAGAGCTTCGAAAACAGATTCCATGTCAGCAAGGTTTCTTCCGTCGCCGGACTCTGCCAGATTAGTATATTTTTTATAAATCGCACTATTGCTGTTCTCTGCAAACAGTGTGTTGAAAAATGACTGAAGATATACGTTGGTTCTCTCCAGGCGGGCAGACTCTTCCGACTCCGTTCCATCCAGATAAGTAAGCAGAGCCACCGCTTCTTCACTGTCAAGTTCCGTCTGCCCTCCCTCGATCACATTTAAGGCACCGTTCTCATCACGATAGGAGAAATTATTATCCACCTGATATTCCACGGTATCTACCATATCGAGGAAGCTCTGGAAATTCTTCTGCGTCATCACATCGTATCCACTTAAAGTGAGACCAGTAACATTTTCCATAATATCAGAAATCATCTTATACTTGTCGTCTCCAAAGGCCCGGGCCACATCGCCGATGTTCACCGTATTCTTCGCTTCCGGCATTTCCTTCTGAATATCATCCAGCAGTTCCTGTCCTACCGTCACCTGCGCGTTGGTCGGAATCAGAAGAACATCCAGAACATTGGTCTTTGTATTCAGCATATTGAGGGCAATATATTCTTTGCCGCTGTCTGCACTGTCAACAAAAAAGAGCGTACTCTCCATATTGGTTTCATCAATCTCTGTTTCCTGTTCCTCGCTGCTGCTGCCGATATTGGTTATATCATTACCGCCGCCTGCCAGCTCTCTGAGATCATACAGGCTGCCGGTAAGATAGTAAGTCACACCCTCAAAAGAAGCAATGGCAATGACAACCATCAGTACCAGAACCACAAGCACCTTCAGCAGAAAGGAAAAGAATCTCACAATCAAGTTTGGCTTTTCCATCATAGCCCTCCTATTCGATTTTATCTGTTAAGTATAGCAAACTTCCATTTCCATTTCAAGTTTTGTCATAAAATTGAAATAGAAATGGAAAATTGTTATGGATTCTATTATAATCAATGTAATTTATCCCATCCGGAAAGGAGTTATTTTATGAAAACAGCAGTCATCACAGGTTCATCCAGAGGAATCGGTTTTGCCACGGCAAGACTGTTAGCCGACAGGGGCTGGAATCTCGTCATAAACGGAGGCCATGACCAGGAGGCACTCCGTCAGGCAGCAGAAGAGCTGTCGCAAATCACCAGAACCGACGCTTTCTACGGCGACGTCTCCCTTGAAGAGTATGCCTGCGGGATTATCAACCGAGCCATAGATACTTATGGTCAGATCGACCTGCTTATCAACAACGCCGGAATCTCCCATATCGGCCTTTTATCCGATATGAGCACCGCACAGTGGCGACAGGTCATGCAGACCAATCTGGACGCCGTATTTTTTACCTGCCGGGCGGCGATCCCCCATATGGTCCGCCGGCAAAAAGGAAGAATCCTGAACATTTCCTCCGTATGGGGAGAGGTCGGCGCTTCCTGCGAGGCGGCCTACTCCGCTTCCAAAGGCGCGGTCAATTCTCTCACCCGGGCGCTTGCCAAAGAACTTGGCCCCTCGCATATTTCTGTCAACGCCATAAGCCTCGGCGTCATTGACACTGCCATGAACCAATGCTTCAACGAGGAGGAGAGACAGGCGCTGGCAGAGGAAATCCCTTTCGGACGTTTTGCCTCCCCCGGGGAAGCAGCGGCCTTCTGCTGCCAGATCGCCGAATCTCCGGAATACCTGACCGGACAGATTCTGCGTTTTGACGGCGGCTGGATCTGAACATTGCCGGCGCACACCTGCTGCCGGTGCGGCAGTATTTCATCTTTGCCGACGGCATACTCCGCTGCCGGGCGCCGGCTGAACCTACGCAGCCGTCTGCCTTTCCGGCAGCTCGCCGGGTATTATCTCCCGCCGTATGCTTCCGTCTCCTTCCGCAGCCACTCCCTCTCCTCTTTATCAAGATATGGAGAAATGGTCTCATATACCTTTGCATGGTAAGCATTCAGCCAGCGGATTTCCTGCTCAGAAAGTTTCTCCCATATAATCGCTTCCTGTTCGAAAGGTACCATGGTGAGCGGTTCAAATCCAAGGAAAATACCATAGCTGTTCTCTCTTTTTCTGGTGCAGACCAGCAGATTCTCCAGACGGACGCCAAATCTGCCTTCCAGATAAATACCCGGCTCATCGGAAGTGATCATGCCCTCTTCCATAACGCAGTCGCTGCCACGGACAGAAGCCGGACGATAGCGAAAACTGTTTGGCCCCTCATGGACGCTCAGCAGATAACCCACGCCGTGGCCGGTACCGTGGTTATAATCAAGTCCCTTTTCCCAGAGCGGCATTCTTGCCAGCACATCCAGGCTCATACCCGTCGCTCCCCGCAGGAATACAGCATCCGCCAGACGGATATGCCCTCTCAGCACCATGGTGTACATTTCTTTCTGCTCTTCGGTGATTGCGCCGAGAGCAATGGTTCTGGTAATATCCGTCGTTCCTTCCTTATAGTGACCTCCGGTATCCGCCAGCAGAAATCCCTCCGGCTTCAACGGGATATCGGACTGTTCATCGGCACAATAGTGAACGATGGCGCCATGTTCGCCGTAAGCAAGAATCGGATAAAAACTCGGACCGATATAATCTTTTTGTTCCTTCCGCAGCTCTTCAAGGCGAAGCGCTGCGCTTCTTTCCGTGATAGCCTCCCGTCCGGTCTGATGTTTCAACCAGTATATAAACTTTGTCACAGCCACGCCGTCCCTGATATGGGCAGTTCTCTCGTTTTCCACCTCCACCGGGTTCTTCACGGCCTTTAAAAGCAGGGTCGGATTCTCCCCGTCAAGGGGCTGCGCCCCGTCCGGAATCCGGCTGACCAGCGCTTCATTGACATGATTCTCATCATAAAGAAGGCGTGCACCGGCAGGAAGCCGGCTCACGTCCCCGTAAATCTGTCCGTAATCTCTTACAGCAACCGCCGCGTCATTCAGATACGCCCGCACTTTATCTGTGAGCGCTTCCTCCTGTACATACCAGCGCACTTCATCCCGGCTCATCATCAGATAGGAGAGGACAACCGGCGTACACGCCACATCGTTTCCTCTCACATTTAACAGCCAGCAAATGTCTTCAAGGGATGCCAGAAGAAACCAGTCCGCGCCTCTTTGTTTCATGACCCGGCGGACTTCCGCAATCTTTTCTCTAATGCCCGCACCGGCGTAGCGCTCCCCGAGAATCCACGCGGGCTCCCGGGAAAGCTGCGGCCTGTCCGTCCAGACGTCTCCCGCCAGATCAAGATCACCACGGACGGTAATCTGTCTGCCGGCAAGAGCCGCCCTTATCTTCCGGGCATAGCTTGCCATCACGCACCGTCCGTCAAAGCCCAGAGTCTCCCCCGGCTGAAGCTCCCTCTCAAGAAACTCTTCCACCGAAGGCACTCCCGGCTGTCCGGAACGATACAATGTGATGCCGCTGCCCGCCAGCTGTGCTTCCGCCTGAAGAAAATATCTTCCGTCTGTCCAAAGTCCCGCCTGTTCCTTCATAACCAGCAGCGTCCCCGCGGATCCGATAAAGCCGGAAATATATTCCCGGCATTTAAAATAGTCTCCCACATACTCCGAACCATGGAAATCATCGGTCATGATGAGATAGGCGCCGATCTTCTCTTCCAGCATCCGCCGGCGCAATGCTTCAAGCTGCTGCCGCATTATGCCTGCTCCTGCTTCGTCTGATAACCATCCGGATTCATGGACTGCCAATGATAAGAATCCCGGCACATTTCCTCAATACCGTACTTTGCTTCCCATCCAAGCTCTTCTTTTGCCTTGGTCGGGTCAGAATAGCAGGCGGCGATATCTCCCGCTCTTCGCGGTTTAATCTCGTACGGAATCTCTTTGCCGCATGCCTTACTGTATGCTTTCACCACATCAAGCACGCTGTAACCCTGTCCGGTTCCAAGATTGTAGATGCTGACGCCCTGCTTCATATGACGAAGAGCCTGTACATGTCCTGCCGCCAGATCCACTACATGGATGTAATCACGGACACCCGTTCCATCCGGGGTATCATAATCATTACCGAACACACCAAGTTTCTCCAGTTTGCCGACAGCTACTCTTGCAATGTACGGAACCAGATTATTCGGAATTCCTTTCGGATCCTCGCCGATCAGTCCTGAACTATGCGCTCCGATCGGATTAAAGTACCGAAGAAGCGTCACATTCCATTCCGGATCGCTCACCTGAATATCTGTGAGGATCTGTTCGATCATTGACTTGGTCTGTCCGTACGGATTGGTGATAACGCCCTTTGGGCAGTCTTCTGTTATCGGCACAAAGGCCGGATCTCCGTAAACTGTTGCAGAAGAGCTGAACACGATCTTTTTGCAGTCGTATCTGCGCATCACATCACAGAGCAGAAGGGTACCGGTGATGTTGTTATGATAATATTCAATCGGTTTTTCCACGGACTCTCCCACTGCCTTGTATCCGGCAAAATGAATGACTGCCTCTGGTCTTTCGTTGTCAAAAATCTCCTCCAGCAGATCCTGATCCAGCAGATCTCCTTCATAAAAGGTCAGAGTTTTTCCCGTAATCTTCTCCACACGGTTCAATGCTTCCTCGCAGGAATTATACAGGTTATCCACAACGACAACTTCATAATCGTTGTTCAGCAATTCCACACAAGTGTGGCTTCCAATATATCCTGCTCCGCCGGTAACTAAAATCTTCATGATATTTCTCCTTTATTCTGATATCTTCATTAAAAACAGCCTTTTTCTGAGACTTCCTGCAGGCGCACTTACCGCGCAGCCTCCACGATCAGCTCCACGCATTTTTCGATGCCGAGACTTCCCCGGTTCAGCGCCAGGTCATAATTCTGCGCCTTTCCCCATTCCTGACCGGTAAAATACTGATAATTCAGACCTCTGCGCACATCCATGTCATGCACTCTGTTTCGCTCTTTCAGCTGAACCTCCCCGTACATTTCCCGAATCCTCTCTTCTTTTGTCGCTTCATCCGCATAGAGGAAAACCCGCAGACAGTCTTCTCTGTCTCTCAGAATATAATCCGCACAGCTTCCGACAATGACGCAGGACGTCTCCTCCGCAAACTTGCGGATGATCTTTGTACGAGCATGCCACATCCGCTTGAGCGGCGAGGATTCCTCATCTTCCAGATCCACAAAAGAATAGGCAAAACGATGGTCCGAAGATGGAGCGAACTCTCCATAATGTTCCACGTACTTCTCCTTCAGTCCGGTTTCCTTGACGATATTTTTTATGATGTCTCTGTCATAAAATGCAATTCCCAGCTTCTCTGCCACCTGTCTTCCGATGGTTCTTCCGCCGCTGCCAAACTCTCTTCCGATTGTAATCACTCTCTTCTTCATCGCATCACCTCATTATAGAATTTCAGACATAATTTTCAGTCTCAGGATATCATCTCATTTTCCAAAAGTCAATGACAGTAAAGATACCTGTACAGCAGTTTTTTCCACAGAGATGCATCTGCATATAATTCTGTCCGTATCTTTCCACAAAGAACCTCTAATATTCTGCATTCATTGGGCAAAAGTGCCTTTTGTCCGAAAATGTTCCTCTGGATAATCTGAATAACACGGATATATTCTTCTTCCTTAATACTTGAAAATCGTGTGCAGACGCATTCCGTCAGTTCATAAGGGCGCCTGTAATTCTCAGGAACGCCGGCACAGCGGAACATACGGCACATCTGCCCATAGGAAAGCTCCGCCAGTTTATCCGGATTGTTTTTCCGCTTTCTGCTGCGAAGGAATACTCTCACGATTCTCTGCATCTCAAGAAGAACGATAATCCCCACGATGAGCAGAAGAACCAGCAGCGCGATCCCCAGCATATTCCACGGTATATACGGCAATATCTGCGTCCGTTTCTCCTCTCTGTTTCCTGACACAACCTCATCCACCTCTGTCCTGGCGCCGCTATTTCCTTTTTCCATCTCTTCCTGCCGGATATTTATCAGATAATCCGGCGCATATACCTCGCTGTAAAATCCCGGCGTCACCTCCACAGGACTCCAGCCCACGCCATCCACATAAACTTCCGCCCAGGCATGTCCGTTCTCCTGTGTGAGCTGGCAGCTGTCCGCTCCCTGTTCCATCAGCTGTTCCGCCAGCTTCCCGTTCAGATAATATCCTTCCGCGTACCGGGCGGGAATTCCAAGAGTCCGGTACGCAAGCACCGCCGCCGTGGCAAAATGAACCGCATTTCCTTCCTTATGCTCTCCGAGAAACCAGGTGACGAAATCCTTTCCTTCAGGGACCTCGGCTGTCTCCGGTGAATATTCGGCGAGAGCTGCCAGCATTACGCGGATTCTCGCAGTTGCCTCATAAAGATCCACCGCATCTTCCTGCTCCTCCTTCCATTTCTCCCCGGAAAAAAACAGCCGGTCAATCTCCTGTTTCACATCTTCATCCACGGTCAGATAATAATCGTACACAAAAGATCGATAAACTTCCTCTGCCTCAATATACGACTCCTTTGCTGTGCTGCCTCCCCGCTTCAGCCAGGAAGGCGCTTTGGGAAACTCCTGCGCCGGCTGTATCTGCAGATTTTGAAATTGATATTCTTTTTCTCCGAAAATCCCTCCGGATACCAGCTGCCAGTCCTGATTGATTTTATAATCCGCGCCTTCCACTGCTTCAACGGTCTCAGGCACATACACGTAACGTCTGTCCGCGCCCCGGTTGACGACCTCCACATTCTGAAATGTCTGTCCGGAAGCGCCATCCTGTCCGCCGGCGTCCGCTTCCTGAGAAGACGCGCGGGCAAAAACCGGATTATATCCATGACTGCCAAGCCAGTCGAGCATACCTTCCTGTCTTCCCGCATATGCTTCCACGGACAGCTGCCGCCAGCTTTGTCCGTCATACTGCGCTCCAACAAATCCCCGCAAATACATTTCCTGAGGGGTGTCAAAAGATAGCTCCAGCGTTCTCTTTTCCTCTTCCTCTGCCTCCGGCTTTTCTCCAAGAAGGGTTCCTGCCCTGCGCAGGTCTCCCTGGGGCAGTGAATCTGTTCCAAAACGTATATACTCAACGGCATCTTCTATCTGTGTCCGGATATTATCCACCGTTCTGGCCGGATGATATCCCGACAAAAGTGCGGAAGTTCCCCATCCAAAGACCAGAGTAAACGCACAGACACACAGGCTGATCCTGCGGCTGCGCCGGCTTCCTGTCCGGCTGCCGCTCCATATTCCCAGCCATCCTGCCATCAGAAGAATTACAGGACGGCAGGACACATTTCCCCTAAGCAGACATCCTGTCATCACTAGAAGAAATACTTCAGCGGTGAGAAAGCCCAGCCACTGTCTCCATATACTGTATCCGGAAAATATTCCAAGAAGAATACCGAGGATTATCAGCGCCGAAAAAATGTCTCCTTTACCGGGAGATGCAAGCCCGTAAAGCGGCAGATATGTATTAAAAATAGTATTCCATTTTTCCATGACCATATTTGCAAGCGCCAGCATTCCCCGTATCACTGCTTCCATCCGGAAAAACAGCAGGGCAAATGCCCCAAACAGCAAAAGAAGCGGCAGCACCACTTCCAGCATTTTTTGCTGCTGGGAAAAAATCACCAGCACGGCCGCCGCAGTGCTCACGGCAAAAAGCACCTGATTCCCCTGAAACGGAATCAGGTCTCCCAGAAGTTCTGAAACGCCGGCCATCAGCAGACTGCTGTACAAAACGGACACTGCCACATCATAAAATGTACGATCTTTCTTATTTTCTTTTCCCGCCTGCAGAAAGGTTATTTCTTTTTCCATATGACTGCTCCTGATCATTAAATATAAATATACCGTCCATTTCCCGGGTCTTTGTCCGAGAGCGCCAGCACCTCATAGCCGCTGCTGCTGTCAATATAATCTTCTTTTCCTTCCACCGGCAGAATCACTGAAAGATTAACCTGACTGCCCAGAGTTCTCAATAGATCGTCATCAAGCTCCGCCGTAACAAATATCACTTTTGTATATTGAAAATGTCTCCCCATTTTCATGAAACTCTGGAGAACGGATGCCGGCTTTCCGGAAGAGCGCATCCCCATCATGCTGTCCCTCACCTGCATACAATCATTTCTGGAGCAGACAGGCATCTCCAGCAATTTTCCATTGACCATACAGCCTACCTGATGCTCCATATCCAGTTTCAAAAGAGCCTCCATCACCGAAAGAGCCAGTACTGCCACCCGGGTAATCCTCTGATCCGTCACCCGTCCCTTTCCCGACAAAGAAAACAGCAGCGCCGTATCAAAGCTGGCAGGACGGCTGAATTCACGAACCAGAAGTTTTTCCAGTTTAGTGGACAGTTTCCAGTGAACAGAACGGATGCTGTCTCCCTCCTGATAACCTCGCAGATCAAAGATTTCCGTCGCGTCATTTCCCCGGATATCCTCGTCATAAATATCTCCGGTCTCTCTGGACTTCGGTCTCTGTTTCAGCATAAGATTCATCGGAATCACTGACGGATAAATCATCATAGTTTGTTCCTGACGACAGGATTTTTTCACACAAAACAGACGGAAAATATCATAACAGCATATTTCTTCCAGATGAATCGTAACTTCTCCGCAAAGCTCTGTCTGCACCGGAAGAGTAAATTTTTCCTCTCTTTTATGCCCCGGGAAAATGGACAGCCATTTTTTCTCCTGCCGGTCAAACATATGATTATATATCATGACCGGCACCACCAGTTGTCTGGCGATCCACCCCGCTTTTTTTGTAATATGAAAATATACGGCCACATTTTGTCCCGTCACACAGACCGAAGGCAGGGATACCTCAAACCGCAGCGTATAAACCCAGATCATCGTCAAGATCCCGGAAAAAAGCGGAAATATACACAGCATAAGAAGCACCAGTAAAACCTGGGCTGTGTTGGTCCACAAAAAAAGACACAGCATGATGAACAGGACGATACTATAATAAATTCTGTACTTTCTCATCTTTCCACCGCCTTATCCAAGGGCCGGCGGCTCCACTTCCTGCAAAAGATTTTTCAGAAGCGCCTCCTCTTTGATCCCTTCTATTTTTGCCTGAGGTTTCAGCACGATACGGTGGGCACAGACATCGGTAAATACTTCCTGTACATCTTCAGGAATTACAAAATCTCTTCTTCTGAGGATCGCACACGCCCTTGCCATTTTCAGAAGCGCAATGACTCCCCGCGGACTTACTCCCAGCTCTATTCTGCTGTCCGATCTTGTCGCCTCACAAAGCAGCGTCATATAACGCAGGATTTCCTTTGTGACTGTGATGAAAGTCAGATAATTCTGTATTTCCAGCAAATCGTCCCTGTCAATGATCTTTTGCATATTCTCCAGGGGATCCTGATACATTTTTCTCTGCAGAATCTGTATCTGTTCTTCCGTATTGGGATAACCAATACTCAGGCGAACCATAAACCGGTCAAGCTGCGACTCCGGAAGTCTCTGTGTTCCGGCAAACCCCAGCGGATTCTGTGTCGCTATGCAGATGAACGGATAAGGCAGCTTGTGAGTCACACCATCCACTGTCACATTTCGCTCTTCCATGGCTTCCAGCAGCGCCGACTGCGTCTTGGCTGAAGTACGGTTGATCTCGTCCCCCAGAAACAGATGACACATCACCGCTCCGGACCGGTAAACGAGACTCCCCGTTTCCCGATCATAGGTACTGAATCCGATAATGTCCGACGGAAGGGTATCCGGCGTAAACTGTACGCGCTTATACTCAAGCCCCAATGCCTTTGAAAACGCCAGTGCCATCGTCGTCTTTCCGACACCCGGCGCATCCTCCAGAAGGATATGCCCGCCGGCATAGATGGTCATTAAGACTTTCTCCACCACAGCTTCCTTCCCTACCAGTACCTTTCCAATCTCTCTGATAATCTGTCCTGATTTTTCCACTACCATGATTTAACCCTTCCCTGCTCTGATTCTTTCAATTCCACGTCCGGCATTTCCTTCAGCCCGGTCATTTTTGATTCTGCCGTGCTGTCCTCTTCCGTTCCGGTCTGACTGCCATCCTCAGCTCCGGCTTCCGGCTGGCCCTCGCCGGTCTCACTGCTGTCAGTCTCACTGCTTCCGGTCTGCCGGTCACCTTCTTCTCCGGCTTCCGGCTGGCCCTCGCTGGTCTCACTGCCGCCGGTCTCGCTGCTTCCGGTCTGCTGGTCACCTTCTTCTCCGGCTTCCGGCTGGCCCTCGCTGGTCTCACTGCCGCCGGTCTCGCTGCTTCCGGTCTGCCAGTCACCTTCTTCTCCGGTTTCCGGCTGGTCTTTATCTGTCTCGCTGCGCTCTGCACCTGTATTTTCTTCTGCTTTATCCGTATCGGCTTTTTCTTCCCAACGGCCGCCGGCCCAGACGTAATGAACGCCATTTTCAATCTTTTCCGTGCCGTCCTCATTCACAGCCATGAGAATGCGCTGTCCTGCACCTTCCCCATACTCGCTGTCGAGCTGACTGCCCCACTGATTCAGATACGCGCTGTAAGCTGATAATGGGATCTTGATCCGAATGTCTTCACCGGCCGTTTCGCCAAAGATTTTTTTGCCCAGAGCGACTGGCGTATAACTATTCACAGTAAGAGTGTGGAAAGAGTCACAGCCTTCAAGCATACCGTCTCCCAGCGAATAAACTGTCTGCGGAATCTCCAGCTCCGTGAGAGAAGTACAATTTTGGAATGCTTCCTCGCCTATGATCCGCAGAGCCTCTCCTTCCATAGACACATCTTTCAAAGATACGCAATTTTCAAAGACGCCGTCACCAATACTTTCCACCCGGTTTGGAATTACCAGAGATGTGATCTGCCGGCAGTTTTTAAAGCTTCCGTCTTCCAGACGCACACAATAAAGAGCGCTGGAATTATATATCTGTACGGACGCCGCATTGGTCGGCACACGTATAGCTGTCATCCTGCTTTCCTGTTCCGGATCCAGCAGATAGAGAATATTATTTACTGCACGATACTCACTTCCATCCTGAGCAACAAGCCGGGAAACCAGAACCGGATAATTGTTTTCCCATGCCTCATAATATTTCAGATAAATTTCTCCGTTTTCACCGGCAGGAATGTACACATGCACCCTGCTCTGTTCTTCCTCATTTAAAATATTTTCTCCAAGAGCCGGCGGATTCTCCCCGTTAAAGGAAAGCATTTCCAAAGCCGTACCCAGAAAAGCCGCGTCGCCGATATATTCTACCTGATTCGCGAAAGTCACCTGTACCAATGAGGAACAGTTCTCATAAGCGCCGTCATCCACTATCTTCAGATTCGGCATGTTGGACCAGCTCACAGATGTAATACTCTCACAGCCATAAAAAGCTTTCTTTCCAATTCTTGTTACAGAATTCAGCAATGTTCTCGCGAGAGACAGAGACTGCAGATTCTCACAACCGCTGCAAAATTCATCCGGCAGCTCATCTGAATTTCCCTGCAGAGACAGATTTGTCAAGGAACTGCAATCTTTCAGCATTCCTTTGCCGAGAACTTTCACTGTTGACGGGATCAGGAGTTCTTCCTCCTCTCCCTTTCCTGTATTTTCACCGATCAGGTTCGTACATCCGGCAAAGGCATAATCTCCGATTTCCGTCAGTGCTGTGGCCGAAAGGCTGGTAAGGTCAACGGTTTGCAGCGAAGAACAATCCGCAAAAGCATACGCTCCTATTTTTTCTACGGTATATGCGCTGTTTACCGCCGTCAGATTCTGACAGCCCATGGCAGCTTCCTCAGCCACTTCCTGCGTGCCAAGCATCAATGTCAGTTCTCCTTTGAAATTTTTCGGCACGTATTGAAGAAGAATCCGGTTTCTGCCCTCTTCTTCCTCTGCGCCATAGAGAACGCCCCCCAGTATCTCTCCCTGCCTTCCGTATGCACGCACCGGCAGTTCCGTCTGGTTTTCATAATAATCGGCGTCATCGTCTGATACCCAGAGAGTGAAATTCACATTTCTTTCTCCCTCTCCAAACATTTCATCCGTAAATTTCATCCGAAGATCATCCGGTACCAGAAGGATTTCCAGATTTGCACAGCTTTCAAATACACCCGCCGGCAGATCCTGAAGAGACTCCGGCAGCATCAGCGCCGACATGTCTTCTCTGGAACCAAACGCTCCTGAAGAAATTTCCGTGGTATTTTCTTTTACTGTAAATCCTCCGTCTGTCAGCGAAATTGCCTGCAGCAGCCGGAAAGTCCCGTCGTCTTTCCGCTCGTACAGACCGCCGTTTTCCACAAAGGTCTCTTCGCCCATTTCACGGTCCTGGATGATCGTGACAGGAGACTGTCCGGTAAAAATATTAAGAAGCGCTGTCCACCAGTCAAAGGACAGGCGATACGCGTTCCGGAGTGTATGTTTGTCCGTATACGGTACATAAATAGAAATCCTGCCGTTGTTTTTTGTCCCGGTCAGGGCATTGGACGCCACTGACACAACGCCGTCCCGGCGTCTGATTGTCATATCATACAAAGCATCACAATCTGCCACCGCGCGGCTTTCTATGGACGTAACCGTCTCCGGCAGCATCAATGTTTCCATGGCACTGCACCCGGAGAAGGAGTCTGCCGGCAGTTCTGGGATCGCTGTTTCAGACAAGCCGCCGTTTTTTAGCGATGTACAGTTCAGGAACACTCCTTCGCCCAGACTTGTCAGGTTCCACGCATCCTCTATAGCAGCCGTTTCCAGGGCTGTGCATCCGGAAAATGCATACCGTGCGATCTGTCGGACAGAGGACGGCAGCGATATACTTTTCAACGCCGTACACGCCCCGTATGTATTTTCTCCCACTGTTCCGCCGGAAAAAGCGCTCTCACCCAGCACGTAAAAATGAGTCAGTAAATTAAAGTTCGTCAGTTCTTCCAGCGCAACGCAGCCTGAAAAAGCGTTGGCGCCGATCGACCTCAGATTCGCGTCCGCCAGCACCACCAGACTTCTCATCGAAGTGCAGCCGGCAAAACATTTCTCAGGAATCTTTCTTAACTGGGAAGGAATCCACATGGAACGCAGATAAGTACAATTCAGAAAAGCCCCCTCTCCCAGTTCTTTAAGCCCGGTATAAAAAGCCAACGTCTGGGCATACCGCGAGCAGTCCGCGAAAGCGTACGCACCGATCTTTTCACAGGCAGCGGCATACTCCCGGGTAATGCTTGTCCACATTCCGGAGCAGCCCCGGAAGCAGAAATCTCCGATTTCTTTTACCCCCGCCTGAAAATATACAGTCTGCAGCGCCGTACAGTCTTCAAATGTACGGGAGCCGATGTCCGTGATACTCTGCCCGGTATCGTTTCCAAAGTAGACGGCCGAAAGTTTCTTATTCGCGCTGAATACGGAATTACCCACCGTCTCTGTATCTCCCAGCCAGGTCACCGTTTCAAGACCGCTGCAGTCCGCATAAGCACATTCGCCGATACGTCGGCAGCTTCTTCCGATCAGTGCCTCTTTCAGATTTGCGCACTCGTAAAAAGCATATGCACCGATGGATTCTATCTGATTCATCTGTTCCGTATCAAAATCTGTCAGATTCCGGCAGCCGGCAAAAGCCCGGTCTCCAATTGCAGTGACGCCGTCTTCCAACCGAAATGTTCCTTCCACATCTGTGGTCACGTTCAAAATTGTACAGGTTTTCTCTGTCTGTCTTTCATAAACTGCCCGGTCTCCGGCAAAGTACCTGCTTCCCGCCAGAAGCTCTGTTTTCTCCGGCAGCTCCGGCTTCAGTTCCTCATTTCCCAGAAGAACGGTTTCCAGCGAGTCACAGCCGGCAAAAGCATCGGTACATTCTGACAAAGCCGGATTGCTCAGCACGAGAATTTCAAGGTCTGTACAATTTTTAAAAGCATTTTTTCCTACTTTGTTCACATCGGGCAGTTCCAGATAGGAAAGATTACCGCACCATGCAAAAGCGCCGGCAGCAATCTCCGTCACCGTATATCCCTCCGGGACTTCATATTCTGACAGTTCCTCCGGCGCGCTGCACAGCATAAGGCTGTGATCGTCCTGCTCCAGATACGCACACCCCTGTTCATCGATACATAATGTTCCCTCTGCCAGTGTCAGCATGCGTTCCGCCGTTTCTGCCCCGTAATCTTTTGTCAGTCTCTTTATCCATCCGGAAGCTTCATTCTGCGCCAGCGAAATATAGAACCTTATCTCCCGCGGCGCCTGCTCTCCTGCCAGATTTTCTCCAAGTTCCATGGTACTTTCACTGTTGATCTGCACTCCCTGCAGAGAAGATGTTTTGACACCTGCGAAACTGCAGCTCTCCAGCTTTTCTATATTTTCTCCGACATTGACAAACCGGACTCCCTCTGCTTCCGCAAAGGCATACGGCGCAATCGCCTGCGCATCTTCCGGCACATCATAAATAGCTTTTTCGGCTCTGGTGATGAACGCCAGACTTCGGCAGTCACCGGAAATCAGATAGACGTCGCCGCCATTATTTTCATACCGGCCCTCTGTTCCGCCTTCAGCCTCTATACTTTCTGCCGCAGTGCCAGTTTTTCCGAACTCATCGTCGAAAATTTCTCCCCAGGCAGATACATAGCGTTTATAAACTAAATCCTCAATGACGCTCTCTGCGGTCTTTGGGACTTCCACCTGCACCTGGCAGGAGGCGCCGCCAAACACAGGAGTCTTCTCCGTCCGCTGAAGCTCCGGCGGATTTTCGGCAAGCATTTTTATGCGCAGAGTCTCTTTTCCCACTCCTGCAGCTGCGTCAGCCAGCGCTCCCTCGGTAACCGTCTCCACTTTTTTATTCACTGTAAAACTCTGACAAGCCGCCGGTACTTTCCAGAGCGTACTTTTATCTGCTGAGTACAGCAGGCCGTTTTCTGCGCTGAAAATGTGATTTTTTTCTGTGCTCTCCGTCTCGCCATCTGTCAGCGTCTGCACAGAATATTCCGAAAGTTTCGGAAACTTCTGCCCGGCAGCAGACAAATCCACACTGTTGACTGTGGCGGACAAAGCAAGTGTCTCGACATTTTCCGCTTCTTTTGATATTTTGAACGAATCGTTTAAATCAACACTTGTAATCCCGTAAGGAATATCCAGCCGACTTGTTTTCTCTTCCGGCACATATCCGGTGAGAATCTGATCGTCTCCCCTCGTCTTCACCAGATATCCTTTTTCCAGCATCGGGGCGAGAGGAATCGCATACATCACCTGCGTATGCTGTCCGTCTTTAAATGTATAGGAAATCTCCCTTGTTTCCACCGAAGCCGGATACTGCGATGACCATCCATAGAACAGCTCCGTCAGATACCCTTCTTCATTCGTTGTATATTTCCCATTTTCCTGCAGCTTACGCACCATTTCGTTATATGGGCAACGGCCGTCGTAAGTTCCGTTCAGCACCACGGTTTTGTCATCGGTGTATATGGTGTCAAGTACCGTATGTTCATCATACATGACTGTAAGTTTGTAGTCTCTGACACTGTAACGGACGGCGTCTGTCCCCCGCAGCACCACTGTGGAACCTTCCCCGGCGCCGCAGTATAAGATACTCGCTTCCCACTGACTCCCGTCCTCCTTCTTGGACGCCACACCGCCGGTTTCTTCCTTGAATGACACCTGATAATTACTCTCATCAGGCAGATAAACATCCTGTCCTCCCTGCACTGTTCTTCCATACACATCCAGTGTTATGGCATTTCTTATGGGTGCGTCATTAACTTCTTCCCCCTGAAACAAAGTCTCTCCGGTCACATATACCGGGGATGAATCATAATGCACACGCATTCCCGTAAATCGTATGTAATCATTTTTTATGACACAGGTGACGGTATCTGTCAGCCCCTGGCAGGTGATTTTCAGCGTGAAGCTCTGATTGACATCCTCATCTGTGAGTCTGTGGTCATATTTTTCCGGAATAGATTCCAGCACAAATTCCGTCTCTTCTTTCGTCCTTGTATTGGACGGATTGTTCTTATCTACCCAGTGAGAAGTGACTGTAATATTGCCGCGGACATAAGATTCCGACGGCACCTGTTCTTTATAGAAAGATACCGCATCCTGATTTCTGTAATAAGACACAGAGAGAGAGTCCGCCGTCCAGGCCGTATCTTCATCTTCACTGTCACCCGGCTCCTCTTCTCCGCCGTCTCCGGATTCACCCGGTTCATTTTCATCGTCTCCGGTCTCCGGGGATGTGGCATCTCCAGGAGTACTGTTACTTCCTTCCTGCGTATCGTCCGTGTTCTCTTTCCTGCCGCCATTTCCGGTTCCACCCGGAATCTGGCAGTCTGCCGAACCCCCGGCGTCCCCGGTTCCAGTCTGCCGCTCCATACCTTCCCCGGCTTTATGATCCACATAAACGATTTTCTCCGCCGGTTTCTCCTGATCTTCTGTGTTCTTCCCTCCGGCCCGGTTTCCAAAATAATCTGCAGCAGGATTCTGCATTTTTCTCTGCTCCTGATCCTCCTGTTCAAAGGAATCTTCGGCGCTGTCTTCCTCCCCCTGTTTTTCTCCATCTTCTTTCAGCCCATAGCCGGTGGGATCAAATGTTTCTTTCTGCTCTTCTTTTGATACAAAGGAATCCGGATCAAACATATTCTGAAGCTTTTCCGCCTGCATGGCAATGACAAGGCATAAAATCACAACCGCTGTCACTGGCGTGAGCATCGGCAAGGCTCCCTTTTTCTTTTGTAAATACTCTTTTAATTTTTTCATTCCCCATACTCCCCTTGTTTCTCCGCTGTCACTCCCATATCATTGGTCCGGACAGCATTCCATGCGTTGCGCGCATTTCGAATAGCAGCACCCATTTTTTTCTTCAGTACATTAAAGTCAATCGGCTTGGCAATATGATCATCCATTCCTGCCGCCAGAGAACGTCTCTGGTCTTCCACATAGGAATTGGCCGAGAGCGCATAAACCGGTATAAGCCGGGCATCCTTCCGGTCCAGCTCCCGTATCTGTCTGGTAGCTTCCCAGCCGTCCATCTCCGGCATCTGGATATCCATCAGTATCACATCATAAAAACCTTCTTCGCTGTCCTTAAAAATCTCCACTGCCTGCCTTCCGTTAAGAACGCGATCCGTGCGAACGCCTGCTTTCTCCAGAATCGCCATGGTAATACGTGCATTGATATCGTTATCTTCCGCCAATAAAACATGAGCGTTCTTCAGATACCGCAGTTCTTCTTCCTCGTTCGTTGTTCCGGCATCCTGCCGCAGCTCATGGCTGCCTTCTCCGGCGGTGCCGGTCTGTTCCGTCTCTGCCACAGGCAAAGAAAGAAACACCGTGAAATCACTTCCTTTTCCCACCTCGCTGTCAATGACAATCTGTCCGCCCATCTGACGAATCAGATTATCCGCGATAGACATTCCCAGGCCACTGCCGCCGTATTTTTTAGCAATCATGCTGCTTTCCTGCTCAAACGGGCGGAAAATGTGACTCAAAAACTCTGGCTCAATCCCCTTTCCTGTATCCCTCACCTGAATCATCAGGCGGAGGTGATTATCAATCTTTTCCATCTGTCGGAAAGTAAGAATGACGCTGCCTCCCGGATCTGTAAACTTCACCGCATTGGACAGAAAATTGATAACGACCTGACTCAGGCGCATTTCGTCACCGATGACCCGGCGGACATCGAAGTCCTCCACCCTCAGTTCGAAATGAAGTTCCTTTTCCTCAATTGTTTTCTGAAACATAGTCCGCATTTTCTGCGCCACGGCAATCAGATCAAAGCTCTCCTGCTGCAGCTCAATTTTACCGCTCTCAATGCGTGTCAGATCCAGAATGTCATGGATTAAATGCAGCAGAAACCGGGCCAGATTCTGTGTCTTGTCCAGGTATTCCTGCACTGCCTCAGTATTGGATATTTCCATTTTCGCAAGTTCCAGAAGCCCCAGAATCCCGTTCATCGGAGTACGAATCTCATGAGACATCTCTGAGAGAAACTCCGTCTTGGCGTCATTCTCCGCTCTGGCACGGGAAAGCTCCTCCCGCAGTCTGTTCTCCGTTGCCTTTCGCCTGGAAATATCCTCCATGACAATAGTATAAATATCCTCATCTTCCGCGTAACCAACCCTCAGAAATGCATCTCCCCGGCTCTCTGTCCTTCTGTTTACATAAGAAAAATCCGCCTCCAGCGGCTGCTTTCTGTCCCAGCCTCTGAAAAGTTCTTTAAGATTTCCAATCTCTTCTTCTTCCATACACCTGACAAATGCAAAAACATCGGTACAGATATCATTTTTCTCCAGACCAAATATTTTCTCCACATTATCAGACACAAAAAGAGGAAAAGCATCCGCGCCTCTGACCAGAATATACACCTGAAAAGGATTATCTGACAGGAAGGAATACAGACGTCGCGCCTCCCTGACCTGTCCATTTTTCTCCGTTCTTTTCCGAAATATATATTTTATCAGACAGACCGACGCCAATACTGCCGCCAGCAGCACAAAAAATGCCAGCAGAGTACCTGCGTTATCGGCCAGCCTGTTTGTAAATTCTTTCATATACTCTCTCCGAAAACCATTATATTTCTTAAATTATACAACCTGCCGGAGAATGGTGTCAACGCAATCCGTAATGTTTGACCACCTAAAATATGCCAGATAACATATTTTTTGTTCATCTGGCATTTTACGCTGTCTATATTTCTTTTTTCCGGCAGTTTTCCTTTCATCGGACGCTCTTTTCGCCGTTGGTCGCTTTCTTCGGTCTGATCCCGTCTATCTCAGGGCATCTCCCCGGTCCGTCACAACCTGACACCCCACGGATTCCACTTTTTTTCTGAGAGCGGCGATACTCTGCGCCGCTTCCTCTCCGGTACAGATTTTATTATCGTAAAGACTGTAATCTTTTCTGTTTTTCTCCGGAGAAAGATTTGGCATAACCACGTTGGCTCCCGCCAGAAGGCCTTTCTCCCGTCCGAAGGGATCCATAGTGCCAAGAGCTGTCGTCGCCGGAAGCAGGACTTTCGGCAGCAGAATTCTTATGACCGAAAGAAGAAAGATGGTCATATCCACACTTCCCGCCTTCTCGCCTGCATACCTGGTATCATGGTGCGGAATGAAGGGACCGATTCCCACCATCTCCGGCTGAAGACGATGCAAAAACAACAGATCATCCGCAATATTTACAAGAGTCTGTCCCGGCGACCCCACCATAAATCCCGCACCCACCTGATAGCCAAGCTCTTTCAGATCGTACAGGCACTTCATCCGGTGGGAAAGACTCATTTCCTGCGGGTGCAGACTGCGGTAATGGGCTTCGTCCGCCGTCTCATGACGAAGCAGATATCGGTCCGCTCCCGCTTCCCTGAACTTCCGGTAGCTCTCCTTCTCCCTCTCCCCGATGGACAGGGTGATGGCGCAGTCGGGATGATTCTCTTTGATCCGCCGGATCAGCTCTGTCATCCGCTCATCGGTAAAATACGGATCATCTCCGCCCTGTAGTACAAAGGTGCGGTATCCGAGAGCATAGCCTTCCCGGCAGCAGGACAGAATCTCCTCTTCCGTCAGGCGGTAACGCCGGACATTGCGATTATCCCGTCGGATGCCGCAGTAATAGCAGTTATTCTTACAGTAATTGGTAAACTCGATCAGTCCACGGATATACACCTTGTTTCCGTAATATTTTCTGCAGAGTGCAAACGCCTCCTGACGAAGCATTTCCCGGACATCTGCATCCCCGGATTGCTGTAAGAGCAGAACAAATTCATCCCGGGACAAAATTCTTTCTTTTATGAACCGCCTGGCGATTTCCATAGATTTCCCCTCGTTTCTTCTGGTTTTGTGACTGTTTTTATGGTTCCTGGGGGCGGTTCGCTCCCTCTTGACAACGCAGCTCTTCCGGGCGGTTCGCACCTTTAGAACCGACGCCCTCTCCAACGCCGGTGAGAAGATCTTTTACCACCTCCCCGGCGGCGGTCAATCCTGCCACCGACGGCACAAAAGCGATACTTCCCGGCGTGCGGGAGCCGGTCTTGATGGCTTCTTCTCTGGAATAGACCACCTTCAGTTTCTTAACGCCCCGTTTTTTCAGCTCCCGGCGCATGACCTTGGCCAGCGGACAGACGGACGTTTTATAAATGTCCGTCACCTCAAACCGGGAAGGGTCCAGCTTATTGCCGGCGCCCATGCAGCTGATGACCGGAACGCCTGCCTTCTGCGCCTGCATGATAATGTCGATCTTGGCCGTCACGGTATCTATGGCGTCCACCACGTAGGAATACGAAGAAAAGTCAAATTCGTCCGCCTTCTCCGGCAGATAAAAGCAAGGATGCATCGTTACACTGGCATCCGGGTTGATGGAGAGAATCCGCTCCCTCATCACCTCTACTTTTTTCCGCCCGATGGTCGTCTCGGTGGCGATAATCTGCCGGTTCAGGTTGGAACGGTTCACCCGGTCGTTGTCAATCAGATCAAAGGCGCCGACTCCGCTTCTTGCCAGAGCCTCCACCACGTAGCCTCCGACACCCCCAACGCCGAACACGGCCACCCGGGCTTCCCGGAGCCGCTGTATTCCTTCTTCGCCCACCAGCATCTCCGTTCTGGAAAACCGTCCTTCTGACAATCCATTTTCCTCCATCCAGCGGGCGAGGAACCGAACATCCGTCAGATCCGGAATCTGCTTCCGGTAGATTCTGCCGGAAAATGCCTCGTGGGGCAGTGGATAAAACGGCACCCCTTCCGGGCAGATTGGTTCATACATGGGATCGGCAATGATTCCCGCCGCGTCGGCAAGAATCTCTGCAATCTCCTCTTCACTGTCCACAGAAAGACAAAGTCCCTCTTCCAGAAGCTCTTTCTCTGTCTCCAGCGGACAGAGCACTTTAGTCCGGCAGCCGTAGCTTTCGCTGACGGCTCTCGCCAGTGACTGACTGATGACAGCTTCACCGATGAGATACACCGGCGCGGCGGCGGAAGCTTCCGTACGGACAGATTGCCGGGCGGCGGAAGGGTTATCCTGGCCAGCATCCTCCTGATGGTAAGCTGCCTGGCATACTCCGTCCCGTCTCGCTTCTTCCAGACAGGCTAGCAGCTCATCTGCGAAAGGTTCCGTCGGCATGCCGACCACATACGGCGTGTCAAACCGCTCCCGCAGCGTCTTTGCCGCCGGCAGTCCCACGGAAGATACCACCACATTGACCTCTGCCTCTCCTGCCCGGGCAATCTCCTCCGGGCTGCTGCCCATGGCGAAGGTACTTATGATCTCGCAGTCATGGGCTTCAAAAAAGGCGCGCATGGAGGACAGGGTTCCGTTGATGGAAAAGTCCAGCGGCGTCACGCCCAGCAGGTTAATTTTCCGGCGGGGCGGCCTGGAAAGCGAGGCGTCTGCCAACTCAGCCTCCCTCTCCGGCGGCTCCGCAACCATGGACCGCGCCACTGCCTCCAGCGCCATCCCCGCGCCCTGCACGTAGGAATGCATGCCGTTGGTGGCAAAGTAGAAGACCGGCAGTCCGGTCTCCTGAGCGATGATATCCCGGATGGCCTCAAAGTCCGTCCCAATCATCATCGGCACCGGAGTGCGGACCAGGGCGATGAACCGTGGGGACAGGTCTTTCGCCGCCCGCACGATATCATCAATAAACTTCTCGTCATTTCCCATGATGGCGTCAATCTCTGACAGACCGGAGATGAACACCAGACTGTCCTGGTCGTACCAGCGGGGTTCATCGTGGGTATTGTAGGTGGAATTGCATCCGGAAGGATCGTGGATGACCACCATACCGCCCAGCTCATAGAGGGCGGAGCAGACGCCCGAGACGTCCGCCGTATACGTTGATATGATTACGGATACCTGTTTCATATGCAGCTGACACACCCCAATCCTTTTCGCACGATCAAATCCTTCGTGTCCTTCGTATGATAAAACGCTTCCTGTATCTTTTCACAAAGCCCGCAGATGCCGGCGTAGCCGTGAAGTCCGCCGCCCTCCACCATGTTGACAAAATGTCCGGTCTGGTGGAAGTAGGCCGCTTTCTGTCCGATGGCAAGCACCCTCTCCGGCCGCCGCGCAATAACCCGCATGCCGGTGTGGATGGTGGCGCAGACCGTAAGCTCCGGTGCATAGCTTCGAAGCCAGCGGTACGCATCTTCTTCTTCCGGCGAAAAACTGTCCGCATAAACATGCGTCACCGAAAAACCATGTTCCAAAAGCAGACGGGCCAGTCCCAGCACCCTCGGCACAGCCGCCGCATCGATGGCCACCGGCATACCGTCAAGGAGCTCCCTCGTCTCATTCAGCTTCTCTTCACATTTCTTCCGAAGCGAAGCGGTATCCGGCATCGAAAAGCCCAGCGTGTCCGCCAGTAAAGAGAGCTCCCCGTCTATCTCTTCATAATCAAAGGTCTGCGGCAGGTAGAGAAAATCCATCTCCAGCCGGTCGGACAGCTTCTCCCCGCCCGCCTTTGCCGACGGGTAGGTGGCGATGTTCAGCACGCTTTCCGACATGGAAAGGTATTCCTCAAATGTCTCGCAGGTGGTAATATCCTTCACCGCATAGCCGCCTTCCCTCAGCATAGACAGAATCTCACAGTCCGGCTGCAGGGTCAAATCGTTGCCCACGATACTCACCTGCTTCAGATTTTTCGGCCGCTTTTCCAAACAATCATACATCGCGATACGCAGCTTCTGATCCGGCGTCATGCCGCCTTTCTGCATGATCGGGTCCATATAGCAGTCCACAAACCGCTGCTCCGGAAAACGTTCCCGCAGCGTTCTGTAAATGTATTCCAGGTCACATCCCATAAAATGGTGGATACAGACTGTAAATAGTAAAACAACCGTTGGTTTTCGTTTTAATTTATGCAAAATCTCCGACACGCCGTCAATGACCAGTTCTTCCATCTGCCCGTTAGTGATGTCATCTTCTTTGACAGCAATGGTGGAAAAGCGGTCCGCAGCATTCATTTCCGCCGCCGTCAGCACCACGCCCCGGTTACAGTTGGCCGCGCACACATAGATCTGATGAGAACCCGGAATGAGCATCCCCGTGTGTACGATATTCCAGGTCCCGTGGGCCGGACTATTGTACTCCAGCCCCGGCAGAAACGGCGTCGGCCATGCGGCGTCTTTCATGAAGATACTCTCTTTTTCCGTAACGGGAGGGCTGTATTTCAGCATGGTCTCCCGATTTCCATGTATCATTTCAAGCATCTTGATTCTCCTCGTTTACATTTCTTCCCGGCAGACCGCGAGGATCTGCTCTGCCAGCCTGCGGTACTCCGCCGCCATCTCGCTGTCCGGCTGCGCTTCCAGCACCGTCATGGCAAGCTCCTCGGCGTCGGTCACGGTCTCGCTGCGTGAAAGCCTTCCTATGACCCTGCTGTGAATATCTTCGCAGAGTTCCTGTACTTTCTCTTCCTCATGCTTTACATTTCTTCGGTTGAGAATGATGCCGCCCAGCTTCGCATAGCCGCGGTTTTTGAAATTCTCCACCGCCATGGCGATGTTTGCTGCCGCGTGAATAGCCATATTCTCCCCGGAAGTAAGCACAAAGACCCGGTCGGCGTAGCCGCCTCGCATAGGCATGGAAAAGCCGCCGCAGACCACGTCGCCAAGGACATCATAAATGACCACATCCGGCTTATACGTCTCATAAGCACCTTTTTCTTTGAGCTTCTCCAGAGCGGCGATGATACCCCGTCCGGCGCATCCCATTCCCGGCGCAGGTCCGCCGGCTTCCACGCAGAGGACGCCCCGGTATCCCTCCATGACCATGTCGTCCAGAGTAAAATCATTCTTCCGGTCACGCACCAGATCAAGCACCGTCTCCACAGGCTTTCCATGACGCAGAAGCACCGTAGAATCCGCCTTCGGATCGCATCCGATCTGCATCACCTTAAGTCCCTGCTCCGCCATGGCCGCAGCCACGTTAGAGATGGTGGTGGATTTGCCGATGCCGCCCTTTCCGTATACTGCAATCTTTATCATAATTTTCTCCATTCCTTTTAATGCCACATCTTAACGTATATCATACTTTCGCATACGTCACACCTTTGCATACGCCACTTTGGACGTCACGCCCTCCAGCCGTCCGATACGGCCGGACAAAGTGCTGATGACATTCTGCGGCGCATCCACCACCAGACTGATGATGTTGATGCCCCGCGCCCGGTAGGGAATCCCCATCCGCCCCACCATGTACTCGGCGTATTCATGTATGATATCATTAAGCTCTGCCGTCGTGTCCGTATTTTCCACAATAATGGACAGGACGGCGATTCTCGTTTCTGTCTCCACGACCGGTCACATCCTTTCTGGCTGCCGCACAGCCGGTTTTGGCCCATACTTGTTTCTTGCCGCTTTCCTCACCGCAGTTTCTTTCTTCGCTGCGGCGCAGACCTGCGCTCTGTGAAATGTGATACGGTACACTAGCAAATTCTAGGCAGCAGCTCGCCCCGCGGCTCCGGCAGCAGTGTCTCTGCGCCGATCTCCGTGGTCATCACAACCCGGCCCGGCATCTCTTCAGTCACCTCGCCGATGATAGCGGCGTCTTTGGTATATTTGCCCTGGTGCAGCTTCTCCACGATTGCCTCCGCCTGCTCCTTTGGCGCAAAGATCACCAGACGTCCCTCGCAGGCAAGATACAGTGGTTCGAGACCCAGCATGCCGCAGACGCCCTTTACTCCGTCCTGCACCGGTATGTCTTCCGCATGGAGGCGGATGCCCACCTGGCTCTGTCCCGCAATCTCATAGAGGACAGTTCCAACGCCGCCGCGGGTAGCGTCACGGATCACATGAATATCCTTCGTCACAGAAAGCATGTCCTCCACGGCTCCCCAGAGCGGCGCGCAGTCGCTGGTCACGTCCGCCTCAATGCCGAAATCTTCCCGTTCCAGCAAAATCGTGCAGCCATGACGTCCCACGTCGCCGCTTACGATGACCGCGTCACCCGGCTGCGCCTTCTTGCCTGAAGTCTCCACATCCTCCTGCACCAGTCCGATGCCGGTAGTCGTGATAAACACGCCGTCCACCTGACCTTTTCCGGCCACCTTCGTGTCGCCCGCCACAATCTTCACGCCGGCCTCCTTCGCCGTCGCCTCCATGGCAGCGGCGATCTTTTCCAGCTTCTCCATCGGGAATCCTTCCTCAATGACAAATGCACAGGAAAGGTACAGCGGTTTCGCTCCCATGCAGGCCAGGTCGTTGACCGTGCCGCAGATACTGAGCTTTCCGATGTTTCCTCCCGGAAACTCCGCCGGAGATACGATGAAGCCGTCGGTGGTAAAGGCAAGCTTTCCCGCTTCCACCGAAAGCACCGCCGCATCGTCGCTGGTCAGATCCGGATTGGCAAAATGTTCTTTAAATACTTTATCTATCAGCTCGGCGGTCTGTTTTCCGCCGGCCCCATGGGCAAGGGTTACTGTTTCATTCATAATCTTTCTCCTTGTATTGTGGTTATATTCTAATTGGGATTTGGCCGGTTCTTTTGCATATACAGACGACGGTGGAAGCGCCATGTCGTTCGTCCGCCGACGCCCTCACTCGGACATCAGGCGGCTCCTGGGGGGCATAAAATTCGGGCCGTCCGGCCTGTGAAGACGGGCATGATATAATCTTTTGTAAAAGCAGAGGAAGGAAGACAAAAGGATAATATCCTGTGCTTGCACGAAGGAGGAATCCTTTTGTCTTCCGCGCAGCGAAGCTGGAAAACCGCTGCAGCGGTTTTTGCTCTGCTTTATCAAAAATATCTGATGACCGTCTGAGGGTGTCGGCGGCTGAATTTTATGCTCATCCCAGCCGTCGTCTGTGTATCCTTTTCTCACCCGCCAAATCCTAATTCTCTTCGTACTGATAAAATGCGGAGCAGGCTCCTTCGCCGGAAACCATGCAGGCTCCCACCGGATGAAGCGGCGTGCATCCCTTTCCAAATAACGGACATTCTGTCGGTGTACATTTGCCCTGCAGTACTTCTCCGCAGCGGCAGGCCGGGTTGCTCCGTCCTTCCATCTTCGGAATATCGTACTTCACTCTCGCATCAAACTGCCGGTGCTCTTCCCGCAGCTTCATACCTGACTGCGGAATCATACCCAGTCCCCGCCATTCAGAGTCGCAGGCTTCCATCCATTCTTCCATCAGCTTCTGCGCCGGAACGCTTCCCTGCGGTGTCACCACGCGTTTATATGCGTTGGCAAAAAATGGCTCTCCTTTTGGAAACTTTGCAAGGATCACAGCAAAAGCCGCCAGGATCTCTTTGGCTCCAAAGCCTGCCACAACACCGCTGATACCCTCTGCTGCCAGCTCTTCACAGAGCTTCGTTCCCATGATGGCGTTCACGTGTCCCGGATACAGGAATACATCGGCACTTCCTTTTAATGCTTTATAAGCCTGCGGCATGGTCTTGTTGGCTGTCAAAAGAGAATAATTCTCAAGCCCTGCCTCCGCCGCCATCTTTACAGACAGGCAGGCAGCCGGCGTGGTGGTCTCAAATCCCACGGACAGGAATACCACCTGCTCGTCCCTGTGTTCTTTTGCGTACTGGAAAGCGTCTGTCGGCGAGTACACCACCTGTATTTTTCCACCCTCGGCTCTGGCCGCCGCCAGGCTTTTTTTGCTGCCCGGCACCCGCACCAGATCACCAAATGTACAGATGGTCACATTTTTTTCCAGAGCCAGCCAGATCGCCTCGTCAATAAAATCTGCCGGCGTCACACAGACCGGACAGCCCGGTCCGGAAATAAGATTCACCTGCTCCGGCAGCAGCTTCCGGATACCCAGCCGGAATATCTCGTGGGTGTGTGTGCCGCAGACTTCCATGATCCGCACCGGCGGCCCGTCATAATGCTCAATAATCTCTCTGGCTGTCTTTACGGTGTCTTTCATAACAGTTCCTCCAGAATCTCATCGGCTTCCTCGTCTTCTTCCTCCTGAATCTTTGCGATGGCGATGCCCGCGTGAACCATCACGTAATCGCCCGGCTCCACATTTTCAAGAAGTTCTGTGGAGATCTCCCTTTTAGCTCCGGACGCGTCCACCACTGCCATTCCATCCTTCATTGTCACAATTTTTGCTGGTAAGCCTACACACATGGCTGTTCCTCCTCTTTTCTATCTATGATTCATCCATTTCTGATTTATTTATGTTTTATTCCGCTGCAGATGCGCCATGGCCGCCGCTGCCTGACCGAGACAGATACCGCCGTCGTTGGGCGGGATCAGATGATGGGTCAGCACGCGGAAACCTTCTTCTTCCAGTCTCTCCACGCTGTACCGAAGCAGCAGCAGATTCTGGTAAACGCCTCCGCTCAGCGCCACGGTATTTCTTCCCGTTGTCTGCCGGAGCTTGACGCAGGCATCCACGATCATCTCCGCCAGACTTCTGTGAAAGAGCCAGGCCAGGTAACCGGCGTCCTCTCCGGCCGCCCTGCCCTCCGCCATCCGGCGGATCAAACGTTTTGTGGGCAGGAGATACTGTCGTTCTTCGGCGCAGCTTTCCTTAGCCGGAATCGTTGGCCCGGAACAGTTCCCGTCGCCCTCAGCGCTGTCTTCCACCTGCAATGCAATCGGCGCCAGATCTTCCCCGGCCGCGGGTTCAAGTCCCCCGGCCCCTTCGGTCTGCTCCCTGCTTTCAAGATAGGCCTCCGCCGCAAACTGCAGGGAAGTTGACGCTTCTCCCTCAAAGGTGGAGCTGCGGCAGATACCAAGCAGGGCGCTCACCGCATCAAACAGACGGCCCGCGCTGGTGGAAACCACCGTGTTGATGTTTTTCTCTGCCATCTTGCCAAGAAGCGATGCCTCCTGCCGGGTGCAGAGTCCCCATTCTTCTGCCTTCCGACAGGCTTCTTCCTGTCCGTAAATATCTCTTAATAAGGAAACGGCAATGCGCCAGCCTTCTTTGGCGGACAGGTCTCCGCCCACCTGCAGGAAAGGCTCCACCGACGCCAGCCGGGTAAATCCTTCGTAATCGGCGGCAAGAATCTCTCCGCCCCAGATGGTTCCATCGGTGCCGTAACCAGTACCGTCAAAGGATACGCCGATGACCGGCTCCATCCAGTCGTTTTCCGCCATGCAGGACAAAATGTGGGCGTAATGATGCTGAATCTTCAGCACCGGCAGTCCCATTTGTTCCGCGGCCGCCGTGGTATTGTAGGCAGGATGCAGATCGCACGCCACCAGCGACGGCTTCGCCTCCAGCAGACGGCACATCCGCTCCACGGATTCTGTCAGTGCCCGCACGGTACGCACGTCTCCCATGTCGCCAATATACGGAGACGGATAAAGCAATGCATTTTTTCCGACGCAGAACGTATTTTTCAGCTCGCCGCCCACCGCCAGCACTTCTCCCTGCCAGTCGGCATTCATCATCACCGGCAAAGGCGCATAACCTCTGGAGCGGCGCACCATGTACGGTTCCCCGCGGAAAAAGTCCATGACCGTATCATCGGCACGGATTCTTATGAGCCTGTCATGGGACAAAATGATATCACAAAGTCCCAGAAGCTCCCGGCGGGCGTCCGCATCGTCCCTGCAGATGGGTGCTCCGGAGGTATTGGCGCTGGTCATCACCAGGCAGTCCGACACTTCTGTATCATCGTCATAGTCAAAGAGCAAAAGCTGTATGGGCGCATACGGAAGCATCACGCCCACCTTCGGATTGCCCGGAGCCACCGACGGACAGAGCCGCCCGCCTTTTTTCCGCGGCAGCAGCAAGATCGGCTTTTGATGTCCGTCTAAAACCTCTGCCTGCGCCTGATCAAACCGACATTCCCTCTCCACCGTCTCCATGTTTTTCATCATCACGGCAAACGGCTTTGCCGGCCGTTTTTTCCGACGCCGCAGAAGCGCTACGGCCTCCTCATTGGAAGCGTCACAGCACAGGTGAAATCCTCCGATTCCCTTGATGGCGGCGATGCCTCCCTTACTGATTACCTTACGCACCCGGCGGATGGCCTCGGCGCCGCGGACAGTTCCTGAGCCCTTTTCGGAACCGGTACTTTCATCCAGCAGGTACACCTGCGGCCCGCAGTCATTGCAGCAGACCGGCTGGGCGTCGTACCGCCTCGTCTCCGGATGCGTGTACTCCCACTCGCAGGTTTCGCACATGGGAAACTCCGCCATGCTGGTCCGTTCTCTGTCATAAGGCATAGCGTCAAGAATCGTCAGCCGCGGCCCGCAGCAGGTACAATTGATAAAGGGATGCAGATATCGCCGGTCAGAAGGATCGTACATTTCCTCCTTACATTTCTCGCAGATGGCAATGTCCGGAGACACAAAAATGTCTCCCCTGATTTTGCCGCTCTCGATGATCGCGAAGTCAGAAAACTCCGGCGTCTCTTCGCTATCTTTCTCTTCCACATCCATCCGGAGAATCACCGCCCGCTCCGGCGGCCGCTCCCGGATATCCTCGCAGAAATCCCGCAGGCTTTCCTCCGGGCCCTGTGCCCAGATCTCCACGTAAGGGCCCATATTACAGACACTGCCCCGCACCCCGCGCGCCGCCGCATGGCGGCTCACCGTCGGGCGAAATCCCACGCCCTGCACGATGCCGAATACGCAGATCCGAAGCGTTTTCTCAACTTGTCTTTTGATTGTTTTTTGATCTTCCATTTCTATTATACATGCCTCTTTCCGGAAACCGCAAAATGCGAAAGCGGCAGGAAGTCTCCGGCGTACTCCGGCACCGCCCGCATAAACAGGCTTTCCCCGATAATCAGATCATAGCCGCCATCTCTTACCAGAGACATCCACTGATCTTCCTCTTTCAAATGTACGTCCCCTTCTTCTCTCAGTTCCTTTTCCAGCATAAACCACGAAGCGACAGTAATCTCTGCCTCGCTGCTCTCCCGGATGGCCTCCCGCAGAGAATTGGCCAGCACCTGCTGATGAACGATGAGAATCTTCTTTCGCTCTTTTTTTCCGACTTCTTCCATCAGCGTCTCAAAGCCCGGGATGGTCTCCAGCGGATACGCCGCCTCGTAAGGCGTGCCGTATTTCTTTTCGAGATATTTGGCCGCTGCCAGCCCCGCCGGGGCGATGACCAGATTCTTCTCTGCCCGGTGCGCCCGCTCCACATCGGCAAGTCCTGTGCCCATGCCGTAGATGAACACCTGCTGCCAGCCTTTTTCTTTATAATATCGCGCCAGCGCGTCCGGCTCCGCCGTCTCCACCACGTCCATCGGCGTGGCGCCGATGATTCCCAGAGTTCCCGGCAGGACTTCCGTGCTGCCATCGCTGTCAGACTGAGTTTCTGCCTGCTGGCCGCTTGCATCCTTTCTTGTAAAGATGTTCTTTCCGGTAAATGTACGGAACAGCTCCAGGGAAGCTTTTTTTACACCGTCGTCATATAACTCCATGCCGTTGGTGTCCACCGTCACCGTCGAAAATCCCGTTTTCTTCTCAATCATCCGTTTGAGAGCGGAATAATCGGTTCCGATAACCGCCGGCACCGGCGTCCCGATGACCGCCACAAAGTTTCCGTCTATTTTTTCGCATGCCTTGGCGATCTTCTCCACCAGCTTGTCGTCCCGTCCCAGGATAGCGTCCATATCCCGCAGCCCCGCGCTGAATATGGCGCTTTTGCTGTCAAACCACCGCGGCTCGTCAAAACCGCAGACATTTCCCGCGCAGCCGCCGGCATCCAGTATGATCACCAGCCCGCCCAGCTCACAGAATACAGCGGTGGCACCGGACTGATCCGGAGCAAACGGGGCGATGTATTTTCTAAGTCCTTTCATGTTGTCTCCTTTTTCACTTTATATTAAGATTTGTCGCGATGAAACTGCAGTTTTTGATAGAATCTGAGGATGTAGGAACAAACGAGATTTGCGACGCTGTATACACTATAGAAAAACGCAAATCTCTGTCTGACTACATCGCTGAGATTATGGCAAAACTCCTGTTCCATCTCGACTGCATCTGTATTATTATGACTGACTCTCCGGCTGAGAATCAAGTCAGGCGAATTAGTCGATCAAAATATCATCTGTTTTGTCAGAATCTTCTATTTTGCCACGTTGTATATTTGTGAATTTCCAGCACTTCCTCACATGCCGCAAAGAAATGCCGCACGCCTGCGTAGCCAAATGGCTGGATGTCGTCGCTCCATTCCAGATGCGCTGCCTCGGGGTGGTAGTACGCGGCGTCTTTGCCGATGGTGATATCCGCCGGTGCTTCCGAGCAGTCGTAATAGATCATGGTCGGCTCCAGGTTGGAGTAGACGCGGGTCTGCGGGCTTAGCTTCGCGATTTTTTCCAGGTAGAGGAAATCATTTTCTCCGATGCTGGAAAAAATCTCTGCCACGGAGAACCCATACCGAAGCAGCGCCAGGGAAAGCTCAAAAGCGTTGCCGTTGCAGCCTTCACCCACGGAGAACGTCAGTTTCGGGTATTTCTTCTGGAATTCTTCCACTGCGGCTTCCGCCTGCGCCCGGTAAACGCTGTCATCCATCTTCACGCCGATGGCTGCAGCGAACAGCTCGTACTGGCGGGCGATTTTATCCATCTGATACAACCTCGTCAGCTCGATCCACGGGATATTCAGCCGTTTGCGGATATCTTCCGCCGCATATCTGGCCTCCGCGTCCAGCACCAGATTGAAATTCGCCTCCGCCATGGACAGGTATTCCTCGTAACTTTCACAGCGGGAGATCTCCCGGATAGTTTTCACGCCCGCCTGCCGCAGAAGCTCATAAAGCTCGCAGTCATCGATGAGCGGTGCAAAATGTCCCAGCAGGTTCACCGAGGTGCTTTTTTTCTTCCGGGGTTCAAGCAGCGAGTAAATGGACTGGCGCACGTGAACCATCGGCGGCTTCCGTCCCTCTCTCGTCAGCGCATACATGTAGCACGGCAGCACCGGAATACCCACGACGTCCTGCGCCTTTTTACAGACGCGGTCCATGTCGGTGCCCAGCAAAGCATCCACGCAGGTGATGCAGATCATCACCACCGACGGCTTTTCCTCCCGGCCGTCATAAATCTCCTGCACAGCCTGCGGGATTTTCTTCAAATGTCTTCCTGTAACGATGTCAGTCTCGTCCATCATCAGATAATAAAACCGGTCGCTGTAACCGCCCAGCTCACTTAAAATCGTCGTATTTCTTCCGCAGCATCCCGGCGCCACCAGAAGCATCACCGAACCCGGAATCGCAAGCCCCGCCCGCTTTACGCCGAAGCCCTGGGCTCCCGGCGAGTTAAAAGCCAGCGTAGCCGGAGAACTGTAGATCAGATTCCTGTTGATAATCATCTCGTCAGCCAGCGCATCCTTTCCTGCCTTTACCAGCTTCTCGGCAGTCAGACAGAACGCCCGGCGGGAAGCATCATTTTCTTTGGAACAGGATGCACAGGATTCCGCCGGATTCTGCATACCCGATGCTTTATTGTCTGTTTCCACTGCTGTATTGTTCATTCTTCACTTCCTCCCTCTTTTCTTTTACTCTTTTATAAATATATCGATACTATCGTTTTCTTCTGCAAGCTCCAGAAATTGACCGACCATAACAAAATTCTTCAAATCATTTTCATCCAGTCCACGATACAAAAACAGGTCGTCAAAAATTGAAGTCTTTTTTCCGATTAGTAAATGCATGCCGCCACAACCGGAAGCTTGCCACTTTATTAGTCTTTGAGAAACGAAAACGGTGCATCATCCCTTTTCGCCTCACTCTTCCGCTGCCAGCAGCTCCTCCGCCAGTTTCAGGAACGACCGGCTGACTTCGCAGTCCGGGTCTCCTTCCACCACGGTTTTGCCGCGGTCCTCGTAGTAGGTGATTTCCGGGCTGCGGGCGATCTCTCCGACAATCGGGAGACCTGCGGCGTCGGCGAAAGCCTGTACCTTTTCTTTTTCGTTTTCCACGTTTCGGTGGTTGAGCACGATGCCGTATACTTTTGCGTAGCTTCTGTCCTCAAAGTTCTGGACGGCTGTGTTGATGTTGTTTGCGGCGTAGAGTGCCATTTTCTCGCCGGAGGTGACGATGAGCACCTTGCTGGCATAGCCTTCCCGGATTGGTGCGGCGAAGCCGCCACAGACCACATCGCCCAGCACGTCGTAGAGCACCACGTCGGGCTGCTGTTTTTCAAAAAGCTCCAGGTCTTCCAGCAGCTGGAAGGTGGCGATGATGCCTCTTCCGGCACAGCCAAGGCCCGGCGTCGGGCCGCCGGTCTCGATGCAGAGGACGCCGCCGAAACCTTCTTTGGAAATATCCTCGATGGTTTCCGGGTCTTCATCGTATTCTCTCATATAATTCATGACCGGGATCGGCGTGGTGCCGCCCAGCAGATTGATGGTGGAATCCGCTTTCGGGTCGCAGCCGATCTGGATCACCTTTTTTCCAAGGGTGGCAAAGGCTGCCGCCAGGTTACTGGTGATGGTGGACTTGCCGATGCCGCCTTTTCCGTATATCGCGATTTTTAACATAAAAAAACTCCTTCATCTCCACCGCCCTGCCGGCAATGGAAAGAAAGGAGTGGTCATTGCAAAAGAAATAGCAGGAAACGTCTTTCTGCAGTATTCGACATGCATCTCTTCACATTTCCCGTCCTGTCCTGTGCGGATATCCACACTTTATTTCTCTCAACTATTCCCGCTCGGTAATCCTTGCCGTCAGAGCTGATATTCTGCATACAGCATATCATAAACCCCTGAGTGAGACAAGAGAAATTCTTTGCTTCCAAGCAACAAAATCAATAATAATTACTGTTTTTATTGTTGAACATTACATTTGAGTCTGGTATAATTATCTAAAAATAATAACTATCAATGTTGCAGAGTGATTTTGCCGCTCTGTGCGGGAAACATTCATTTTCGTGGATGGATTATGCTGTGCTTCCCGCCTGTCGGCACATTTCCTCTCTGCACGTATGGGACGGCCAGCATGCTGCCCCAGAAAGGAGATCATTTATGGATACCAGCGTAATGTTTTCACTGACTTATGGATTATTTGTCGTAACTGCCAGAGAAGGGGATAAGGATAACGGATGTATCACCAACACCGCCGCTCAGGTCACAGACACTCCTCTCCGGATTTCTCTCACCGTGAACAAAGCCAATTATACCCACGGTATGATTGAACGTACCGGCGAATTTAATGTTTCCATTCTGTCCGAAAAGGCAAGCTTTGATACCTTCAAGCACTTCGGTTTCCAGAGCGGACGGGACGTAGACAAGTTCGACGGCTACACCACAGCCAAAAGAGCCGACAACGGCATTTATTACATCACCGAAGGCACCAATGCGTACATTTCCGCAAAGGTTGTGCAGAGCGTTGACCTTGGCACTCACACCATGTTCATCGCCGATGTGATCGGTGGAGAGAAACTTTCCGATGATCCGTCCACCACATACACTTATTACCAGAAAAATATCAAGCCTGCTCCGGCCGCACCGAAGACCGGAAAGGTAACCTGGGTCTGTCAGGTATGCGGATATGTGTATGAAGGCGAGGAACTGCCGGCTGATTTCATCTGCCCGCTTTGCAAGCACGGAGCTGCGGATTTCAAAAAGGTCATTTCATAAATCATTCAAATGCGGGGAAGAACCGGCGGCGTCTTCCCCGTTTTCTTCGTACTATACTCACATTTCTTATCATTTCGTATATAGTACAGACTCCGGAACGGCGGCTGACGCCATCAATTCTCGAATTTTTCCCACCTCATTCTTGCACTATTTTTTAGAATATAGTAGACTATAGTTCGAGTACGCACCGTGTTTCCTGCGCGACAGGCACAGGGACACCTACAAAAATTTAATAAGAAGCAAAGGAGCTTTGAGAATGGAACTGACATCAATTAAAGATTTATACAGGAATCGGGAACAATATCTGAATCAGGAGATTACCATCGGAGGATGGCTGAGAAGCAAAAGGGATTCCAAAACTTTCGGCTTCCTGGTGGTAAATGACGGTACATTTTTTGAACCGCTGCAGGTGGTTTATTCAGATACACTGGACAATTTTGCCGACATCACCAAACTGAATGTGGGCGCGGCGCTGATCGTGAAAGGAACACTGGTTCCGACACCGCAGGCGAAACAGCCGTTTGAGGTGCAGGCGTCTGAGGTACTGATCGAGGGCGCTTCCGCTCCGGATTACCCGCTGCAGAAGAAACGCCACAGCTTTGAGTATCTGCGGACGATCTCCCATCTTCGCCCTCGGACCAACACCTTCCAGGCAGTGTTCCGTGTGCGCTCTCTGATCGCTTATGCCATCCATAAGTTCTTCCAGGAGAGAGATTTCGTCTATGTACACACTCCACTGATCACGGGAAGCGACTGCGAGGGTGCCGGAGAAATGTTCCAGGTGACCACCATGGATCTGCAGAATATCCCGAAGAATCCGGACGGAACTGTGGATTTCACCAAGGATTTCTTCAATAAGCCGACCAACCTGACCGTAAGCGGCCAGTTAAACGGCGAAACCTACGCCATGGCATTCAAGAACATCTATACATTTGGCCCGACTTTCCGGGCGGAGAACTCCAACACCACAAGACATGCGGCAGAGTTCTGGATGATCGAGCCGGAGATGGCATTTGCAGCCCTTAACGACAACATGATCCTCGCCGAAAGCATGTTAAAGTACATCATTAATTACGTACTGGAAAATGCACCGGAGGAAATGGAGTTCTTCAACAAGTTTGTGGATAAGGGGCTCATCGAGCGTCTCCGCCACGTGGCTGAGTCTGATTTTGCCCATGTGACTTACACGGACGCCATCGCCATCCTGGAGAAACACAACGATGAATTTGAATATAAGGTAAGCTGGGGCTGCGATCTGCAGACCGAACATGAGCGTTACCTGACAGAAAAGGAATTCAAACGTCCGGTATTTGTTACCGATTACCCGAAGGAGATCAAAGCCTTCTATATGAAGATGAACGAGGACAACAAGACGGTTGCCGCCATGGACTGTCTGGTTCCTGGCATCGGAGAAATCATCGGCGGAAGCCAGCGTGAAGACGATTACGACAAGCTGGTTGCCCGTATGGATGAGCTGGGCCTCAACAGAGAAGATTATGAATTCTATCTGGATCTGCGCAAATACGGCTCCGCGAGACATTCCGGCTTCGGCCTCGGTTTTGAGCGCTGCGTCATGTATCTGACAGGCATGGGCAACATCCGCGACGTCATTCCATTCCCAAGAACCGTCAACAACTGCGAATTATAGGAAGGGGAATCATTTATTTATGAGTCAGATTGTCATTCCGGAGGGGTATAAGCCTCTCCTGAATTTAAAAGAAACACAGATTGCCATCAAACAGGTCAAGGACTTCTTTCAGCGGGAGCTGGCCGCTGAGCTGAACCTGAAACGGGTTTCCGCTCCGCTTTTCGTCTCCCCGGACTCCGGCCTCAACGATAACTTAAACGGTGTGGAGCGTCCGGTAAGTTTCGGCGTCAAGGAGCAGGACGACAAACCTTTTGAGATTGTTCACTCTCTCGCCAAGTGGAAACGTCTCGCCTTAAAACGGTATAACTTCAACGTGGGCGAAGGACTTTACACAGACATGAACGCCATCCGCCGTGACGAGGATACCGACAACATTCATTCCATCTTTGTGGATCAGTGGGACTGGGAGAAAATCATTCCTGCGGACGCAAGAAATGAAAAGACTCTCCGCGATACGGTGAAGGCTGTCTACGAGGCACTCCGCGTCACAGAAAAATATGTGGCTAACAAATATGATTATGTGGAGTGCTTCCTGCCGGAAGAGATCACCTTCATCACCACCCAGGAGCTGGTGGACCTGTATCCGGGCATGAGCGCCAAAGAGCGTGAGTACGAGATCGTCAAAAAACACGGCGCCGTTTTCCTGATGCAGATTGGCGACATCCTCTCCAACGGAGAAAAACACGATGGCCGCGCGCCGGACTACGATGACTGGAAGTTAAACGGCGATATTCTCGTATACTATCCGGTTCTCGATATCGCCCTGGAACTCTCCTCCATGGGTATCCGCGTCAACGCCGAAGTGCTGGCCGAGCAGTTAAAGAAAGCCGGCTGCGAAGAACGCGCCGAGCTTCCATTCCAGAAAGACCTTCTGGAAGGCAGACTGCCGCAGACCATCGGCGGCGGAATCGGCCAGTCCCGAATCTGTATGTTCTTCCTCCGGAAAGCGCATATCGGAGAGATTCAGGTCTCCGTATGGCCGGATGAGATCTACGATGAAGCTGCTGCACGGGGAATTACGATTCTGTAAAGACGGATTATGGCCGACTTCTATGTCACGCAAGTGTACATCCTGCCCGTAGAGCTTTTAACTACATAAGAATTCATAAAGAATAGAAAAAGTGCCCGGTACCATTTTCCATGTCTGGATTCATGACATGAATATGGTTTCGGGCATCTTTTGTATCGCTATCTCTATATCTCTACCGGTACATTCTCTTTTATCCTCTCACCTTTTATCTCTTTACCCTCTATCTCCTTACGTGCCTTTCCAATCTCATCTTCTGTGGCGCCTGTGTATAGGATAATGTCCCGTTCCGGAACAGAATTCTGCAGCATCCGGATGATAATGTCATTCTTTTCTTCACTGCGTCCCTCACTACGACCCTCTTTGCGGCCCTCATCCACTAATCTGTGGAAAAATGTATACATTCCACTCACCTCTTTCGTTTCATTTATCTTTATCAATGCCTCACAATGCACAATCTCTCCCACCACCGCCATCACCTCAGCAGATAGTTTCACATCACTATATTTTTCCCGAACTTCATCTTCCCTGTCCTCATAGGCGGCGCGCAGTATCTCAAATACAGCCTGCACATCGTTCATTGACCCGCCAGAACTCTTTCAGCACCGCATCTCTTCTCCGATATCCCACTTATCTATCCCCTCCAAATATACTTATTTTATACTAATAATATAATAAATGTATAAAGAAGTCAATCTTTCAGAGGCATGTTTCTGGAATTTTTTTCCAATTTTAAATTCTATCTCTTCCATTCCATCACATATTCCGCTTCTCCCGTACCCTCATCCACATCCCGGTACACCACACGGAAGCCTTCTCTCTGATAGAAATGTACCGCGCGTTCATTTTTCTCATAGACCTGCAGTGTGAGCCTTTTTCTGTCTTGCTTTGCGCGGGCAAGTAGCTGCTTTCCCACGCCTCGGGACTGTTCTTCCGCTTCCACAAAGATGCCTGCAATATAATCGCCGGTAAGCCCGATAAATCCTGCCAGTCTGCGGATATCAGCCCCACAGGTATCAGATTCGCAGATATCCGCAGCATCTCCTTCATGCCCCTCCCCGGCTGTGCCGGCATTTTTTTCATCTTTTTCATATACGTATATTTCTGCCTGAGGCAGCATTTCCTTCACCATGTCATAATGGCTGCTCCAGTAGTCCGTCGAGATAAAGTTATGAGCCTCCTGGTTGGTTTTCAGCCAGATCTGCATCACTTCATCCAGATCTTCCGGTACGAATTGTCGAATCATATTTTATTGTTCCTCTTTTCCCTCAATTTTATTGCGCAGTTTTGTGTTCTGACGAGTCCATAATTCAGCGACCTTCATGGCTCGAATCTGTCAGCGCGGCAGTTTTTCACATATCCCCCATCATCAATATCGACCCCATCACCAATCCACAATCCCACTTTTCAAATTTCGATTCATCCATATGAAAAATCGGATATTTGAAAACACAGTTCCATCCGTCGATATTATACGTAGGCAATTTTTCTCCTTCGGGCATTGTAATAATCTTTAGTGCATCCGGAAGTTTCATACCGGTGAGATCTTCTTCACCGTAAATGTGTGCCTGGTAATCCGGAATTGCTAAAAAATCACCGCAAAGCAGAAAGTCCAGAGTTCTTATAAATATTTTCCCACCCGGCAATTCCTCTTCATCCGGAATCTCGTGTACCCTTTCTGCTGCCTTTACTTTATCAATCTCTACTCCCAGAGAAGCAAAAAAATCTTTTTGTTTCTGCGTCATGGCGGCATAAAACCACTGATTGACCACCTTATCTTCCGAACAATCATTTTCTTCATAAAAACGCTTTGTTGCCTCGATGTCAACGTCAATCTCCCACGGATAAAAGTTCACAATCATATCTACACCTCTTTCAGCAGCGAAACATCCTCCGCTGCAAATATTTCCGCTCTCTCCATCAAATGCTTCTCCTGTTTTCTTTCATTTATAAAGAATTGATCACTCTCTGCACTCTCTCCAGAAATTCACAGGCTTCCATGCCGTCCATCTGCACATGGTGGAACTGGAATGACAGTGGCAGTTTTACCGCGCCGGATTCTTCCCGGTATTTGCCCCAGATCAGAAAAGGATTATTGAAAATTCCGCTGTACATGTTCACCGCGCCGTCGATATCGTATTTTACCAGACTGGACGTTCCTATTATCATATGGTCTGTTATTTCGTAATCGGCGCAGGTACGGCGCACCTGCTCTGTGAGTTCCAGATAGCTGCGGTTAAATTCTTCCAGTGTCTGTTTAAACGGAAGATCACAGGAATTAATGCCGCCGCCCTGGTTTTTGACAATCACATTGACGCCGATCCTATCGTATTCCATCATTTTCTTTCCCACCGGCAGCAAACGGAACTCCTTCGTGTCCTGAGCAGCCTGCATGATACAGAAGCACAGCAGCATATTAAGCTTATAGCCCTCTGCTCTGCGCTTCATGAGATTCGTGATATTCAATGTCTTAAATATGGTAACCATGGGCATGGGCGCGTCAATATACAGCTGCCAGCTCACCGCCCGGTCGGTATCCATCGGATTTACTTCCCGCATAGTTTCTCCTTTCCATACTCTGCCAGAGCCTGTTTTTCTATCTTTTTTACAAATGCATCTTTTCCGTCGCAGTAGCCATCGATATCATACGGATACTTCTGTGCCAGCTCTTTCTTCAGCGCGGCGTATTGCTCACGCTCCTCCGCGTGACTCCGCATGTAATCCCGGAAGGCCAGATGCCTGATGAGATTCTCCGTATCATTTTCTGAAAAAATGTGAACCTGATGGGTTCGCTCATCGCCGCCCTTCCGAAGATACCTCCGTCCCCTGATGCCGAACTCTCCCAGATATTCATAGCCGGCCTCCTCAAACAAACTGCATTTTTTATCCACATCGGAAAGTTCCCGCACCGCCGCCATGATATCTATGATCGGTTTGGCGGCAAGCCCGGGAACAGCGGTACTTCCGATATGATGGATCTCCACACAGTTTTCTTTTAAAATGCTTTTCATCCACATGGCCTCCTGCCTGTACATTTCCGGCCATGCGGGATTATAGTCCTCCACAATGATATGCTGTGCCATTTTTCCTCCATATCTGCTCAGTTCATGATATCTTTCATCTTTCCTGCAACTTCCACAGTCTCAGCCGTGACACCATGTGCATCTCTGCCCCACGGTCTCAGTCATGATGCCATGTCAGCTTTCCCGCCGGAACGATCACATACGCTCCGGGAGCGTCGCCGGTTCGCATGATCACATTGCGGATTCCCGCCTGGATGATCATCCTGGCGCAGAGCGGACAGGGCTTCGCCCGATGAATGGAATTATCGGATGGGTTGACTCCCGTCAAATACAGATCCGCCTCCATGGTCTGCTCTCTGGAACAGTTCAGCAATGCATTTTGTTCTGCATGGATAGCGCGGCAGATATCATAGCCCTCTCCCTGATGCATATCCCTTTCCATCCGCGGGCAGACTCCGATATCGCAGCAGTTGTCATATCCCCGGGGCGAGCCGTTGTATCCGGTGGATACCACAACGTCATTTTTCACGATGACCGCTCCGTATTTTCTTTTTATGCAGGTACTCCGGTAAGCAAATGCCTCTGCCACGTTCAGATAGGTATCTGTTTTGGATACCCGGTGTTCTCCGTCCGGTTTAATCATGATTCCTCTTTCCATTTCTTATAATTGTAGATTGCCTGTGCCAGAATAACCGCCAAAATGAAGACTCCGGACACGAGGGTGATCACATAAGAGCGATACGCCGCATGCACCAGGATAATGTCGAGTACAGCCAGCGGAATAAACCACAGCGTTCTTATAAACTTTCTCCGGTAGCTCAGCCGCCAGTAACTGAAAGAAAAGCCTTTGTCTATCTTTTCTTTCTCTCCTGAACGCCTGATGTGTATAATGAGCGCTACGAGCAGGCAGATTGCCAGTATCCATAATAAAACAGCCATCTCTCAGGGCCTCCTCCGACGTTTTCCATTTTTATCAAAGTTCTTCCGAAGGGCGAGCTCCGTTGGAACAATCGACAGAATCAGCGGAATTATCTGCAGCAGACACAAAACCGTCCCGACGCTTCCCACCGTATCCTCGTCTGCTTTCATTACCGGCAGCATCGCAGGAATGGTTACTACCAAAAGAATCCATCCGCAAATGTACCATATTTTTCCGCAGTATTTGTGGGCAAAAGTCCACGTATCCCGGTTTTTCATGGCCATGGCCGTCCGATAGCCATAGAATCCGTTAATCTCCTTCGGCGGTTTCTTCTTCCAGACTCCTCCGAAGCCAATCATAACAGCCGGAATCAACAGATCGCAAAACAGCATAAATATCCAAAATCCCATAGTCTTCTCCTCATATCAGTCTCCTTGCCCGCTCATAGTCCTTACTGTACACAAAAATCTCATACTGATACATCTGATCTGTTGGATTGCCGGCACTTCCCGTTCTTCCACGCACTGTGCCATGACCGCCCCAGTCAGACAGATGATTCTTCGTCTTGTATTTGTACGGAATATCTGCATCCTTCAAGGCGTCCCGAATCCGGTTGAAGAGTTTCAAATCTGTTCCAATCCATAAGCTTTCTGAATTAAATACTGTAAACATAAAATCCCTCCTCTTACGGCCCGTTTTCTCTCTAGTTGTCTTATTATACCATCTTACCAGTGCTTAGCCAATATAAAGTTGGGCTTTAGGAAGTTTTGTGGGAAAGAACAGATGTCCATAGACGTTGTCGTTGTGCCGAGGCAAAAGTATATCGTCCTTTTCTACCTTGATCAATCAGGTTTTCCATTTTCTCCCAGCAGCCTCAGCTTCTGAAACGCTTTATACAACCCGTCCTTCTCCACATCATCGGTGACAAAATCCGCCATGGCCCTGATCTCCTCGCCGCCATTTCCCATGGCAACGCCGGTCTGGCAGTAGGAAAGCATCGGAATATCCACTTTGGCGTCCCCGAAAGCGATGGTATCTTCCCTGTCCGCGCCGATATGTTCGAGGAGCCGCTCAACGGAATAGGCCTTGTCAATTCCCTTCACACCCAGGTCTCCGAAGAGAGCTGTCTCCCCTTTTCCGCCCCAGGTCCCCGGCTTCAGATCCGGAAATTCCTCGATGGAATCCAGATAATCCTGATAACTGCTCAAAATATAGCTGACCTTGTTCACATCATCCCGGTACAGGTTCTCCCCGAACCGGATGCCCTCAAAAACATCCCTCACCTGCAGATTTGCCGAGTCCTGTCCCTTTCCTTTCATATAGGCATGCACCGCCGGCACAGCCTCCGTCTCAAAATGCTCGCTGGCATATAAACCGGAATTACATTCCAGATAAAACTCCAGCTTTCTCGCATGGAGCCAGTCCACGATATGGCGGCACTGCTCCGGCGTAATCCGCTGATGCATCACCACCTCCCCATGGTCTTCCACATAACTGCCGTTACCGCCGATCATGCCGTCAAAACCGATATCCCACAATTCTTCGCTGACCTCAGCGCGGCTCCTCCCCGTGCAAATGTACACGCGATGCCCTTGTTTTCTCGCTTCACGGATAGCAGTAACGGCAGAAGCCGGGATACGGTTTTCATAGGTAACCAACGTACCGTCCACGTCTAAAAAAATGATTTTTCTCATATGATGAGTCCTCCTTATTCTTTTTTATAATGGGATTTGTAAATCTCTTTGCAATACGCGGCAGTCTACGTGCATAGGAGATTTACAAGAATCCTGTACCTTTGTGGCAAAGTAGAGGGTTGTGGCAATTTTTGACTGTTGAACGGTTCTGTCGTAGAAAATAAAAATTCAGCGGTACTTTTCGCCTGGTAAAACGGTTATATCATAAACTATTGTAATTTCAACCGTGATTTTAAGCCTGGTAGAACGGTTATATTACAGACTATTGTAATTTTAACCGTGATTGTACCATAAAAAACGGTTGCATCATGAACTCTTGCATTTTTAACCGTGATTTCAGCCAGAATATAACGGTTATTTTATAAACTATGGCGATTTTAACCGTAATTTCTGTTTCTTATGATGTCGACTATTCTCTGATCTCCAATAAATGGCTGCAATTTTTGCACATATCATTAAAAGTCAAGAGGGACACCGACAATCCTGGCGAGCCAGCCACTCTGGTACAGATTTCGTTGATTTGAATCCGGTGACTTCGTTATAATCCGGGTGATGCAGAAGGCAGGGATTTGCGGCATGGTGGAATCATGATAACGTATCAGGGAAGATCGACGACGACTGTGAGCGCAGGCGTTGTTATTGATCACAAAAAGAAATCCGGTTACCAGCCTGCCGAAGTAGAGGAAGCGGCTTCCCTGACTGCGTTTTTCTATGGTACATACAAAGCCGCAAATCCCGTCTGTTCATTTTCATCCGGATAATTTCAAAACCCGTGGATTCAAATCTACAAATCCCCATTTTGAGAAAAAGCGCCAAATTTTCTCTCATTTGACGCTTTTTCTGCTTATATAAAAGGTTTAGTATTATCTTTTTTTGACGGATGGCGGGCTTGCCGCCTCCGCACCTTATTTACAGGTTCTCGCCGTTGGACGCAATCACTTCTTTGTACCAGTCGAAGGATTTCTTTTTCAGTCTGGCAAAGTCGCCGGTGCCGTCGTCGTAGCGGCGCACGTAGAT
>PPYE01584742.1_pt1 | contig 75820 bp, 67 predicted proteins | sample 1559881 | NCBI WGS metagenome assembly PPYE01 (sample SAMN08240022, study PRJNA423297) | Human gut metagenome, whole genome shotgun sequencing project. | reverse complement strand
TTGCGGATGGTGGGGATACCGGAATAACGGTTCTCCGCTCCGGTCAGGCTCTCCGCCATAACTGCCAGGGCCGGATTGCGCAGGTCCGGCCGGGCCACCCCAAGCTGCTCTACGGTCATCCTGCCATACAGGCTGCCCGGACTGTGTATCTCCAGGCGGTCTTTAAAAAAGTCGATCTGCACCGGCGTTCCCTCTGTATGCTCACTGTAATCTCTGTGGATCAGGGCATTTAAGACAGCTTCCCTGACTGCGTTCAGAGGATATTCGGTCTTATCCTTCCGCCTGCCGGTATCCGGGTCGATGATGGTCTTTACTTTCATGTTGCGCTTACAGAAACCCACAGCCTCCTCCACCATTTCGGAGATTGTTCCGCAGATTCTTTTGTTGTCCATAAAACGCTCCAGGTCTTCACCCACATCCCCAATCTCATACCCCGGTACCACGACCGCGGTTATGCTGTACTGGGGAAATATTCCCTGGGGATAGATACAGAAATTCATAATCCCGGCCAGAGTGGGAATGCCTCCTCTGGTCACATTGAGCATCTCCAGCATCTGCGGCTCCTGAAGGAGGGCAAACTGCGGACGCTCAGCCTTCTTATCATTCAAAAAGCGTTCCAGTCTTGTCCGTTCCAGCATGGAGACCGGGATTCTCTCCACAGTACGCTCATCATCATGCACGTGCTTACGGTATGCCTCATAGCTGTAGATCTCATAGTCCGTCATGGGAAGGTCCGCATCTCCCACCCGAATATATGCACCTTTTACTTTACCGGCGCCCTTATAGTAACAGGGGCGCTCTGCAAGATCAATGGCCGGAATCTCTGCAGAACATATGTTGACACCTTCGTATTCCGCAAATGTAAATACGGCGCGGACCGGCGGTTCCATCTGGTTACACTGCTCTGTCACCTTCTTCTGCAGATCATGCAGGTCGTATACGCCCACCGCCCGGAATGCCGCTCTCTCATCAAGACCGAAAATCAGGATTCCTCCGCTGTCCTGATTGGAAAAACCGGATAATGTATCATAAAGCCTTTTCGGGCAGCCGTCTTTTGCAGCTTTCACTTCCAGAAACTGCGCCTCTGCCCTCTGTACCCGGACCTTTGCAGCCAGCTCCTTTAACTCTTCCGGTAACATCAAATCCCCCTCTTTCGCAATACAGAACATTTGTTCTTATTTTATGGATTTATAATACCATATTACGGATGGTTTATCAAGTTTATTTTGAAAGTTTTGTTCGTATTTTCAATATTTGTTTGCATATTTACGCTGTACTTTGTAATTTTACGCTTCTATTTTGATCATCCGTCAGTAAACACCTGAGTATTTTCCGGAATCCTTTCTGCGCTGACACACTTTTCGTCAAAAGGTATTGCTGTTTCTGTGTGCAAAACACAGACCGCCGGAATCTATTTCTTGTTTTTCTCCGGAGCAAATGATAAAATCATACAGTAAATATAGTTATATGGACGAAGAAGCCCTTATTTCAACGAAAGGTCATGAACACTATGTATATCCCCTTCACCTGTCCGCCTCTGCCGCATCTGATTGTGGGCGGAATGTCCAGAAGGTGACAGGCATGACAGCTCTTGCATACCGTTTGAACCACGAACGCCATGTATAATAGAAACTGTAAATCAATAGAAAGAAGTACATTATGGACAATACACAAAAACCCAAAGTAGAATTCAGATATTACGACACTCTGCCACAGCTTCCCATATATTTTCTGACCGGGGACAACTGGCTGAACTGCGTCGGGACACGGACCGCATGCCTTCATTTTCATAATCTTATGGAAATCGGCTACTGTTATAACGGGAACGGAAATCTGCTGCTGGGCGATCAGGCCCTCAAAATTGAAACCCATATGATTTCCGTGATTCCTCCCAAATATCCCCATTCCACAGACAGCATTCCCGACAGTATCATCACCTGGGAATACCTCTTCGTTGACATAGACAAATGTCTGGAACCTGCCTATGGAGATGATAAAGCAAAACTGAATTATATGAAAAAACTGATCACACAGAAGGCGCATTTTATCCATGCCAAAGAACACCCGGAAATTGCCGATGCTTTTCGTATCATTCTCCACGAAATGCTGGTGCAGAAAGAATACCATACATCTATCGTAAAAGGCATGGTATTTTCCCTGCTCATGAGGATTGCCCGGCTGACATCTTCTGAGATGGATGACTCGCTTTTAACCTGCAGCAAACCTCAGGATGTGGAGAACGTAAGCCAGATCAAACCGGCACTTGATTATATCCGCAGCCATTACCAGTCCCCGATCAGGATTCAGGACCTGGCTGATGCCTGCAGCATCAGTGAGACGTATTTCAGAAAAGTTTTCCGCTGACTCCATACGCAGCACAGACCGCTCTATCCATGAGATCATCTCAAAATCCGGCTTCACCTCGGAATCCACATTTAACAGGAATTTCAAAAAATATATGGGGGATGGGATTCTCCGAGATATTTTCAGAATATTTATTTAATTACAACAGAATAGTCTTTCTACTCCTTTTGTGATACAATAAAGGCACGAACAATTTTTGTGCTATACAAAGGAGGATTGTATATGAGCACTACAGAACAGTACCAGCAAAGAATGAAACGAATCGACGAAGCACTTGCGGTAAAGGAACCTGACCGTGTACCTGTAATTCCCTTTGTCCAGACCTATTCCGTTACCCATTCCGGCCACACCATGGCGGAGGCCATGTATGATTCCGCAGTTATGCAGAACGCGCTCCGCCAATATCTGAAGGATTACGAACCGGATGCCAATTATGACTACTCCCCGTTTTTCTGCGGACTCGGGCGCTGCTTTGAGCTGACAGGAATCACGTTCCTGCAGTGGGCCGGACAGCAGGGCGGCGTCTGTACTGAAAATTCCATCCATCAATTCGTGGAAAAGGCATATCTGGGCGATGATGAATATTCGGAGCTTCTGACAGACCTGACCGGCTGAATCATGAAGAAATACCTTCCCAGGAATTTTAAACTGCTGGAACCCATGGCAAAGATGTCCTTTGGCGGAATGCTGGGATACGGCGCTCTCCCAGGAATGATGCAGTTTGCGGACCCGGAAATTGCAGAGATGTTCATAAAACTGGGGGAAGCCGCCAAAATGATCTCCCAATATTACGGGGAAGCCCATAACTTTGACGCGGAAATGATGGAGGCCGGCTATCCTCTCTTTTTCAAAGCCACCACTACCTGTGCCTTTGACATGTTAAGTGACTGTCTCAGAGGTACGCTGGATACCATGGCCGATCTGTACGAACAGCCGGAGAATGTCCATAAAGCCATTGACTTCTTCTACCCCGGCACCTTATATGGAGCGCTTTCCCAGGCCGAAACTTCCAAGGGAAAAGTGGTCTTCATTCCTCTGCACAAGGGGCTTGACGGTTTTATGGGAAATGAGCAGTACAGAGAATTTTACTGGCCGACTTTAAAGGCTCTTGTAAATGATCTGGCTGCTGCCGGACAGATTCCCTACGTCTACACAGAAGGTAAATATGATTCCCGGCTTGAATTCTTGTCAGAGCTTCCCGCCGGAAAGTGCCTGGTGCATTTTGAAAACTGTGATATGAAAGAGGCAAAACGGATCGTCGGAAAGAACTGCTGTATCTCCGGCGGATTTGACGGAAGAATCCTGGAGACAGGAACACCGGAACAGGTGACAGACGCGGTCAAACGGCTTCTGGATATCTGCGCTCCGGACGGCGGGTATATCTTTGATGTGAATACGACGATTGATTATGGGGTGAAGCATGAGAATGTGCTTGCTATGTTTGATGCGGTTAAGACTTATGGGAAATATTGACATATAGAATACCCAAAGAGCGGTATGGCGCTTTGCCGCCATACCGCTCTGCACTTCCATGCTTCCCTGCATCATATTCTATATTTCCCAAGCATCTGATTCACACATTCCTGGATTTCTTCTGCAAGCTCTCTGCATTTATTCCTGCTCATTCCTGCTTTCGTCCCTACCTTTATCAATTCTTTCATGCCCGGATCTGATCCATTTCCATCAACAGTTGTTGTATGTTCCCCATAATAGGTACTGCTGTAAGTCAGATCATATGCCGGGCTAAGACACCATTTTTCCTTATTCTCATCGTACAAATATGTGAAATTCTTAGAATGGTCATCCCGGTTATGAGCAAATACATTAAAGCACATTCTGCGATACATATTCTCTATATCTTCCGGGCTGTCTCTGGTAATTATTTTTGTCAATTTCATCAGACTGTGATAATCCAGGCTGGGCTGCGTAAAATCCAGTTCTAAAAGTGCTGCCGCAGTACACATATGCACTCTGGACGCTCCGCGGTCAAACCGTTTTATTCCAAAATAGCCGCCGCAGATTTCAGAATCAAATAGCTTTGTTTCTGTCATCTGTATCCCACACTTCTTTGCGCAAAGAGAATACTCATACTCCATGATCCCTGCTTCATTTCCGTCTACATGAGCCGGGAATTTAATAATCCACTCTTCACCATCAACAGTTGTCAATATCTTAGGTCTGGCGCCTCCGCTTGTTCCACCCAGTTGATATAATTCATCCAAATTATCATCATATTCCGTAGTTAAAATCCTCTTGCACTGACTGGCCAGCAGGTCAAGGGAACTATCATATTCCTGTCTGATCTGCATCATCACAGGCTCATAGGTAAGCGCCCCCATTCCGCTGCTCCCAATAATAGCCAGCCTGTCTAATACGGATATCTGATCTGCACAAATCCCTTTCTTTCTCAGCATACGGTTTAACAGTAGGTTTCCCCAAGCGTCCGGCAGACTGTCTGCAAACACACCAAATAACCCCCGAAAATAAGATTTTACAGGTAAATACACCTTTTTTTCAAGCGGCAAAGAAAATGGGCTGACAGAAAATCCGTCCTCCAGCCAAAGATCACTGTATTCAAAAGCCGCTCTCTTGTCAGATGTGAGTGCTAATGTTCCCACTTCTCTGTCATGATATAAAACTTTCAAACATCTATTTTCTGTCATGAATAACCTCCTCTATACTTTGATAAGGAACCTCCGTAAATATATTCCTTATCTCATCAGCCAGATCAAGTGCTATGGAAATTCTGGTAAGAGAGAGCAGCGATATATTGCCCGTAGCTTCAAACCTTTTGACAGAACCCAAACTTACACCACTGATCTCACTGAGACGCTCCTGGGATATTCTGCGTCTTCTTCTGATATTTCTTATACGTTTTGCTAAATTTTCATTAATTTCTTCTGCAGTCTCCCATACAAACCTTTCCATTCCGGCCTCCTGACCATATCTTAATTGCAGATACCATTAAGCATAATTTATTATAGATATTATATTAGCCAATATTAAATTATTTTAATCTTTTTAGATAATATATTATCTATTATATCATATAATTGATTTTCATCCAATACAAAAAAATAACCGTTAAGCAGTATACTTGTCCAAACCCGTAGAGTTTGCTGAAAAAATCCAACAAAAAGGGACGTTCATCCGAACGCCCCTCTTTCGCACTAATACCTTTCTCTCATTCCCGTATCCTATATAAACGGTTGTTTTTTATATCCTCTCTGACAAACGCAGCCAGGTCTCCTTCGTCAGGAAACTCTCCTCCACCTGTTCCTCCATCTCCAGATACCTGTGATACGGAATGCTGAAGGACAGCAGCTCCTTGCTGACACATTTGCGCGCCGACGGATCAGTGAGGCCAATAGTACATTTTCCATTTCCCTCCTCCTCACCGCTCAGAGCGTAGAGAACCGCCTGTGCACACCCTGCACCGAACTTGATCTGTACATTATCCTGGGTCGGCCGATCATAGTTGGCAAGTGTTGCAAGGGCGGAAAGCTGATCAGCATTTACCAGGAAGACAACAGCCTCCGGCTTCTCGTCCTCCTTAAGGTCGCTGAGCGGTTTTAGTATGACATATCTTTTTGCTTTTACTTTCGGGATGCTCTCTATATATTTTCTGGCCAGTTCAGGACTCTTTTTATAAAATTCGCCCGGTTTTGGCCCCACACCTCCGGTGGAGAGAAAATATTCAATGGTGCCCGGCTCAAAACTTTTGAAGCCCAATCCGACCTTACCGCCCTGACAGGTGGTTGTTTCCTCGCAGAACGCCGCAGTCCTGCCCTTTGACGCAGCCGACAGCATAGCTATGGCACAGCCCCATACGCCCTCCTTAAAATGAATGGCGCCGTCGGGCATTTCGTCGGATTTCAGAACTGCTACGGGGTGGCTCTGCAGTTTGATTGCCTCTTGTATTTTGCTTTTCATAAAACTTAACCGCCTTTCCTCTGAAAAAATAATGTACATGCTCTGTAACTAACCAGCAGGCTGAATAGTTACCATACTTCTTATATTTACATTATACCTGTTTTGGCCGCTGCATGTAAGCCTGTCTGTGCTTATTTTTCCTGCACATGCAACAGAAACTCAATGACTCAGGAACTCACACTGTCATACCTTCTCAGCCCCGTTTTCCATATCACAACCGTCACCATCGTAAAACATGCCAGCACAATCCCCTCATGTACTGCCATCTTCCATGAAAACCTCCCCAGCAGAATCAGAGACGGATAGGTAGAGATGATACCATAGGGCAGCACATAATAAAACACAAATTTATATGCCCCGTAAAACACGGTCCCCGGTATCTGCATACACAGATCCAGACCACTCATTTCTATCTGCAGGACTCCATCTGAAGACACCGTAAAAAATGCCAGTGACCGTATGATCACCTCCAGCTCATAAAACAAAACCGTCATCATTCCCACAGACACCGCATATCCCATTATACTGCTGAAGGTCACGTTCGCACCTGCTGCATTTATCCCATAAAGGATAATCCCAATGCTGAAAATGACAAGCGGCATAGCCCCGGGATTCACCTGTTCAAAGGTCAGTCTGAGCAGCGGACTCACCGGCTTTGTCAGATACAGGTCTATCCCCCCCGTCCTGATTTTTTCCGGTATAGAGTTGACTCCGAAGAAGTAAATGCTCATGTTAAGAGCATTGATAAGGGAAAATGTCCCGATAAAAAGTATCATGTCCCCCTGCCCCCAATTTCCGATTCTGTCCACCTTGGAGTAAATGGCCTGAAACACCAGAAGCTGTATCACGAATAAACTCCCATCCACGAAAAACGGCCCGAAAAAGCCAAGGCGGAACATCATGACTCTCTCAAATCTTAATTTTACCAACGCTTTTACTAATCTTATATTATCTTTCATCACTGTCCCTCCTATATTCCTGCCCCGTCATATTTCACCCTGTATCTACTATAAACATTCCTTGAGAGAAGCCAGATTCCAAAATTCCATCCCAGCATAATGAACACCCCTCCCACGGCTTCCTCCCCGTTTCTCCCAATCAGCAGCATGGACGGCAGATAGGCTGTATAGTAAAAAGGAAGAATCTGCATACATCTCACGACCATTTCCGGCAGGAGCGCCAATGGTATGATGGAGCCTGTGATCAAAGCCATGATATTCTGCTTTATCATCAAAAATGTGGATATCTCCTCAAACCGAAACGTCAGGATTCCCAGGAAATAACTGAGCTGCGCCATAAAGAGCAATCCCAGAAAAGCAATCAGCAGCGCGCACAAAATGGCGGTAACATCAGAGGTAATGTTTATTTTTATCCCAAACCCCAGACCGATCAGAAAGACTGCGGCAATATCCAGCACAATATGGGGCAATATGGAACCTGCCTCCATAGCCAGAAAATATTTATTGGTATCCATAGGCACTGCCATATATTTCGTGAAGGTCCCGTTTCTTATCCCCAATGTGATGTCCCCGCTTATCTTTTCCGAAATATCAATCTGTGCAAAAAAAGCACTAAACAGATAATAAGCCATCATACTGTTCTGCGTAAATCCCGCTACTGTCTCCTTGTCCTTGAATATCACACCCCAAAGCAGCGAAGCAAATATGATCTTCATTACTATAGAAATAAATCCGAATATCAGATCCGCCCTCCACATAAGTTTTACCTTCAAATATACCTTCGCGACTTCCAGATATTTTTTCATGCCCTCTCCCTCACATCTGAATAGATTCTTTCCACGACCTTGCCGATTTCCTCCTCATCCAGAGAGATATCTCTGGGTTTATACCGCATAAAGTATTCCAGAATCTCGCCGGAGTCCTCTTTTGGTATCTCATAAACTTTTTTATAACCATTGTCATCCATAAGCCTGCATCTCCCTGCAAATGCCTCCGGAATCTCAATCTCTGTCAGACCGTCAAATACCAGCGTTATCTTCTTATTGTTCTGATAACGTTCAAAAAGCTGTTCGGTGCCGCCGTCATATACCTTTGTTCCGTGGTTGATGACAACAGAACGGCCGCACAAGGATTTGATATCTTCCATGTAATGGGAGGTTAAGAGGATCGTCGTCTTTCTCTCCTGATTTACTTCCTTCAGATACTTCCGGATCTGCATGCCCGCCACTGCATCCAGACCTATGGTAGGCTCATCCAGAAATAAGATTTTAGGATTGTGCAGCAGTGCAGCGAGAAGTTCCATCTTCATCCTCTCCCCCAAAGACAGGGTTCTTACCTGCACATCCATAAGATCTTTGATGCCGAACAGTTCTATAAAATAGTCCCTGTTCTAACTTTTTATGATCTCACACCCATCCGTTCTCTCCGGAATGGCCGTTTTCCTGTCTTTATGCAGAATCAGCATCCTCTCTTTTCTGCACAAAAAAACTCATGGTATTTTGCTTACACTGAACAAAAATCCCGTCTGCGGAACTGCCTGCCGGCATAAAGAAAGAGCACAACAAAAATGCCGTGCCCATGCTCTACTTTTGGTGTGTTTCGTTTCCTGTAAGCAAAATAAATCTGCACAACAACAAAAGAGTCATCTGTTATGTCAACTCTTCTGTGTATTTAATTATACTTTTGATTTATTTTCTTACAACAATAGACAAACACACACCTCCCGTTTCCTTCTATTGGTTATCATAACCTATGGAGTACTTATAAGTCAACCCCTTGCTTATAAATGGATTCTGCTTTTACCCCTTTCCTTTCACTGCAGAAAGATTCCTATACTCCCGTGGCGTCATTTTCACAATCTTCTTAAAAATGCGGTTAAAAAACTTCTTATCTTCATACCCCACCGTCTGGGCGATCTCTCCTATCCGCATATCGCTCCCCGCCAGCAGCTCACAGCTCTTCTCGATTCTGACCTTCTGCAGGTACTCCCGAAAAGAAAGCCCGGTCTCCTGCCTAAAAATCCTGCTGATATAAGATAACGTATAATGGTACTGCCGGCAGAACATTCCTAAATTGATATAATTCTGATAGTTTCGGTCAACGTACTGGATCACTTCCAGCACAGCCCTGTGTTTTGGATGCTTTGGTTTCTCATGGATGCCTTTTCTGAGCGTGAGGATAAGCAGCTCGATCAGCCTGCATCGGAATACTTCCGCATATCCCTCTTTTTTCTCCTCATATTCCTCCAGCATTCCCAAAATTAACTGTTTGATCCTGCCGTCCTCATCGTGAAAGATACGGTTGACAGGAGTCTCCCCTGGTATGGATGTATAATAACGAATCAGGCATCCATGAAGAAGTTCATCCAAAGAGCGGCACCCTGTCATTGTCTCATCTATGACCTCAGGCAGAAAAATACAGTTGATCAGTGTAAAATCCTCACTTTTCGAGTAGCTGTGCACACTCCCGTAATCCATAATAAAATAATCGCCCTCTGTCAGAACCCCTTCCTCCGCGTTCAAAATATGTACGGCTGTCCCCTTCACCACATATACCAACTCAAAAAAGTCATGGGTATGGCTTTCCATATCCGACTGCCGGTAAGGCATCATGACCAGCCTTTCCTGCACCTCTTTCGTCACTTCCCTGATATGGATGGTTACCGACTTATCCATAAAGTCAAATTCACCCCCTATTTTAGTTAAATACAGGTGTTTCTTTCAATTTTATTCTCTGGTATCATGAAAGTCAAGAAAAGAAAAACGGAGGTGCTTCTTATATGGAATGGCATGCAAAATGGATCAAACCGCAGACGGAAACAGGCGATGTCTGCCCTCATTTCCAAAAAGAGTTTTTTCTGAAAAAACCGATAAAAACTGCAAGACTTTTTATAACAGCTCTTGGTACATACGAAGCGGTTTTAAACCAAAACCGGGTGGGTGAGTTTGTCCTGGCCCCGGGCTGGACTTCTTATCAAAAACGGCTCCAGTATCAGACTTATGACATCACGGATCTGCTCCAGAAAGATAACCATCTTTCCGTGACCGTGGGAAAAGGCTGGTACCGCAGTCCTATGCCCGGCTGGAGTAAATCTTCCGTTCAGGAGGAATTGAAAAAAAGCCCTGCAGGACTTCTCGCCCAACTGGAGATCACCTATGAGGACAGTTCTGTGGAATACACAGTAACGGATGAGACCTGGACATTTACGGAAAGCCCTGTCCGCTTTTCGGAAATCTACGACGGGGAGATCTATGACGCCTCCATGGAGTGCGGCAGCTCTTCTGCAGGCAGCGGCAACCGCAAATATGGCTCTGCCAAACCTGTATGCACATTTGAAGGCCCGACACACACCCTGATTCCCCAGCAGGGCGAAGAGATCCGGGAGCAGGAACGACTCACTCCCATCTGTATCTTCACCACGCCAAAAGGAGAGATTGTGGCTGACTTCGGCCAGGATATCACCGGTTATGTAGAAATCAATCTTACTGCCAAAGCCGGGGAAAAGGTTGCGCTCTCCCATGCCGAGGTCCTGGATAAAGAAGGCTGTTTTTATACGGAAAATTACAGAACAGCCAAAGCCCAATACCTGTATATCTGCCGTGACGGACAACAGTCCTGCAAGCCAAAACTTACCTTCTTCGGCTTCCGCTATATACGGATCGATCAGTTCCCGGGCGGTACATCGGCTGCCAAACCGGAAAATTTCACAGCAGTAGTGATACACTCCGCTATGCGTCGGACCGGGTATTTCAACTGCTCTGACCCCTTGCTGAACCAGCTCTTCGACAACGTCATCTGGGGACAGAAAGGTAATTTTGTGGATGTGCCCACAGACTGCCCTCAGAGAGATGAACGGCTTGGATGGACCGGGGATGCACAGGTATTCATCCGCACAGCCTGCATGAATTATGACGCGGAAAAATTCTACACCAAATGGCTTGCGGATATGACGGCAGACCAGGGCCAGGACGGAAGAGTCGGCCACGTGATTCCCGACCTGCTTTCCGAGGAACCTGCAAGTTCCGCCTGGGGTGACGCGGCAGTAATCTGCCCATGGGAGCTATATCTTGCCTACGGAAATAAGGAATTATTATCCTCTCAGTTCACCCTCATGAAGAAGTGGATCTCCTATATTTCCACCCACACAGAAACAGAATATCTGTGGACAGGGGGAACGCATTACGGAGACTGGCTGGGTCTCGACGCTCCATCCGGAAGCTATAAGGGCTCTACGAGGGAGGATTTCATCGCTTCCGCCTTCTATGCCTATTCCACTTCACTGGTGATAGAAGCCGGAAAAGTGCTTGGGGAAAATGTTGCAGAGTATGAAGAACTGTATACTAAGGTCGTGACTGCATTCCGGGAGGCCTATCCGGAGTACAAGACACAGACGGAATGTGTTCTGGCTGCCCATTTCCACCTTGCAGAAGACTGCCGGGCTGCCGCTGACCAGCTTGCGGCTATGGTAAAAGAATGCGGTGTAAAGCTTCAGACCGGTTTCGTCGGTACTCCCTATATCCTGCATGTACTGAGTGATTACGGCTATTCAGAACTTGCCTACAGCCTGCTTCTCCGAAAAGATTACCCCTCCTGGCTGTATCCGGTCACAAAAGGTGCAACAACAATCTGGGAGCACTGGGATGGGATCATGCCTGACGGAAACTTCTGGAGTGCGGATATGAATTCTTTCAATCATTACGCCTACGGTTCCGTTGCCGACTGGATCTACAGTGTGGCCGGCGGAATCCGGAGAATTCCTGAATTTCCGGGATATGAAAAGGTAAAAATAGCACCCGTTCCCGATGAAAAACTTGACTGGTTATCGGTGGCTCTGGATACACGCCATGGAAAAATCTATTCCGGATGGAAAAAGGCAGGAAATGTATGGCGGTATGAAATCACTACGCCGGTGGACGCTGTTGTGATTATTGATGGAAAAGAACAGCAGGTAACAAAAGGAACTTATCTGTTCTACAGTGAAATAAAAACAGCATAGTCTCTGCCTTATGAAAAACAGACAAAAACCGGAGACTGCACAACAGCTCATATAAACAGCTCCGTGCAGTTCCCGGTTTTTAAATCTTCTATTTCTGTTCTTTATTTCTCATGTAAAAACTGAACCATTCCCCCTGTCGGTACCACAATATCCGTCACAGGAACAGCATCCCAGACTCCTTCTTCTGCTATCTCTCCCATACAATCTCGTATCTCGTAAACAGTTCTCGAATCGGGATCCAGCCGTATACAGACTTCTTCCTCTTTTACTGCATGAATATAATACATACACTTATGAAGCCGTCGCAGATCAATGGTTCTGCCTCTGCTGTACTGTACCAAAATCTGTATCTTCTCATCCTCCGCCATCACCTGCGGATAAAGGTTCTCAGGTTCCTGAGGCTTGATCTGGGATTCCTGTAATAGCTGTTTATGCTCCTGCATAAACGCCATCCAGAATAGCAGCATTTTTCTCATTTCTTCAGTAAGCTTATCCAAACTTACTGATATCTGTACCGTGGAAAAAATACAGCTCAGCACTTGCAGCGCAGCATCCTGGGCGGTTTCCGCCTCATGCCACATCAGCATATCTGAATGAACTGCTGTCTTCCCTGAAAGGAGACGCAGATCTACAATTCCCACACGGTTGCTGATGCCAGATCCCGGACAATCGGAAACCCTTAACAGATTCCCATACTTTCTGATCTGCGGACCGATATATCTCTGACGGAACTCAATCAGTATATCCGGCCGGACAGAAGTAAGCTCCTCCATTACTTCTGTCAAGAGAACATCCAGCGCTTCCTGCACATCCGCATAATCCATTCCTTCGGAAAAGGACGGGCTATCCGGATAAAGATAAAATTCATCTATAAAATCTAACTTTAACCCGTCGATTCCCCATTCCTTCACTGCTTTTTCATAAATCCCCTTCAGGTATTCACGCACCTGGGGATATCGGATATCCAGAATTCCGGCCTGCTGAAATTCATTCCAATACAATAATTTGTCTTTAAATAACTCCCATGCCTGCGACATTTTTCCGACATACGGAACAGAAAACCACATAAGATATTTGAGTCCCATATCCTGAACTTTTTTTACATGCTGCGAAAAATCCGGAAATTTATCTGCCGCCGGTTCCCAGTCTCCGCAATATGCATACCCTCGGTTATTATCATCCGTCTGCCATCCGTCATCTATGATAACAGCGGAAAATCCTAATGCTGCGGCCATCCTGCACTCCCTCTCCACACTCTCGGCGTTCACCGACTGATGCTGAGAATACCAGAAAGAGTAAAAGGGATTCCTTGCCGCTTCGGGTACTTTCATCATACGCCATTCAGGAGCGCTCTCCCACCATTTTCTCACTCCCGCCAGTGTATCCCAGTATGGCTCGTTCTCCCGGCTTTCCCATATCTTAAGCTTATATCCCTCAGGGAACAAGCCTCTTGGAAGAACCATACTGATTCTGCATAACATAGTTCCATCTTCTTCATGAATGCCGTACTGCATGTTTACTTTCTGTTTCACTTCAGACAATGCTATGGTATGCCTGTTCTCACCTTTTCCGTTAAAAAAACAGACAACAGGAGCAGAGATAGAGGTCATAGACTCCACTCCCGGAAACCAGTCTGCCTTGATTGACCTGTCAAATCCGCAGACGGGATACCATCTGCCGCTTATATCCAGAACAGGAAATGAAAATTCTACCATGATTTTTCGCTCTGTCTGCCGTTCTTTCTCTGGCACATAGGAAAACTCCACTTCCCTGCAGATTACATTCTTTTCATTATAGAGCACCTCTGTCTTATACTTTGCCGGAAAATTACTGGATATTTTCCAATTATCATCAATATATCTTTCCATACTTTCCTTCTCCCGTTTCCAATCATTTCACTGCACTGTCGACCATACCCTGGATAAAATACTTCTGTAAAAATACAAAAATCACCAGAACCGGCAGTACCCCCAGCAGTGCAGAGGCTGCGGCCGCATTCATATTATTTGCTGTCTGAGAAAAATAGCTGGCAACTGCCAGGGTAATTGTTTTAAGTTTGGGTGCCTGAAGAAAATATAAGGAAAACTGGTAATCATTCCAGCATCCAACTCCTGTCAGGATCACAACACTGGCTACCACAGGCTTTAACTGCGGCAGAATGATCCGGAAAAAAGCCTGGATAGGACCGCATCCGTCAATAAAGGCAGCTTCTTCCAATGCCTCCGGTATCCCTGCAATAAAATTGGAAAAAAGGAAGATACTCATAGGCAGATTAAAGGTAACTAATACAATGATAATCCCCCAATAGGTTGAGATCCCGTGTATTTTTACCATAGTGCTGTAAAGAGGCACAAGTATGCTCAGCCCCGGGATCATCATAATGCCAAGAATAAACCCTTTTACTCCCATATTAAATCTGGAACGGTTTCTTGCCAGGGGATAAGCGGAGAAGGCACCGATCAAAGTAATAAACACAACAGAAAACACCGTGATAACAGCCGTATTTTTTAAGGCCATCAGCATGTTTCCTCCATCCAGGGCTTCTTTAAAATTATTCCATTCAATATAAGCGGGCATGATCCATCTGGAACTGGTATCCATGGAAGATTTGGCTGCCACCCCCACCAGGATATAGATAGGAATAATATGTACAATAATAACTGCTGCGCCTATCAAATAGAGCCACCAGTTTCTTTTTCGTATTTTTTTATTTTCCATTACATATATACCTCCTTCTTATTGAAATAAGAAGTCACCACATTACTCAGTATCATAATCAGTAAAAATGAGAACAGCCCTATGGTAGCAGAATATCCCGCATTTGTAGCCTGGAAATACTGATTTGCAACAAGCGTAGAAAGTGAATGGGAAGAGTATCCCGGTCCTCCTTTTGTCAAAGCCTGAATCACATCAAACAACTTCAGTCCCCCGATGAGATTTAAGGTTACGGAGGAAGATATTGCAGGAATCAGAAGCGGAACGGTTATGTAACGGAATTGCTGCCATCTGCTCACCCCGTCAATTGCTGCCGCTTCATAATACTGTGAAGATATATTCTGCAGGCCGGCCAGATAGATTACCATGGATATTCCCACATACTGTATGCTGTTAATCAATGTCATTATGATCACAGCCCTGCTGCCGCTGCTGAGCCAGTCTACCGGAGCCTGTCCAAAAGCTGCCATAATATCATTGATCGCACCGCCGTCATACTGTACCAGGAAATACATAATATATCCCATGACCAGGCCTGATATCATGACCGGTGCATACACAACTGTACGGATGATTGTTCTTCCTTTGATTTTGGTATTTAACAATATTGCATAGCTTAATCCCAGAATATTTTGAATGATCGTACTGCCGATTCCATAAATCAGAGTATTTTTCAGCGCTGTTAATACATTGCTGTCATGTATGAGCTTAATGTAATTTGTAAATTTCACATAAGTATATTTCTGTGAATAACCATTCCAGTTGGTAAAAGAAATCCTGATACCCTCTGCAAACGGATAAATAACAAAAAACAAAAACAACAGTATAGCCGGAATGTAAAAAACATTTATTACAGATTTCCTGCCTTTTTTCATCTTGCCATTCCCTCCTTTTAAAAAGGGCGCTGTCACAGACAGCACCCCTGTATCTGATTCTACTATTGCTGTGCAAGTTTTTCTTCGTATGACTGCTTCATATTATTTACCGAAGTTTCAACTGCATCTTTTTCTCCGGCCAATATACTTGTTCCGGTTGTGCACATTACATCATACAACCCATTCGGCAGATAAACCCTGTCAAAATATGGAATCGTTAAAATGTCCGCATTCATGTATTTTTCATAATACGGCTGTAATATACCAGTCTCACTCTCTACACCTTCCAGACCCGCAGGCATACCGCATGCTGCGGCTAATTTGGAACATACCTCAGGGCGGGCCATATAGTTCAGTAATTCCAATGCTTCTTTCTTATGAGGACTGTCTTTCCATACACCTACGGCCAGATCTTCGCCGCCAATCATACATGGTTTCTGTCCCTCTTCCGATGCCGGAATCGGCATAATTCCCAAATCAGCATTCGGATTGGTCTGCAGGGCCTCAGCCACCGCCTTTCCCGTGTAGAAAGTGAATGCGGCTTCGTCTTGTGCCAGTGCTTTACAGCTTGTAATATAGTCTGCAGTCAGACAATCCACATTGAAAAATCCTTGATCACTCCATCTTTTTACCATTTCGCTGATAGGTTTCCAGTTATTCCAGTCGAAACTGCCATCCAGAAGTGCTTTCCCCCATCCTTTTTCCTCATCATTTGTAAGGAACGTTGGTGCGATCAGATCCAGCATGGTTCCGATCGTCCAGTTATCTTTTCCTCCCACATGAATCGGCGTTTTGCCGCTGTCTTTTACTTTTTGACACGCCTCTTCAAAGTCGGCCCATGTCTGGATATCATCTACATTGACACCCGCATTATCCAACACAGTCTTATTAAAAGTCATTCCGCTCAAGTCCGCATCTGCAGGAAGCACATATATATTTCCGTCTGCATCCGTTATCATATCTTTAATGGAATCTACAATCTTATCCGCAAATGGCTGGTCATTGACGGGTTCCAGATATTCCACATACAAAGATGTTGACCATCCATGGGTAGAGAATAAATCCGGCATATCATTGGAAGCCATTCTTGCTTTGATCATCTCACCGTACGTTCCCGGCGCAGATACCTCAACGGCAATTCCTGTTTCCCTGGTAAAATCATTACACACCTCTTCGATCGTATCCGTGATTACGCCTGTCATATTGTGCTGAAATTCCAGTGTGACGCCTGTACTCTTTGCTGCCCCTCCATCATCTGACGCATTGTCTTCTTTCTTTGTTTCTGTTTCACTTTTTTCTGTATTTCCGCTCTCCTGTGGGCGCTGGGAACATCCGCTGATTGCTGCAGCTGTCATTGCAGCCGCCATAATTCCTGCCAATAATTTTCTGTATTTCATTTTTTTCTCCTTTTTTATCGGGCCCGTTTTATGAATTTATTATAACAACTCTGTTCGTATTTTAAAATGTACTATTTCTATCCTCCAAGTACCTTTTTCTACAGTACATTTATTCATATTATTAAAATTCTCCCTGTATCCTTTTTACATTCTGCACAAAAATATTCTTTTGTTCTTTTTATTATTGTAATCATTTTCAAATCTGCTATGATGGTTATTAACTGAAACGGAGGTAACTTATGAAAAAAACAAAAAACAAAAAACGTTCCTTCCAAAAAAATATTTTTCTCCTCTTTCTGTTATGTGCAGTCGTTCCGCTTATGATCAATACATTCCTCAATGTATCCCTCTATTCTCTGAGACTGTCTGATGATACGACGCAGAAATATAACAATGTATTATCTTCTCTTGGCAGCAATATAGAATCTTATCTGGAAGAGATGGAACGCCTTTCCCTAAGCCCATATCAGTATGATGATATGATGAATCTCTATACTTATATCAGTACACAGGGAACCCATTCCGAATCCTCTCCAAGCCAGTGGTCTCATTATGTCGCACAGTATGAACGCATAGCCACGAGGCTGACTGCCCTGAGCTCTGCGGAAATTCTGGGACTTGCATTCTTTCCCACAGGCCCAAGCAGTGACAAAGGATTTGTCTATCGAAAAAACGACTGCAGACTTCACGAATTTTCTGCTGAAGACTATCCTTTGGATTCCTGGTTTTCCTATGAACCTTCAGCGTATAAATATGTAACATATTGTGCACCACACACGGTTTCTTACTATGATAATGAGAAAGACTGTTCCGTTTTCTCTGTTGTAAAACCAATCCGGCTTCTGGATTCAAAAAAAGATGTGGGTTTTTTAAAAATAGATGTATCTACCAAATTGTTTCATGATTTATTTTCAGAAATATCCATTTCTGACCTTTCGTGTATTACCATATTGTCGGAACAAGATAAAATAATTTATGCTACAAATGACGCAACAGGAAAAACGTTTTTGGATGCCTATCTATCCAATCCGGATTCCTCGGGAGTTGTATGTTCCTATTCCTTGAAAAAGAACGCATGGAAAATGTTATATTTTATATCTTACACGGAATTTTATAAACCTATTTTAGAAACACTTCTCGCTTCTTTTGTTTTCGGAATCCTTATTTTTCTTTTTTCCATCTGGAATTACAGAAAAATATCCTCTCGTTTTACAAAACCGCTGCAGAATATTCTATATATTATGCATGAGGCGGAGGATGGAAATCTGGACGCAAGAGCTGACGAAACCCTGCCCATGAATGAAGAATTTGAACAGATCACCATACAGCTTAACCGGATGATTGAAAGCCTGGATGAACATATTAAGAAAGAATTTATGGCTGTTATCAGTCAGAAAAATGCACAGTATCAGGCATTGCAGGCACAGATAAACCCCCACTTTTTATATAATACTTTAAACAATTTCGTTGCACTGAACCGTATTGGTGAACGAAAATTGCTGGAAGATTCCATTATTCAGCTTACGCGTATTTTCCATTACACCTGCTCAAATTCAGGCTATAGTACATTACAGGAAGAATTTTCATTTATAGAACATTATCTTTTTCTCCAAAAAATCCGTTTTGAGGAAAGGCTGAAATTTTCCCTGCATCTGGATCATGAGGCGGAAAATTTCCTGATTCCCCGTCTGCTTATACAGCCTTTAGTGGAAAACGCCATCGTCCATGGAATGGAGGATTATGACAAGCCTACACGTGTAGAAGTAGATGCTTCGCTGATTACCTTAAAGGGAATCGGTACATGCATTTTTCTGGCCGTTATGGATAATGGAACCGGGTTTGATAAAAAGAAACTGAATATAAAAAACAGTGTGGGCCTGCTGAATATCCAGGAACGCCTTCAGCTTTTCCAGACGGAAAGTTTTTTTGAAATACATAGCGCGGTAGGAAAATATACGGGAAGTTATATGATTATCAGAAATATCAATACCAGTCTCATAAAAGAAAGGATGGATGGACAACATGAAAGTATTGATTGCAGATGATGAACGTATGGTACGTTTGAGTTTTATCAGTATGTGTGAAGAACTCTTCCCCGGAATGCATGAGTTTTTAGAGGCCCGAAATGGAAAGGAGATGTTTTCCCTTGGTAAAGAACACCAGCCAGAACTGGCTTTTGTAGATATACGTATGCCGCTGATGGACGGGCTGACTGCCATAGAAGAACTTTCCGGCCTTTGTCCCCGGACACAGTTTATCATTCTAAGCGGTTATTCTGATTTCTCCTATGCGCAGAAAGCCATACAGCTTGGCGCACGCGATTATCTGCTGAAACCGCCTTCTCTGGATGATATTAAGAAAATTTTTATACAGGCAGAAGCAGACAGAACCCAAAAGACATATGAGGATAATCAGGTCTTTTTTTATGAAACGGTTGCACAATTCAATACCTACTGTATTTTCCCCAGACTTGACCAGGATATTGCCGGCAGTTTATCCGCCTATCTGTTCTGTGTGGACTACAAAGAACCGGAAGCACAGAAACAGTTTTACAAGGAACTGTATAAAAATATCCAACAGGATTTGAACCCTTTAATCCCTCTTTCCTGCCGTTATTCCCTGTTCCATCTTCCGGAGGGTGAAATCTGTCTGATCATAAAAATGCCGCAGTCCTCCCGCCGTCCGAGTGTTATTTTGCAGAAAATTTCCTCTGCATTCGGTGTTCCTGTAACAACCTTTTATCTTCAGGGAGGTTCTTTGGCAGAAATATTCCATAAAATAACCTCTGCCATGGATCTGTTCTCTCTAAGGATCTTCTGTGGATACGGGGGCTTTCTGGATGAAAAAATACTGCAGACTTTTTCAAAGAAAAAGCAGCTTTTAAACCTCAGTGAAACTATAGAAAATCTGCAGCTTGCCTATCAGGACAGAGACATCATCCAGTATGAAAAGCTGTTACAGAATCCCTTTTCCTTTTCTGATCCTTATCTGGAAAAAGAACTGGACTGGGAAGGTGTCCGTAAATATCTGCAGCACTATTTCCAACTGAACGGCACGGTAACAGACTTTACATCCCTGTACCATTTTCTGCTGCTGGGCAAAGAAGATATGTATAAAACAGCCTCTGTAAACAGTGCTCCGAACCTCACAGAAAAGGTCAAACAGTATGTGGAGGAGCACTATATGGAGGATATCGGAATCAATACCATATCCTCCATTTATGGGATAACCCCTAATTATCTCAGCAAAATCTTTCACCAAAAGGAAGGACTGCGCTTTATGGATTATCTGACGCTGGTCCGTATCAGTCACGCCAGGCGTCTGCTCACTTCCAGCAGCACACTGTCTGTCAATGAAATTGCTGAACAGGTAGGATATCGGGGAACCCGCCACTTTTCAAAGGTCTTTCAGAAACTGACCGGGCAGACGCCTTCCGACTACCGTAAATACAGGCCGGAACGCTGATTACAGACTCTCCTTCACCATCACATGAATCTCCGAATACAAATGTTTCCGGTAAGGATTTCTGTCGTAGATCAGTTTGTCCAGCAGAACCTCTATACTTCTTTTTCCCTGCTCACTAAGGCCGCTGCCCAGTGTCATGGTCACGATGTCTTCTTTCATAAGCTCCAGAATTTCCGGATAATCCTCGTAGCAGATGAGGCGCACGTTATTTCTGCCGCTGGCTTTCAGCTCCTCGCCTGCTGCCTGGACACATCCGCAGGTGATCAGTATGCCGTCTATGTCCTTTTCCTCCCGCAGGATTCTCTGCATCTCCCGCCGCATGATAGCCGGATCCTCTTTTGTGGTCACACTGGGAAGCATCTCTATCTTGGGATATGCCTCTGTGATGACCGTGCGGAACCCGCCCTCACGTGTGCCGAAGGGGAAGGACTGATGCTCATCCCCGTCACTGGTTATGACTACGGTTCTGCCTTTTCCACCCAGGAACTCGCCCATAAATCTGGCTGCCACTTTTCCCGCTTTATAACCGTCCTGTCCGATAAAGCAGAAACGCCTGCTGCCCTTGATATCTGAATTGACTGTGACCACAGGAATCTTTTCCTCTGTGCAGCGGTCAATAGCTCCGACGATCTCATGGGCGTTGATGGGGCTTAAAATGATGCCGTCCACCTTTTCCTCACGATACCGGTCCAATAGATCCGCCTGCTTCTGTACATCGGAATAGGCGATGATCTGAAACTCCAGATGTACCTGAAAGGAACTGTACTCTTTCAGCTTCTCTTCGATTCCCTCTCTGATATAGGGCAGCGCGTCCACCTTCAGGAGCAGCACTGCAATACGCAGCTCTCTGTTCTGCATCTTAAGGGCTTTTCCAATCGGATTCGCCTCATAATTATTTTCATCTATGATCTTCTGTACCTTTTTACGCACATCATCACTCACACCGGGTCTCTTATGAAGCACTTTGTCGACAGTAGACCGGTGCACACCCGCCATTTCCGCTATCTGTTTAATGGTTACTCCCATATTTATCAACCTCTTTCCTGTCTGTCCGGTTCCGAAAGCGTGCTGACTGCCGTGATGGGTTTTCAAACACGCTTTGAGAGAGAACGTACTCTTAGACTAAGTATAGCGCATTATCCGGGAGATGAAAAGAGAAAAATGGCATGCCCCGGACGTGTTATCCGAGACATGCCATTTTATCTTTGTTTTGATCCTATCTTTATTTTTCCGCCTTTTTCTTTAAATCAATCTGCGCCTCTCTTTCCAGAAGCTCTTTCATGATCGTCGGATATTCCTTATCCAGGTGATAGAATAACAGCAGGATGATCATGATCACACCCAGAATCGTCACACCGTAAATGAACAGGTTGGAAATGGTATGCAGGGCCTGCGCAGACTGTGTTCCGAGGTCACCATTGTACTGGTTTGCCTCCATAATGAAACCGATCAGCGCGGAGCCGATACCCTGGCCGAACTTCTGACCGGATGTGGCTGCTGACTGGATGGCACCGGCTGTGCGCAGCCCGGTCTTCCACTGTCCGTATTCTATGGCATCAGCGATCATGGTAAAGATCATACCCAGAATAGGCGTCATTCCGATTCCCCTAAGCAGGCCGCCGAAGGTTACAACCGCAATGCTGGTAGGGTTGACCAGCAGAACCAGAGAACCGGCGATGATAAAGAGCGCGCCTACGATACACCAGTTTCTCTTGCTTGTCAGGTGCATAACCTTGCCTAAAAGCAGAGTTGCAACTATGGTGATACCGAAACAGGCTGTGTTTACATTTCCGATGATCTTTGTATCACCCACGATCCATTTGCAGTAATAGGTAGCCATGGTTCCCGCAAAGGTCTGGTACATGGCAAAGAATACAAAGAACAGGAACAACATAATGAAGTATTTATTCTTAAACAGAGCAGGCAGGGCCTTTTTCAGAGGAATCTGTTCGCCGCCCATCTCATCTTTTACCACGACTCTCTCACGGACTGCTGCAAAGCAGAACAGCATCAGGGCTGCAGCGCCGACTGCATAGATTGCCGTCAGGATGATCCAGTTCTTCTGAGAATCCATGCCGCCGCCCGGCATCATGTCCAGAATTCTTGTGAAGAGAAGAGTTACAAGAATATTTCCGATGGGGCTCATTGCCATACGGATAATATTGATTTTTGCCCTCTCATTCTGGTCACGTGTCATATAAGTCATGGTCGTGGCAAAGGGCAGCTGGAACAGTGTGTAAACAACTGTCAGCATCAGGTTGTATGTAATAAAAATGTAGATAGCCTGCGCCATTGCCCCGATTTGAGGCACAGTTATCAGAAGCACTGCTGCGATGGCATATGGAACGGACATGCGCAGCATCCACACACGGGCACGTCCGTATTTGGAACGTGTCCTGTCTATAATAAATCCGGCCATGAAACAGTTGACGTGATCCAGTTAGGAGTTTTGTCCTCAGGTCCGCCTGCCGGGAGTCCTGACATCATGACAAGTTTCTTCACACCCAGTTTTCCTGCCAGCACTGCTGTATCGTAAATCGTCTTAGTGTGAAGTTCTCCCATCTCACCCGGACACAGAGGATTTCCGGAGCAGTTGAGTGCCGCGATTTCCATGCCCCTTTTCTCGATCTCAGCCTTATAGGATTTTAATTTGTTCTCATCTGCCAGGAGCTCCTGTGTGGGAACGTGTTTGCAGCCGCCCCAGCCTCCTGCTGTCATTTCCACTGCATCTATACCTAATGATTTTACCTTATCCAACATCTCCGTAAAAGACAAATCGCCTAAAACATCTGTACAAAGTGATAATTTCATGATCTTTTCCTCTCTCTTTCCTATTTTTATCTGCCTAAAAGTTCTCTTTCGATTCGTTCTCTGGCTTCCGGTGCCTGTTTATCCATTTTCTCCGGGAAACCAAACATGGAAACACAGGCAATATTGTCACCGCCCACTTTCGGGGCATTTTCCTGCAGCTGTTTATTTGCAAAATCCATGTCACGAAGGGTCTCAAAAATACCGTCAAAATCCACATCCCCTTCCCCCATTGCCAGATGCTGATGAATGGTCACATCCGCTTTTCCACGTCCGTTCAGCCACGGCGGATTGGCGATGTAACGACAGTCCAGGGTCTGGTTAAAGGTATCCGCGAACAATACATGAGTCAGCTCGTCGCCTGCGTATCTCAACATGGAACGCACATCCCCTTTGCCCTCGTCATAGAAAAAGCCGTGCGGGGAAGAGTATACATATCCGAGATTCTTTGAGCGGAAGGATTTTACCAGATCACAGGTTTCGTTATTCAGCTCACAAAAATCATAAGGGTGGGACTGGATTTCCACACGGATGCCTTCTCTCTCTATGATAGGAAGAAGCTCCTCCATGGACTCTCCCCGTCCACAAAAGCCAGATCAAGGGAAGTTGCCGTCCCCTGGGCTTTCATATATTTCATCATCCGCACCAGTTCGCTTCCGGTGTCCTCATACATTTTCTTCATCAGCGGAGGATAACCGAAGTGGAACAGGTCTGTCCCCAAAAGCTTTTCCTTCGGCAGATCCTCAAAGGAAAAAGTGTGGTTGCACCCCGGATCATGAAGAAATATCCTGTCTATACCCGGAAGTGCAAGGACCACCGAATAGGAGGTATTCTGCCCTTCCTGCACAATGATTCCGGAATCTGCGCCCTGTGCGGCATAAATATCGGAAATGATCTTTCCGAATTCATCGCTGCCTGTCTTTGCCATGAGACATACATCTGCCCCCAGCATTTTCATTGCCATACCCGTGTTGGATACCGCACCTCCTGCATGGATATCAACACCCTCCATCTGTATCAGCTTTCCCGGCGACAGGATATTTCCTAATTTCACAGCCTGCTGATTCTGAGGAAAGAGAGGAGTAATATCCAGACAGGCATGTCCTGCTACAATCACTTTTTTACCCATACAATCACCCTTTTTCTGAACTGTCACGTTTCAGCGGTGACATGTATCTGCTGAACCCCATGGACCTCCATGAGATACGCGGACTGGATGGCAGCGCCCTGATCCTCGCCATTCAGATGTCCCGGCAGCTTGTCACATCCTATTTTCAGCACGATGAAAATACATGTTTTCTGGAGAACTGTGTGCGCCCCTTCTTCTCCCGGCATGAGACACGCTACGAAATTATGAAAGGTCTGCTTATTGAGCTGGCCCACAACTATTTCGGGCAGTTTGCCAATTATGAATATAAATGCATGAGTCTGCTGAATATGATTCTGTACAGCCTCCACACCTATGTTCCCGAGAAAATATATACAGACGCAGAGATGACAGCCCGCAGGCACAGGCAGGAACGCATGAGCCGCGTTTTTATTCCTCCATGTAGATATGTTTTCCAAACTCATATGCCTTCTGCAGATGATCGGTTTTGTCAATCTGCGGCCTGCCGTTTGTATCTCCGCATCCGCCTGCAAGCAGCATGCCTTTGTCCTTGAAACCCATGTAATTGATGACGGCAAACTTATAGTATGACACAGCCTGCTCATATGTCCAGAAAAAATTATCTGCCGATGTCATCAGTAAAGCAGCATCTTTTACCGGATATCTTTCATACCGGCCATAGGGAGGATTCGGGTCCTCCTCTGCTATGCAGTAGAATCTTTCTATAAATGCCTTTAATTTAGAGGATATTGTCCAGAACAAAAGCGGTGATGCGAAAACAAGCAGATCCGCTTCTTTTATTTTGGGGACTATTTTGTTGAAATCATCCTTTTGTATACAGGGTTTCCCGTAGCGGCATGCATTGCAGCCGATACAGCCTTTTACCTCGAACTTGTTCAAGGATATTTTTTCTGTTTTATGGCCTGCTTCTAAAGCTCCTTTTAGGAAGGCATCTGCCAGTTGGCTGGTATTTCCGTTCGGACGCCCGCCGCCCTGGATTACTAATATATTTTTCATAGATATCACCTCTTGATATTCTGATTCTGGTTCGTCTTTGTGTGTTGCCAGATAGGGGAATCGTAGGAGACATACTATCTGTTTTCCTGTGTATTTGTTAGTCCTATTCTATCATAAGCCTATAACAAAGTCATTTATTTTCGGGTAACATTAGTCTGATACCGTAAGAACAAGCGGGCGGAATCCCCGCAAATTCAAAATCTCACAGCATCTATTGACAAAATGGAACATCTGTCGTAAAATATAAGTATCAATTGATACCTTATCGGAGGATAAAAATTTGACACATGGAACAAAGATACGGATTGAAAGTGAATTAGAGATAAAGGCTTACATACAGAATTTAAAATTTGCACTTAACAATGGAGCCCAAATACAGTTTCAGGCCAAAAGACGTGTAGATGATAATAGAGAAGAAAAGTATACAAATCAATATACTGTAAATACCCTGTTCCCGGATGAAAATCCGGTAGACGCGCTAAGGAGGGAGTTATTAGCATTAAGTGTGGAAGACTATATGCAGACAGTCAAAGACATTCGTTTTCCCAAAAGAAGTGAAATGCGTGAGTTTGGTAAGGTTTACAATAGTAAAGATGACGTATATATTAAAATAAGGGTAGAACTTCTTGGAACATATGGCCCCCCCCCGCAACATTTGTAATGTCTTTCCATTTTGCGGAAAAGGCATTTACACCGGAGATGTTTCCATATAGGAAGAAATAGAGGAGGTGTTTCCAAGGATATGAAGATTATTAAAAAGGAAAAACGTTTGTGCACATGCTGCATGGAAGAACATGAAGTGAAGACAGTTCTTGTGAAAGACAGGGCTACTTTTAAGAATTTAAAAGTTGATTATGACGCTTCTTATTTGTATTGTGATGCAACAGATGAACTTTATATGGATGAGCAGCAGATGCAGGAAAATGATATGCGCCTTAAGGATGCCTACAGGAGAGCAGAAGGACTTTTGACATCCGCCGAAATCAGCGGTATCCGTGCAAAGTATGGAATCAGTCAAAGCGATTTTTGCACTCTTCTTGGCTGGGGCGGCAAAACCATTACAAGGTATGAGAGTCATCAAGTGCAGGACAAAGCACACGACACGATATTAAAGAAAATTGATCAGGATCCGGAATGGTTCTTATCATTATTAAATAATGCAAAAAGTAATTTGTCAGCCGAATCTTATCAGAAATATTTTGATACAGCTACTGCTTTATATGAGAAAGCTCAGGATTCTTATATGCGTAAGGCCATTGAGGCAATTTATGCTGGATTTCAGGGAAATCAGATATTTCACGGGAATACAGAACTTTCTCTAGATAAAGTTGTTGATGTTATCCGCTATTTCGCAGCATCTGCGCAGATAACCGATCTTTATAAAGTTAAGCTTATGAAGCTGATGTGGTATGCAGATGCTCTCTCTTATAAGAATAGGGGTTTTGCAATAACAGGTTTGATTTATCAGGCTCTGCCAATGGGAGCCGTACCGGTAGGGCATAACTCGATTATTGATTTGAAGGATGTTCCATGTGAGGAAGTGGATATGGGAGAGACGAATGCATATCATTTCTCTTTAAAAGGAGCCGTTGCTTTCCCATCTCTTTCGGATGCAGATAAAAATATTCTTGATGCAGTTATTTGTAAACTTGGAAAGATGACAAAAAAAGAAATTATTTCTTTTATGCACAGGGAAAAGGCATATATTGAAACTGCTCCCAGAGATGTGATTCCATTCAAATATGCAGATACTTTACAAATTTAAAAATGGTAAAACACTTGAATTGACCTATAACAAATCTTTTCTAACAAGGGCGGTGCCGGAGCTTAATCTGCTGAAATCATATAACAGCTTCTGCCGCCGCCCTGCCCGATTACCAGGATATAGGCAGTATATAAAAATCAACGAATTACACAACATCTGCATATACTGCCTTGCGGTTATTTATCAATCCAAAATAATCAGCGCCATAAACACCAGATCCACATCCCCTGTATTCACCAATCCATGCCCATGAGCATCCGGTGTAAACGTAACGTCCCCGGCTTTGACAGGACGGACCACACCGTTGTCATCATAATCGCCCTGGCCGGACAGGATATAATATGTCTCACTCTCCTTGTGATGCTCATGGTATCCGAGTGAACATCCCGGCTCAATGATCACTTCAGCGTACAATCCGCATTTTCCATTGAGTTCTTTTTCCCCTAAAATGTGCTTGATGATCACATGGCCTTTACCACCACACATGTTTTCTACTGTCTCTGTTTTTATCATACTTCATCCTCCATGCAAAAAAGTCCCCAAAGGTGGGTTTTCGCCTTTGAGAACCTCTTTTCCGACTTTTAATTTTTCTATATCTTAGACCCATTTTTTCCTGTTGTCAACATTTTACTGCAGGCTCTTAGAAAATATCCGGTTTTAGTCCTTAACTTGAAAACTATTCTCCTCTACCACAGGAACCTCTTTTGCTTCAACGCCCTCAATCCTTATAAAATTCCCCATGGACAGGCGGTCCAGGAAATTGGCTATCTCTTCCTCCCTGCCCTGAAGCTCAAGCTCCACGCATCCGTCCCAGGTGTTCTTCACCCAGCCGGTCAGCTGCAGCAGCCGCGCCAAATGCTGTGCCCGGTATCTGAGCCCCACCCCCTGTACCATACCGGTCAGTATAAAATGTTTTCTAATCTTCATCTTTTACGCCCCATTTCTCCCTATTTCTTTCCATTGCCTTCCGGTTATTATAAAACCGGAATGGCTGCAGCACCTGCGCTGCCGTTTTATTCAAGGATTCTTCCATCCTTTTTTTAAAGGCCGGAAGAATTGTACAACTTGAATTATACCACTTTCTGTAATGTCTGCAACTGTCTTTTTTATATATGCTTTCCCGTAAAACTGCCAGACAGAACCACTCTGCCCTATGTCAGGGAATTCATCTTTCATAGGAATGAAACGATCCCGCAGCTTCTTTTTATCTCACACTCGCATTTTCTTCCTGAAGCAGTGATTGATCAACAGCTTCACTTGGCAACTCTGTGCCTGAAGAATAGTCCTCTGCCTCTGCAAGGTTATTTTCATTCATATTCTGTGTTTCTACGTTCACTGCCGCTTCTTCTTCCGTTGTTTCTCTTAAAATTATATCTTCCGCTTCCCCATAAGCCATTACTTCGGGAATTTCTTGTGCTTCTCCATAAGCATTTTCTTCCGGAATTTCTGTTATCTCTTCCACTGCACCATTTTCGGGGATTTCCTGTGTTTCTTCCGCATTCGATTGGGCCTTATTCTCTTCAATTTCTCCGGCCTCTTCTGTCACATTCAACTGCGGCTTTTCCCTGTTCTCTTTTGACTCTTCACTGCTTTTTACAATGGTTTCACCGTCACGCATTCCCGCAAATATCTGGTTTGAAAATCCCAGCAGCAGCGCAAAGGAAAATACAATGCTCCCCATGAATATCTTCCCGGCGATTCCTGTTCTTTTGTTTGATTTTTTATAATTCATTATAGCGATCACTCTCCTCTTCAGACTTCCTGCTGACAACTGGGATGTCATCCGGCTGAGACGGCAGTACAGGCCCGCAAAAGCCACAAGTGTGCCTGCATAAGCTGCCCTTCCGTCCTCTCCTATGCGCAGAAGCACCTCCTCGTCACAGGATAATTCCACTTCTCTAAGAAACGTAAAATAAAAAAACCACAGATACGGATGCTGCCAATAGGCACATAAAAGAAAAAGCGCCAGGAATTTCCACAGGTTGTCCCTTCTCTTGGCATGGATAAATTCATGTAAAACAATCTGTGTATATTTTTCCTCCTCCTCATCCTTCAGATAAGAGGGAATCAGTATTCTCGGCATGAAAAATCCCCAGGTCACCGGCGCACCTATGCGGTCACTCAGCAGAATCCTTCTTCTGTCCAGGCCCAGTTCTTCAAAACTCAGCTCCCGTGCAGCCTCTCCCGGCACCGGAACCGCCTCTCTGAAAATCCTGCTCTCACGGCAGTAGCGGATAAACAGTATAAAAAATATCGCACAGCCTATGGCGAATGCGGCCGCCATTCCCCACTTTACAAAGTGATAACTCTCTGCCACTTTCTGCGGGGACATCCTGGAAACGATTCCCATGGTCTGTGCTGAGACAGTACGCACCGGGTATCTCTCCACCGCAAGCATCAAAGGCAGTGCCAGGATACCGATGCAGATGAAAATCCGGTCCATCCTGTACTTATCTCTGCTTCCGAACTTTTTTGAAGCCAGACGAAAAATGCTGAAGACAAGGCACATTACCGCAAGAACCACATTGATCTTTATAAATACCATGCTACCTCCGCTTCCTTTGAATCAGCGATTCAATCTCCTCCAGATCTTCCTTTGTCAAATCCTGCTCCGCAAAGAATGCTGAGATAAAATTCTTCTTGGAGCCTTTAAAGGTCCTGGAGATCAATTCGTTCACTTCATAGGATTCAAATTCATGCCTGTCGATCAGGGGCCTGCACCGAAATCCCGGCTCTGACCGCAGGACGGCTCCTTTTTCTATACATTTCTTGATGACTGTGTAGGTTGTATTCTTGTTCCAGCCAACTCTCTCACTCAGCACTTCAACTACTCTTTTTGCCGGTATCTCACCTTCTTCCCACAGGACTTCCATTACTTTCTGTTCTGATTCAAATAATTTCATAAGCATAACTCCTTTGGACTATTGCAATCGTCTACATATAGACTATTACAATAGTCCGCATTTGTCAATGGTTTCTTTTAATCTTTTTTCTCTTCTATGATATCCAGCAGGATTTCTTCCCACACACCTCTGTTCTCCCGAAGGATTCTTCGGTAGGCAGACTGCGGCAGGGGGGAATCCGCTCTGCCGATTTCTATGGTTAGACTGGGAATCCTCATCTTAAGCAGCGCCCAGTCCTTGTATCCCGCTGGGTCCAGTTCTTCATAATTGCCGTCCGGTTCATAGCCCGTGACAGCGGCAATGCGTTTTGCAAAGGCCTGGGTCCTTGATGCCAGCTTTCCCTGCTGTCCAAATGCCCAGTATATGACACCGCCGGAGGAGTGATAGCTGACTGTGCGGCAGAACAGTTCCTTTTTCGTAAGATTTACCAGTGCCTGCGCCTCTTTGGTGCTCTCCGGGGCAGTTCCCTTGTATTTTTCCCTGGAAGGCCTGCCGATCCCATCCACATACTCTTCCCACAGGGCATCAAAGTTCCGGTTCACATCCACGCCCTCCGCATTGGACTTCCAGCGGCGGAAATAAGATTTCCAGGGCATTCTGGCACCGTCCTCGTCCGCGATCTCCCACACCTGTTCCCGGATTCCGGGAGACCGCATACCCTCGGCCCCGAACTGGCTCACTGTCACACCGTCCGGATTCGCCATGGGGATAATATGCAGAGCCCGGTCTCTCAGCAGCTCGCTGTAAGTGTATCCCTTGTAGGTTCTGTCCTCATGAAGCAGATTCTCAACAAATTCCCCCATCTGTTCCATGACAAGCTGGGTGGTCATATATTCTCTTCCATGGATTCCCGCAAAGATCAGAACCTTGTCAGCCGCGTTTTCATCCCCTATACACACGTGATATAGTTTCCTGCCGTCCACCGTATCACCAACTGTTTGAACTTCCATAATTCCTTTGAAAATTTTGGAAAATATATGCAAATCATTCTCCATTTCTCGGTAAGTGTAGCCTGAAAATTGGACAAATTGTCGATTTTCTCTTTGATTTCGGGCATTTATGCACATTGACGGATACCTCAAAACTCATTATAATTAAAGATATTCTATGGGAGGGAGAATAAGAAGTGAAGAAGCTGAAACAAATTGCTGCACTGGTTGGAGCCGTACTGCTGCTTGGCATGTACGTCCTGGCTTTTATTTTTTCTCTTTCGCACAGCCCAAATGCCGGTAATATGCTGCTGGCCGCAATCTACTGCACGGTACTTGTTCCCGTGTTTTTGTATGCCTGCCTGCTCGTATACCGCTACACAAGGCAGAAAAACGGTATTCCCAGGATTGGTGCCAATTCCGCTGTGGATACCTTTATCTTTGACCTTGGAAATGTGCTGGTCCGTTATGACTGGAAATCATTTTTAAAAAGCATGAAGTACAGTGGGGAAACGATTCAGGCTGTGGGCGATGCTGTGTTTGACAGCCCTGACTGGGTGGATGCTGACCGTGGTGTGCGGAATGAAGAGGAAATTCTCCAGGCCTTTATTGATAATGACCCGGAATACGAAAAAGAAATACGCGAGACATTTGCCAAAATGAGCGGTGTCATACATACCTGCTCTTACACAGTGGACTGGCTGAAATATCTGAAAAAAAGAGGGTACAAAATTTATTACCTGTCCAACTTTTCAAAGCCGCTCTATGAACGCTGCAGGGAGGAAATGGCATTTCTGGATCTGATGGACGGCGGCTACATGTCCTGGCAGGTAAAAATGCTGAAGCCGGAACCTGAATTCTATCAGAAACTGCTGAAAGATTTTCATATTAAACCTGAAAAAGCTGTATTTATTGACGATGTCCTGGAAAATGTGGCGGAAGCCCGCTCCCAGGGTATTCATGCTGTCCATTTTAAAGGCAGGAAAGAGACGATCCAAAAATTGTTGGAAGAATACGATGTGCAGTAAAAATTAGTGCACCCAAAATAAGACAACGCTCCATTATAAAAACCAATGGAGCGTTGTCTTATTGTTTTATTTATTGCGGTAAATAATATCCTCACGGCTCGGACCATTGGAAACCATGGTGATGGGGAAGCCGATCTTCTCTTCCACAAATTCAATATATCTGCGGCAGTTTACGGGAAGGTCATCGTAGTTTTTGATGCCGCGGATGTCACAGTTCCAGCCCGGAAGCGTCTCCAGAACCGGTTTTGCCTTTTCCAGCCTGCCGGTTGTGGGGAATTCTGTTGTGATCTCACCGTCAATATCGTATGCCACGCATACCGGAATCTCCTCCAGATATCCAAGTACATCCAGGACCGTGAAAGCTACATCCGTAGTTCCCTGCATACGGCAGCCGTATTTGGATGCCACACAGTCAAACCATCCCATACGTCTCGGGCGTCCTGTGGTGGCGCCGAACTCTCCGCCGTCTCCGCCGCGTCTTCTCAATTCATCTGCCTCATCGCCGAAGATTTCAGATACAAATGCGCCTGCACCCACTGCGCTGGAGTATGCCTTGCAGACTGTGATGATCTTTTTGATCTCATATGGCGGAATCCCTGCCCCAACTGCACCGTAGGCAGCCAGTGTGGAGGAAGAGGTAACCATGGGATAGATACCGTGATCCGGATCTTTCAGAGAACCTAACTGTCCTTCCAGAAGCACTTCCTTACCTTCTTTCAGAGCGTTCCACAGATACAGAGAAACGTCACACACATAAGGAGCGATCATCCCTTTATATTCCGCCAGCTCTTTCATGATGTCATCCGGGTTCAGAAGCGGTTTGTGGTATAAATGCTCCAAAGTCACATTCTTTGTCTCGCATACACGCTCTACTTTCTCCCTCAGTGCCGCGTCATCATCGAAAAGCTCGCTGACCTGGAAACCGATCTTTGCATATTTATCAGAATAAAACGGTGCGATTCCAGACTTGGTGGAGCCAAAAGATTTTCCTGCCAGGCGCTCTTCCTCATACTCATCAAATTTGATGTGATAGGACATTACCATCTGCGCGCGGTCAGAGACTTTAATCTTCGGTGCTGGTACACCCTTGTCCACAATAGACTGAATCTCTTTAAACAGTACCGGGATATTAAGCGCAACACCGTTTCCGATGACACTGGTTGTGTGGTCGCAGAACACACCGGACGGAAGAGTATGGAGCGCAAATTTTCCGTAATTGTTTACAATTGTGTGGCCCGCATTGGCACCGCCCTGGAATCTTACGATGATATCAGATTCCTGTGCGAGCATGTCAGTGATTTTGCCCTTACCTTCATCTCCCCAGTTAGCCCCTACTACTGCTTTTACCATTTTTCATTCCTCCTAATGAACTTTTTGTACCCATGTATCATACTACATTTCTTTTAAGAAATAAAGTTCTAATTTGTAAATTCGGACGAAAAATTGCGGATTTTCATGGGAAAGGAGCCGTTTTCCCCGCGTTTTGGCGACTGAAAACGGCTCCTGCATCCGGGCAGAATAAAAATTCCGGTTCTCATTCTGCCGTTTTTTATCAAAAACTGTTAGTCAAAATGCACTTCTGCGGCAAATTTGGCCCTTTCATCCATCAATGCCTTGAATCCATCCTCATTTCTGGACCCCTTCAGCTCATCCATATATTCAACGTAATCGCATAAGTAGACATAGACGGTAGATGTGTCATGGTTTTTCACGGATACGGTATTTACACTTCCCCCTGTGACATCCATAACTTTGCCCTGGGCATCCAGGATCACCGGGAAATAATCTGCTTTTTTCGTTTTATCATCATATGACTCATTGACTGTGATTTCAAATGGAGTTTTGACAACAGATGCAATGCCTGCGCCATCCTCATTCATCTCATTCACTTTGGCAGTCTGTGTTCTGGAGTAGTCTGCGGTGATATTAAGCTCAAACTGCCAGGAGCCGTCCATCCACCAGTTTTCATGGCTGTTGGGGAAGCTGTCCCAGCCGCCTTCGTTTTCCGCTTCTGTCATGACCCGGTTCCACTCTTCATCGGACATGGCTTCCAGTTCCTCCGCCGTGTACCCTGTACTGAAGGTATCGGGATCAGCCAAATCCCCTATGATCTGGCTGATGTCCAGATTCAGGGTGAACTGTTCCGGTATCTCTGTTTTGGTGCTGTACTGATCCAGTACTTCCGCGTCAACTATAAATTCTTCCCCGTTTGCCTCAGCCTCTGCCTGCTTTGCCTGCAGCCCGCTGTCATCTGTATTCTTCATGTTCAGGTCTATACGCATAACCCCTGTGTAGGTATTTTTATCCAAAAACTCGCCTTCCAGATAAACAAGATCATGCTGTTCCTGAGGATTAAAGCTGTAATTTTCCTTCGTTTTCACACTGATCGATGGCTGTCCGTTTCCATCCAGACAGGTATCCTGAAATGGCTCTTCTGATTCTATGATAAGGGAAAGATACAGGGCTGAGCCGCTGCAATAACTCTCAGACATGGTAACTGTAGTGCCGCCAACCGTTTGACGGAAGGCTCCCGCACCGGTATTTCCCTCATCGCCGCTGTCCTGCCCGCCGCCTTCCCGGTTTTGTGCTGCTTCCTTATCCAGTGGTTCTGCATAATCCTTGTAATCTTCCCCAAAGGAAAGCTGTCCTTCCATGCGCTCAAATATGTGCCCGATCAGCGGCAGATTGGAAGCCCATACCGGATTCTGACAGCAGGCTCCGATAAAGACTGCCATAGCGGCTGCGGCGGCTGTACAGCCCACAACTGCTTTCTTCAGATGTCTGCCCCTGCGCTTTGTCTTCCTGTTCATTTGGACGATCTCGGCACCTGCCGGTGCCTTCTCCCCTGCTTTTTTCTCTATCAGTTTCAAACTCTCCTCAAATCTGTCATGAAATTCCTTTGAAGGTACCGGTGCCCCGTCTTTCCATTTTCCCTGTTCTAACATAATGCTTCCTCCTTATCACCAAGACTTTTTCTAAGCTGATTTCTTCCCCTGTAAAGCCGTGTTTTCACTGTATTTTCCCTGGTCTCCAGCATCTCCGCGATCTCCGCAATGGAGAAACCTTCTATATAAAATAAGGTAACCGCAATGCGAAGGTCCTCCGGCAGCTCATCTATGGCTGCATAGAGGTCTGTATACAGCTTGTCCTCCTTCCCCGGTGCGTTCTCCACATACTCCTCGTAGGGAACCAGACATTTACTTCTGCGTTTCATTTGGTAGCACTCATGGATAAGAATGCGTGTCAGCCATGTTTTAAAGTATTTCTCTTCCTTCAGGGTATCTAATTTTTCAAAAGCCTTCAAAAGCGCTTCCTGTACCGCATCCGCACTGTCCGCATCATTCCTTAAAATGGACATTGCAACATGGTACAGGGTAGCTTCTGCGTCCCTGACGGCCTGTATAAATTCCTGCTGCTGCATGGGCTCCTCCTTTTTCTGTTTTATCTCTTTTGTTATCTATTAGATACCCGGGGTGATAAAAAGGTTCTGATAAAAATATTATAAATTGTTTGGGGGAAGGACTTGCCGGGTACCTGATGCTGGGTCCGGACGGATTGAAAACCCACATGTTCTTACCTTCGCTTTTCGTGTAGAATATAAGTTTTCAAAAGCTTCTGTATAATTATGCCTTACGGTGGGAATAGTAAAAATAAATATAGGAACCCTCATTGAAAAAATGTAACGAATAATATATAATATTCGTTATAAAGGAGGCGAGACTGTGGCAAACGGATATATAAGTAAAATACGGGACCGGGTTTTATCCGCAGAAGACGGAACAGTTTTTGCGGCTTCTGATTTTGCTGATATTGCAGATACCAATACAATACGACAAAGTTTATACCGACTTGTGCATACAGGAGCATTGCGGCGGATTCTGAATGGAATTTACGAAAAACCTAAATACAGCAAGCTGTTGAATGAATATGTTGCACCGGACCCGGATGCAGTAGCAAAAGCATTGGCCCGAAGTTATCACTGGACCATTGCTCCATGCGGCAACACAGCCTTAAATATGCTGGGGCTGTCTACCCAGGTAACGGCGGTCTGGTCCTACATCAGTGACGGTCCTTATAAGACTTATGAGTGGAACTCTACAAAGATTGAATTTAAGCACCGGACCAACAAAGAGATTACCGGACTTTCCTATATGACCGCGCTCGTAATTCAAGCACTGAAAACATTGGGGAAAGCCAATGTCACAGCAGATATTATTAAAACCCTCTCTTCTAAGTTAAGTGATGCGGACAAAACTGCTTTACTGAAAGAAGGCAGTGAAAGTACAGATTGGGTTTATGATACAATCCGACAGATATGCGGAGGTGAACAATTAAATGAGAAAAGTTGCAATGCTGTCAGACAATGACCGACGGGAGCTGTTCCGCAATACAGCAGACAAAATGGGCCTGCACGATGCAATCGTGGAAAAAGATTTCTGGGTGTGTTTTATACTTGATTATCTATTCCACAGATCATTGTGGAAAGACGCCATTACCTTTAAGGGCGGAACCAGCCTGTCAAAAGCATTTCATTTAATCAGCCGTTTTTCCGAGGATATTGACCTGATTCTGGACTGGCGGGTACTTGGCTATGCACTCAATGAACCCTGGGAGAAGCGTTCCAACACTAAACAGGATACCTTTAATAAAGAGGCTAATGCACGTGCAGAAGTATTTCTTGCAGAAACTTTCTGCCCGGCAATCAAGGATGGGCTGTCACAGGAACTTGGGCGTGATGCAAATGTTTACATAGATGAAAAAGATAAACAGACTGTTATCTTTGCCTATCCCCATTTGTTTACCAATGCAGCCGCCTTGCAGGTAATTCGGCTGGAAATCGGTGCGCTGGCGGCATGGACCCCAGCAAAAGTTTCAGAGATTGAACCTTACGCCGTGAAATATTATCCTGCTGTGTTTGAACAAAAAAGTACAGATATTCTTACAGTTGCACCGGAGCGGACTTTCTGGGAAAAGGCAACAATTCTTCACCATGAAGCAAACAGGCCGGAACATCTGGAAATGCCGCCACGGTATTCCAGACACTATTATGATTTGTACCGTATGTCCATGACAGCAGTCAAGAAATCTGCGTTTGCTCACCTTGATCTTTTGCAAAAAGTGGTGAAGTTCAAAATGAAATTCTATCCGCGGGCATGGGCTAAATATGCGGAGGCTGTACCGGGAACCCTAAGACTGATTCCGCCGGATTACCGCCTTCCTGCTTTACAGGCAGATTATGACGCCATGAAAGATATGCTTTACGGCGATATTCCAGATTTTGAAACTGTAATGTCTGCAGTCAAGGAACTGGAAAAGGAAATCAACGCACTTTAATTTCATACATAAATGCGAAACCCGACTATTCCAATTTGAGCAGCCGGGTTTTTCTATATCCAAAGGCAGCCCTATTCCCAAAAGAATACAGCTGCCTCATCCATATTTTTTATTCCGCCACTTCTCTCCTGCGGAAAATTATAAATATAATTGCCGATACTCCCATCAAAATAGGATAGAACAGATACGGCATGATTGCTATAGGCGTAAGCCCGGACAGACTGGCTGCGGCCAGAAGCTGGGCACCGTAGGGAATCATTCCCTGGCCTACGGATGCGAAGATATCCAAAAGGGATGCGCTCCTTTTAGGGCTTACCCGGAACGCCTCGCTGATCTCTTTTGCAATGGGGCCTGCCATAACGATAGCCACCGTATTGTTGGCTGTACAGCAGTCCACGAGCAGGGCCAGAACGGAGATGCCGAACTCTCCGCCGCGCTCCCCGTTGATCTTCTTCTTGATCACATTCAGAATATACTCAATCCCTCCGTGTTCCTTCACCAGGGCCACAATGGCTGCAACAATAATGGAGATCACTGTGATATCATACATTCCGGTGATACCGTCTCCCATCTTCTGGAACATCTCACTGACAGCAAACGCCCCTGTGCCTACTCCCACAATGAGAGACAGTACAGTACCGGTTATAAGAACAATGAACACATTGATGCCGATGAGCGCACCAATCAGGACCACCAGGTATGGAATCACCTTGATGATCTGGAACTTCAGGTCATCATCAATGACTCCTGCATTTCCTCTGGCGATCACGAAGAAGATCACAGCCGTGATGATGGCTGCAGGCAGAACAATAAAAAAGTTCTCCCTGAATTTGTCCTTCATCTCACACCCCTGTGTCCTCACCGCCGCAATCGTGGTATCGGAAATCATGGACAGGTTGTCACCGAACATGGCGCCGCACACAATGGCTCCCATGCAGATCGGAAGAGGAATGCCTGTCTTCTCGGCAATACCCACGCCGATGGGTGCCATAGCGGTAATGGTGCCCACACTGGTTCCCATGGAAATAGAAATAAAACAGCCGATGACAAACAGCCCCACCACTGCAATGGAGGATGGCATAATGGAAAGCCCCAGATTGACAGTGCTCTCCACTCCGCCTGCCGCTTTTATGGAACCGGAAAAGGCTCCGGCTGCCAGGAAGATCAGGCACATGGTTACAATATTTTCCTCACCAATGCCCTTAGAGATAATTGCCACCTTTTCCTGAAACCCCACTTTCCCGTTCTGGAAAAATGCCACGGTAAGCGCGATCAAAAATCCCACAATGGCAGGCATGGTATAAAAGTCATGGAACAGGATACCCGCTCCGATAAAAATGATCAGAAACACCCCAATCGGCAAAAGCGCTATGGGATTCCCCCTCTTTTGCTCCTTCATGTAAAAACCTCCGAACTGTATTTTTATTATACGTTGATCTCTGCAGTCATTCCCAGGATCTCTTTATTTTCATCCAGTACCGGCTGTACCACATTTTTCAGGAACGCCTCCACCTGTACCTGGGCACGTCCTGTGTAGCGGGACGGCTCCATGGTCTTCTGCAGGTCTTCCAGACTCATGTTAAATGCGGGATCAGCGGCAATAAGCTCCAGAAGGTTGTTCTCTTTTCCTTCCGCCTTTACGTTCCTGCCTGCCTCCATGGACAGCTCACGGATTCTCTCGTGCAGCTCCTGGCGGTCCCCGCCTGCCTTCACGGCATCCATCATGATATTCTCTGTAGCCATGAACGGAAGCTCGCTTCTCAGACGTTTCTCAATAACCTTAGGATACACAACAAGCCCGTCCACCACGTTCAGGCACAGGTCCAGGATACCGTCAATAGCCAGGAAACCTTCCGGAACGGAGAGACGTTTGTTCGCAGAGTCATCCAGTGTTCTCTCAAACCACTGGGCAGCGGAAGTGATGGCCGGATTCAGGGCATCCACCATGACGAAACGTGACAGGGACGCAATACGCTCACTTCTCATTGGGTTTCTCTTGTAAGCCATGGCTGAGGAACCGATCTGGCTCTTCTCAAACGGCTCTTCCACTTCTTTTAAGTGCTGCAGAAGCCTGATGTCATTGGAGAACTTGTGGGCACTGGCCGCAATGCCTGCCAGTACGTTCAGCACTCTGGTGTCCACTTTTCTGGAATAGGTCTGTCCGGATACCGGATAGCACTCCTTAAATCCCATCTTCTCCGCAATCATGGGATCGATCTTGTCAATGGTCTCCTGGTCCCCGTCAAACAGTTCCAGGAAGCTGGCCTGTGTACCTGTTGTACCCTTGGAACCCAGTAGTTTCATAGTGCTGATCACATAATCCAGATCTTCCAGGTCCAGCATGAACTCCTGCATCCACAGGGTTGCTCTCTTGCCTACCGTAGTGGGCTGCGCGGGCTGGAAATGTGTGAACGCCAGGGTTGGAAGTGCTTTATGCTCATCCGCAAATTTGGAGAGTTCTGCGATGACGTTGACCAGTTTTTTCTTCACAAGCTTCAGGGCCTCTGTCATCACAATAATGTCTGTATTGTCGCCCACATAACAGGAGGTAGCACCCAGATGGATGATTCCTTTTGCCTTCGGACACTGCACGCCGTATGCGTATACATGGGACATTACATCATGGCGCACCTGTTTTTCTCTCTCTTTTGCCACGTCATAATTGATGTCTTCTGCGTGGGCTTTCAGCTCGTCGATCTGTTCCTGGGTAATATTTAATCCCAGCTCTTTCTCTGTCTCTGCCAGGGCGATCCACAGTTTTCTCCATGTGCGGAATTTCATGTCCGGGGAGAAAATATACTGCATCTCTTTGCTGGCATAGCGCTCGGATAATGGGCTTTGATATCTGTCTGTACTCATTTGAATTCTCCTTTATAATTTATGATTGAAGTAAACACAAAAAAGGGCGCCGCGAGGCGCCTTCCGAGCCGGAAGGTGTCCCGGGCACCCCTGTGATTTAAGCCAGGCCCAGACGTTTGAACACTTCGTTATATGCCTCTTCTACGTTGCCCATGTCTCTTCTGAAACGGTCCTTGTCCAGCTTCTCATTTGTCTCTACATCCCACAGACGGCAGGTATCCGGTGAGATCTCATCAGCCAGGATGATGGTTCCGTCTGCTAATTTACCGAATTCGATTTTGAAGTCGATCAACTTCATTCCTGCGTTCAGGAAATATTTGATCAAGAATTCGTTGATTTTTCTTGTATAATTTTTAATGGTGTCGATTTCTTCCTGTGTAGCCAGTCCTAATGCAAGTGCATAGTCATCATTGATGAAGGGGTCGCCCAGGTCATCATCTTTGTAGCTGAACTCTAAGATCGGGCAGAGAAGCTGTTTTCCTTCTTCTACTCCCATTCTCTTGGAGAAGCTTCCTGCAGCCACGTTACGAACAATTACCTCTAAAGGAACGATGCTCACTTTTTTTACGGCTGTCTCGCGGTCGCTCAGTTCTTCTACGAAGTGAGTCGGAACGCCTTCCTTTTCCAGCTGCTGGAAAACATAGTTTGTCATGCGGTTGTTGATAGCGCCTTTACCTGTGATCGTGCCTTTTTTCTCGCCGTTGAATGCTGTGGCATCATCTTTGTAATCTACGATCACTACGCCGTCTACATCTGTTGCAAATACTTTCTTTGCTTTTCCTTCATAAAGCTGCTCTAACTTCTTCACCTTCGTACACCTGTCCTTTTTCCATAATATTGAGTTCTCTCAAAAGAGAAACGTTACGATACACAAGGAATTATATAACATCGGTTTTCAAAACACAAGCCTAAAATCCGGTACTTCTGTGATATTCTTTTGTGTATTTTTCCAAAAGAGCCCCCATGTCTTCCTGTTTTTCCCGGGAAGCATCCGGCTTTTTGGCTTCCATCTCTTTCTGGATCTCTCTGCAGGTATCCAGATCCGCACCCATTCTGGCACATTCCCCCTGCCACTGGGCTTCCTCCATCAGCATCCTGCAGGTGCACAGGTAATGCTTCAGGATCAGCTTGGTGTGAAGCTTTTCATATGCCTTTTCAAAGCATGCCTTAGCCTCCTCCATCTGGAAGAGGTGCAGATAGGCACAGCCCATATTGTGGAAGATCTCCCCCTCATACTGTCCGCCAAGACCTCCGGTCTCCACACTTCTGAGGGCGTCCTCATATATGCGGATGGCATTCACATACATCCGGTTGTCCACCAGATAGTCGCCCTTTTTCTTCTTGCGGGCCACATCGGGAAGCTGTTCCAGAACCACAAGCTCCTCATTTAATTTTTTAAACTGCTCATGGGTCAGGTAATTGATTTCCCTGAAAACAGCCAGGATGAAATCCCCTGCCCCCCGCTCTTCCTCCAGAATCCGGTACAGCTTCTGGTAGAGCTTTAATAGTCCCAGCTCGTTTTTTATCCAGTCACAGAGATGTTCATTGATGATCGTCTCGTCCAGCAGATAGATGTTGTGGTAGAGATAATAACATAATTCTTCTATACTGTAGATATTCGTGCTGATGTTTTCAATATAAAACGGAAGGGAAGCCCGTTTTATCTGACATAATATGTATCCGCTCATCTGTTTCCTCCTACCACGCTGCTCTCTCGGTCCACATCAGGCCGCTTGAGGGGAACATCTCCCCGAATCCCAGATCCTGTACCAGAATAATGCAGGTATCCGCTGATTCATACATGATGTGCACACGAAGCCTCGTGGTCCTGTCAGGCCTTTTCGGAAGCCCCGGCAGCTTCATGCAGTAATGTCTTACTTCCCCGCCGTCCATGGGCTTCACCATGAATTCCAGGTTCTCCCTGCCGTCCAGAAGCAGTTCAAATTCGTGCTCCGTCTCATACCAGTTTCTTCCGGCCTCAGCAACGGTATAGTTCTTCTTTTTCCCCTGGATGAGCATTTCCATGCTCACATGGTTCTGGACCAGGGCATTTCCCACATACAAATATGTTCCCAGAAGCTTCTCCTCGGTCCGCTCCCTGGCCGCATAGCAGGCCCCTTTCACATACATGTTGTTTCCATAATATACATGGCGCTGATTCTTGCACAGAAGCGGTACACTCCTCACAGCCCAGTCCTTGGAAAATCCGTCCCCTACCAGGTAAATCCCCGCGTATGTGTCATTTCCGCAGGAATCTGCTATCAACTGGTAAAAGTCCACGTCCTTCTGGTCCGGGTCTTCCGGCAGGGTTATGGTCTTGCCGTGTTCCACTGTGACCAGCATGGGCTTTTTCTGGCTGTCCACCACCATGCGGGAGAAAGATACTTTTCCCTTATCAAATGTGAAGAGTCCTGTCATACGGTTCCAGTTATCCAGTCTCTTGCTCATCACATAATAGTAAAAGCTCTCCTCGTAATCCTGCAGAAGCACCTGCCCGGAAGTAAATTTCAGGCGGCTGCACACTCTCTGCAGCTTGCGCACCAGCACCCGGTTCAGGTCCGGAACCGTGATCATCAGGGTCTTGATCTGTCTCGCCGGCTCTGCCACGCCCAGCACGGACAGGCAGCCTTTTAAGTAGATCTCCAGCAGCTCCTCCGGTCTGTACCAGCCGCCGTCAATCTCCACGGGTTCCCCCTGGCCCCAGATCTCCAGCAGGTTATCCACCGGGATTTCCCCCTCGTGCATGGAGAAATAATCCGCCTCCATACCGAAGTGCCACACCTCTGTCCTGGGCCTTTTGGAAAGCCTGGTCGAAAATGTATACTGATTGCTTCCTGTCTTCACGGAAAGAGAGACCGGTTCTTTTTCTTTTCTGTCATAATAGCAGATCTGGGAAAACTCCTTCCCCAGTTCCAGGCCCGCGATAATATTTCTTGTCTCATTCATGCCCTTGTCTGCCTCCTTATTCTATCAGTTCAAAGAGAGAGGAAACCCACGCTTCCTGCTGTCTGTACTGTCCCAGCAATTCCATAAGCTCCTGTTCTCTTCCCTGCTGTTTCGCCGCCAGCATACGGTTGATCATCTGGTATTTTGTAGTCCCCTCCAGCTTTGCCTCGGGAACGGTGAGCCTGCTCCTTTCGGTCTGCTGTATCTCCCCGCGGCCTGCGACAGTGAAATAATACTCCAGTACCTCCCCGTAAAACAGGATAAATTCTTTATTGCAGATACCCTGATACAGATTTTTCAGCGGTTCGCTTTTGAACTCTCTTGGCTCCCTGTCCGGCTGCAGTATACGGTAGTGGATCGTCACATCCGCCCTGGGACTGGCCTGGCACTGGGCAAACACCTTGTCCTCAAGCTGCATACTCTGCAGAAGGGTTCTGGGAAGCTCCTGGAAAAAGGCAAATTTAAGCCCTGTCCTGGCACATACGGATAAGATGGAGCGGGCCGTCTCCAGCCTGTTTTCCTCCCATTTCTTTTCCTGTGCATAGTATTTGAGAAGGGCCAGGTCACAGATAATATCATACTCCCATCCTTTTTTCCTCACATGCTCCAGCGAGCGGAAAATAAACGTCTCCGCCTCTTTTCCCCCGATAAAATATTGGAAGGACGCAAAGGTCAGGTAAGCCAGTATCACCTGTTCCTTACCGCTTAATTTTACATAGTCCTTCAGAACCGCCGCATCCCCCGGATGGTAGATTCTTGTGAACATGCTGTAGGTCAGGATGTCCTCCTCCAGCTCGTAGGCCTCTATGGAAAATCCCATGGAGCGCTCCCACACCCGGATCATCTCATCCACAGGTCCCTCAAAATACTTAGTCAGATATTCGAGAACCACCTCATCATAGGTATTCTCCTTAAATATATGGTGAGCCAGAAGAAGAAGCTCCTCCTCATATTCAAACTCCAGATTGAGGATCATGCGGCTGCACAGCCTTAACAGGTCTCTTGGGTCGATCTCCTCATAGCCGTACTCACACAGCAGGTCATAGGCCCCCACATACATGCCCTGTTTGATCAAAATGGTGATGAGAAGGCTCTTGTTGACTTTTGCAAAGCTGTGAAAATCCATCTCCCGAAGGTAATCCTTCAGATTGTCATTATCCATATGCTCCTCATAGTAGAGAAGCAGGCGCCTGCGCACCCTCTGCCTGTAATCCTCAGAAAAACAGTCCTCCCCGGACACATCCTGGATACAGGAGATATTTTCTCTTGTTATGGGGTTCTCATGGTTCAGTTCCCCGCAGGTATAGAGGAGAAGCCCCGGTGTCCGGATTTCCTCCGCCAGAAGCTGCCTTGCCAGCTCTTTTCTCTCCAAAAGCGGCTGGATATTGTAATCTATGGTCTGGATATAGCGCCTCTGCCTGTCATCCTCAAAGACAATCCTGGCGTCCGGTGTGTAAATGGACACATAGGCCACTTTATCCGTACAGGTATAAATCTGTTCTTCACAAAATGCCGCATGGCGGACGATCACCCGCCGTATCTTGGGATCATCACAGTAAAGCCTGTGGGTGAAAAGCACCTTCGCAAGGGCTCTCTTAACTGCAGGATCATGGGAGCTTAAGCAGAACTCCTGGTACACCACAGCAAAGTCCTCATTCATCCTGCCTTCCTTGAGCTTCTCACAGGCGAACTGTTCCATACTGCTTTTATAGCTTAAATAAGTAGTTTTATCCACTTCCTTGTTGCGTATCACATTGCTGTACACAAATGCTTTTTTCGCGTCGCTCAGCGTATTGTTATAGCTGAAATACATGCGTATCATGCGTGGCAGCATTTTCTGGTAATTGCGGCTCATGGTCTCAATATAATACTCGTACAGCCTTGTGATCTTCAGCTCTTTCTCCACTGCCAGCTCATACCACCGGAAATATTCCTTCTTCCTGGGGTCGCCCTTCATAATCAGCATACAGATGGAGCGCACCACGGCTGTGGAGGGATATTTTTCGTAGATGTATTCCAGTATCTCATATACCTTCTGGCTGAAATCCTTCGTCTGCCCCGCCAGGTCTGTGGCGCGGAAGGCCATCTCCTCCGTCATAATATCATGCCGCATGGCAAAGAGCAGCACCTGAATGGTGAAGGGACTGATCCTCCTAAGCAGCGCTCCGTCCGCTGCCGCTATCCGGCATGCTTCCAGATACAGAAACGGGCTTCTGCAGCCGGTTCTGTACTGCTCCTCCAGCAGATAGATCTTCTTTGACTGGGTGCGCACCTGCTCGGAATCTGTTTTCAGGAGAATATATAAAAGAAGGAAGCTGTCCTCCCTGCGCTGGTAAAGCTGATGGAGGCGCACCACCATCTTCTCCCGGATCTCCTGACCGCATCCCAGCACATCCTCCAGGTAGAGATATACGCCCTCCAGCTCCTCCTCCGCCTGAATCCGGCTGTTGTCTTTTAACTTATCCAGGGCGTCCTTTGCTCTGCTGTCCTCCCCGCATTCATGGTAGAACCAGACCTCAAACAATTGGTGCTCCGTGGTGTAATGCCCGTTCTCCCGCAGTTCTGTGAGAAGTCCCAGTGTCCTGCTCTCCCACTGGCTCTTTGACAGCTTCTCCAGGCTGTAGTCCAGGTAATCTCTCAAAAGCTCCAGTTTCTTTTTCTTCTCGTATGCCGTGACATTTACCTGGATCTTACCGCTTTTTGAGGCCATCACTTCATAAACAAGAGTCTGGTAAACGGTTTTGATACTGATTCTTCCGTAATTCCTGCCTTTTCCCAGATTCTCCCTGCGGATAATATACTGCAGCTCATATACACTGCCGATAAAATCCTCGTCCCGTATGGACTTTTTCTCTACTTCCAGGAAATCGCCCTCCACGGTCACGCTTGCTTTCAGATAGCCCCAGCCGCTTCTGCGCACCCGGACAGTATCCATAAGGGAGCTCTGCACCTCATAGATTTCCAGATTCTCCTGTTCCAGATGCAGCTTCACAGCTTCCTTTTTTCCCGTGCCTATGAGAAATTCCTCCAGATGCTGCCAGGTCACAGGATTTTTCGCCATGGCATAATAATAGGGCAGTACCTCCTGCTCTTCTTTCAGAAGCTCCGGAAAGGAATCATCCAGAAACAGATGGTACGCCTCCTTAAAATCTTTTTTCGCCAGCTCCGCAAAAGCATCCAAATCCCTGATGGAGCCTGCAGATGTCTTGATCCGGCACGGTTCCACCTGTATGACAAAGGGAACCCTGTACTCTCCGATGCTGGTGCTGAGAACCAGCTCTCCCTCAAAGGAATCTCCGGGGTTCAGGCCCTTTACATCTGCCCCGTAGGGAATCTCTATCTTCTCCCCGGTAAAACGCTCTTTTCCCAGAAGAAAACGGCGATGGGAGGAATAGGCGATCCCTTTTATCCGGCTCCCATTCTCTGCTGCTATGATCAGCTCTCCCCTGATATTTTCCCCGGCCTTTGTGCTCTCCCTGATATCTTCCCTTGACAGCAAAAGACCCGGAACCTCGTATTCAAATCTTCCATTTATCAGTTGTTCTATTCTTCTCTTCAATGTATTCTACCCCGTTATCTCCCTGCCCGGAAAGGGCGGGAGAATCTCCGATTGATTATTATTTGTAACAGTTCAGGCAGGTCTGCGCATTTACTGCGCTGACCGTACGAATATGTAGTGCTGGCAGGCATCCAGCCCATCGCGAAGCGATTTTTAATGGCTGGATGCGTAACAGTTCAGCTTGTCTGAACTGTTACTATTATTTATCTTGTTGAACTATTTTCTATATCCCGCTATAATATGTGTTAGTATATATTATTTCAGGACTGAGTCCTGAATAGTACAATTATACACTACAAATGCAAGGGGTGCAACCTCTGCCGCCCCTTCAACAACTCTATAAATAGGAAAATCAAAGGAAACGGAGGCATTTTCATGCTGAAACATAAAGACCATTTTCACGGCAGCGACCTGGAAAAAATCGAAGAAATCTACGGAATCAAAAAAGAAGACATCACCAGTTTTTCCGCAAATGTGAACCCCCTCGGCATCTCTCCCCTCCTGCGGGAGACACTGGCAAGCCACGTGGACGCCATCACCACCTACCCGGACCGGGACTACACAAAGCTGCGCAAAAGTATCTGCGTATACACCGGCGCCCAGTTCGAGAACATCATTGTGGGCAACGGCTCCACTGAGCTTATTTCCCTGTTCATACAAACCACACACCCGGAAAAAGCGCTGATTCTGGGTCCCACCTATTCAGAATATGAACGTGAGATTACCCTGGAAGGAGGCCACACGCTCTATTACCCCCTGAAGGAGGAAAATAACTTCCAGATGGATGTAAACGACCTGTGTGCTCAGATGAAAGACGGCCTGGACCTGCTGGTACTCTGCAACCCCAACAATCCCACAGCTTCTGCCATCTCCAGAAAAGACATGCGCAGGATTCTGGACGCTGCCCTGCAGTTCGGCATTGCTGTCATGGTGGACGAGACCTATGCAGAGTTTGCCCCTGATGACAGGAAGATTTCTTCCATTCCCCTTACCAACAATTACAACAACCTGATCGTCCTGCGCGGTATCTCCAAATTTTTTGCCGCTCCCGGTCTCAGGCTGGGCTATGCAGTCACCGGAAACCCTGATCTTTTGAAATACATCAACACCAAAAAGAACCCCTGGACGATCAACAGCCTGGCCGAGATCGCCGGCTGTATCATGTTCTCCGACAAAGAATACATTGAAAAGACCCGCACCCTCATCACTACGGAGCGGGAACGTCTTCTCAAAATACTTTCTGCCTGGGATACTGTGAAGGTGTATCCTTCCTGTACGAACTTTATCCTTATGAAAATATTGAAGGAGGATGTGACATCGGATATGCTGTTTGACTGCTGCATCCGGAAGGGACTAATGATACGTGACTGCTCTACATTTCCGTTTTTGGATTCTTCTTATGTGAGATTTTGTGTTATGAGTCCTGAGAAAAATAATGCGCTGATAGAGGCGTTTGGGGAATTGCTTCGATAAGAAGGCCGATGACGGCAGAGAAATGAGATCGTGTACAGACTGCCGGGGGAGGGTGGGAAACAGACATTTCCCTCCTCTCCCGTCCGCCCTTATTTAGTAAGTTCCGCCTCCAGCTCTTTCACTGTCTTTCTAAACACCGGATGCCTTTTCCAGGGCGCGATCTGCGCCAGCGGCTTCAGCACAAAATCCCGCAGATGCATTTCCACATGAGGCACGATCAGTTCCTCTGTATCTATGATCTCATCGTCAAATAACAGCAGATCCAGATCCAGCGTTCTGGGACCCCAGTGTACCAGGCGTTCTCTTTTGGCGGCCTGCTCGATCTCGTGCATGCGCTCCAGAAGCTCGTGAGGATTGTACAGAGTCCGCATACTGAGGCAGGCGTTCAGGAAGTCATCCTGTTCCACACCGCCGTAGGGCGCTGTCACCAGGTAGTCTGAGACTTTTAACACCTTGCAGCCTGTCGTCTTGTCAAGCTCCTCCACTGCCATATCCAGGTATGCCTTCTTGTCTCCCAGATTGGAACCGAGGGCTATGTAAGCGGTATGCCATCCCCTTGTTATCTTTACGGATACGATTTTCAGAGGGAGGCCTACCGGCGCCCAGGGTTTCTTGATCTCCAGGGTGACTGCTTCCAGATGGGCAATGCTGCAAAGCATCTCCTCTGCCAGATGCTCCGCAGCGGCCTCCAGAAGCTTGAAGGTGTGCTTCTGCATATAAGAAGTTATGAAATGACTCACAGCCCCGTAGTCTATGGACGCTGCCAGCTCATCAGTCCTGCCGGCGTGTACGGTATCTGTGTACAGTGTGGCTGATACCATGAACTTCTGACCCAGTTTGTTTTCCTCCGGAAATACGCCGTGGTTTGCGAATATTTCCAGATCTTCTATGTTAATCTTATCGTATTTTTCCAGATTCATATGCTATTATCCCTTTCTCTCGCAAAGTATGGCCTGTGTCATGCGGATGGCACGGAGGTTTTCTTTTACGTCGTGGACTCTCACAAATGCCGCTCCCTTTTCTACACCCATGACTGTGGTTACAAGCGTTCCCTCTACTCTCTGGTCAGCGGGCAGGTCCAGGGTATTGCCGATCACGGATTTCCTGGAAGCTGCAAGAAGAACAGGGTATCCGATCTCCTTCAGCATTTCCAGGTGGTTTATGGCAGTCAGGTTTTGTTCATAGGTCTTTCCGAAGCCCACACCCGGATCCAGGATAATTTTGTCGTCTGCAACGCCTGCTTCTTTTGCGATGGCGGCACATTCTCTTAAATCCTCGCAGATTTCCTTCATGAAATCTGTGTACTCTGCCTTGTCTCTGTTATGCATAAGACAGCAGGGTACCTGGTAGCGGGCGGTGAGTTCTGCTGTTTTTTTGTCGTATTTGAAGCCCCAAATATCATTTACCATGTCAGCGCCTGCCTTCAGGGCGGCTTCCACTACCTGGCTTTTGTAGCTGTCTATGGATACGGGGATGTCAAAGTTCTGTTTCAGCATTTCGATGACAGGCACTACCCGGTCGATTTCCTCCTGTACGGTGATCTGCTGATGTCCCGGGCGGGTGGATTCTCCTCCCACGTCTATGATGGCTGCCCCCTCGGCGATCATTTGGGCTGCATGCTGTTTTGCACGCTCCACGTCGTTCCATTTTCCGCCGTCTGAAAAGGAGTCCGGGGTTACATTTAAAATAGCCATTATGTAACAGTCATGTTCTGTGTCAAAAATTCTGTTTCCGATTTTCATTTCCTGTTGTCTCCTTTTTCCTGTATTTTTGTCTGCCGCTGCGGTCTGTATGCCGATTCATACGGTCAGATACATATTTTTCTTCCCTGGGCTCCAGCTGCACTGCGCCTGGGCAGGGCAGGAAAAGCAGCAGCGGGAACCTTTATCAGCCCGGTAAAGGATACCTGCCAGGTTCCTTTTCCCTTTGGCCGACGTGTTGCGGTGGCCGCCGATGGCTTCCAGGATCTCCTCTGACTCCGCATCTGTAAAGCCGCAGTCCTTCAGTATGGGAGCGGCAAGTTTTACTCCGCCCTCGTGGTGGGGAATGCCCTCTGTGTACTGCAGGCCCCTGCCGATGTCGTGCAGAAGAGCTGCCGCATAGATCATTTCTTTGGAAATTCCCAGATTCAGCTCCAGGTTCTCAATATAAGCCAGTCTGGCGGTATCCAGCAGATGCTGTGCATTGTGGCCGCAGAAGATGCGCTCCTGCTCCAACTTTTCTATATTATGTAAACTTTCCCGGTAAAGCGGATGGTTCCGGATCCGGTTTACCCTTGTCATATCCTGCCTGTTGTCTTCCACTTTTCTTGTCCTCTTTTATCAGCCGCCGCGGCAATTTTGTCAGGCAGATCCTTATGCATGGTCAGTGCGGGAAATGCGCAGGCCCGGCGGAACACTTGTCAGCACTCCAGCATTCTGTAGAAAGAATTCTGCAGGCTCTCATTGTCATCAAAGATACCTCTGGTCACTACAGATACGGTTCTGGTTCCCGGTTTTTTGATGCCGCGCATGGTCATGCACATGTGCTCTGCCTGAACCAGCACCATCACGCCCTTTGGCTTCAGCTCCTCCATAAAAGCATCCGCAATCTGGGCGGTCAGTCTCTCCTGAAGCTGAAACCGTTTTGCAAATACCTCCACAGTCCTGGCTATCTTGCTCAGGCCCACCACTTCCCCGTTGGGAATGTAGGCGATGGCCGCGTTTCCGTAGAAAGGGAGCATGTGATGCTCGCAGAAGGAATAGAAATGAATATCCTTTTCCATCACCATATCATTATTATCCACATGAAAACGTTTCTTCAGATGCACTGCCGCATCGTCGGTATAGCCGGCAGCCAGCTCCTCATACATACGGGCAATCCTGTCCGGTGTCTCCAAAAGCCCCTCTCTGTTTATATCCTCCCCGATTCCTTCCAGAATCAGGCGTACTCCCTCTTTTATCTTATCCTGGTTCATGTATTACTCTCCCTCCATGGCCTGTACTTCCCGGTCCAGCTCCCCTAAAAAGGACAGAGAGCCAAACGCTACGATCACGTCATCCTTCTGTGCGTTTTCCATACTCTTCCTCACAGCTTCCCGTATGCTTCCCGCTGCCTCTGCGCTGGGATTCACCTTTGCCACAGCGTCTCTTAACTGTTCCGCCGGAAGTGCTCTTTGGTTGTCCGGTGTCTGTATGGTGATGATATGTTTTGCCAGAGGCGCTGTCATGCTGATCACGCTCTGATAATCCTTGTCCGCAAACACACCGAAAATAAAATGCAGGTCTTTTCCCTGAAAATATGTCTCAAGTGAATCCTTCAGCACCTTAGCCGCCGCCGGATTATGGGCACCGTCTATGACTACCACAGGATTTTTGTGGATAACAGAAAAACGCCCGCTCCAGAAAGCCTCCTTCATTCCTTTTCTCACCTGTTCCTCTGTCAGGGAATATCCCAGATTTCGCAGGGCCTCCACAGCCTCCAGTGCCAGTGCCGCGTTGGTGACCTGGTAAGTGCCTGCCAGGGTGATCTCCACGTCCTTCCAGTCCTTGTAAGAAAAAGTCTGCCTGTCATACCCGTAATGCACATCCTGAAAAGCATCCGGGTCCACCACCGACAGCCTGCACTCCTTCTCACGGCAGACGCGCCTGATCACCGCTGCTGCCTGAGGGTCCTGCTCTGCGCTTACCACCCATGTGCGGGGTTTGATGATACCTGCTTTATTCTCCGCGATCTCCTGAAGGGTACCGCCCAGAAACTCCATGTGGTCCATGCCTATGGAAGATATCATTTCCATCGCAGTCGTCTTCACGACATTGGTGGCGTCTAACGTTCCTCCGAGTCCTGTCTCTAACACCACGATGTCGCATTTTTTCTCTTTAAAATACAAAAAGGACAGGGCGGTCTCCACTTCAAATACTGTGGGACTTCCCTTCTTCTCCGCCTCCATGGCGTCCACTGCCTCTTTGACAACCGTCACCAGAGCAGCCAGGGATTCCCTGTCTATCATTTCTCCGTCCACCTGAATCCGTTCCCGGTAGGCATATAGGGTTGGAGATATGTACCGGCCTGTCCGCAAGCCCGCACCGGAAAGGATTGTGGACATATATGAGAGTGCTGACCCCTTTCCATTGGTACCGGAAATATGGATAAACTTCAAATCATCCTGGGGATTTCCAAGCCGCCCAAGCAGCTCTCTCATGTTATCCAGACCAAGTACACTTCCGTATTTGGACACTTCGTCCAAATATACTCTTGCTTCTTTGTAATTCATGTTTCTCCTATCCGAGGCGGCCCTCTTTTTTGTCCGTCTCTATATCATTCCCATTATATTACTTTTCCCCGGTGTGTTCAAGAAATATTGCTTGCCAAACAGTGCTGCGGTACTTCAAAACTCCTGAACCATATTCATACACACGCATTTCTTCATGGCATACCCCTCCCGGCTTTGCTTTTACTGAAAGTCAAACAGTGACATCTGGTTGGAATCCGGCAGATCCCCGAACAGGCCCAGATCATCCATCAGATCGATCACTGTCTTGCTGACCTTGGTTCTGTTTCGGAAATCGTCTTTTGACAGAAACTCTCCTTCTTCCGCGGCCAGCACCACGGCGTCGGCTGCCCTGTCCCCCAGTCCCTCTATGGTATCCAGGGCGGGCATCAGCTTATCCTCCATGATCTGGAAGGTATGGGCATTGGCCTTATACAAGTCAATGGGTACAAACTCAAATCCTCTTGCGTACATCTCCTGCACGATTTTCATATCTCTGTAAGTATCCTGCTCCTTCTTGCTCAGTGTATCCTTGCGCTTTTCATAGTCATCCATGAAATATTCCAGCTTCTCTTTTCCCTGGCACATCAGCTCATAGGAAAAAGCCGTTGCGCGGATACTGAAAAACGCCGCGTAATATGCCAGCGGATAATAGATCTTACAGTAGGCGATTCTCCATCCCATCATTACATAAGCCGCCGCATGGGCCTTTGGGAACATGTACTTGATCTTCTTACAGGAATCAATATACCAGTCCGGCACATCGTGTGCCTTCATATCGTCGATCCACTCCGGTTTCAGGCCCTTTCCCTTACGCACGCTCTCCATGATGGTGAACGCCTGCCCGTGTTCCAGGCCCTTGTTGATCAGGTAGATCATAATATCATCACGGGTACAGATACATGTAGTGATGGTTGCCGTCCCTGATTTGATCAGATCCTGCGCGTTTCCAAGCCACACGTCTGTACCATGGGACAGGCCGGAAATACGCACCAGGTCAGAAAAAGATGTGGGATTGGCGTCAATCAACATCTGCATGGCAAAATCCGTTCCGAACTCCGGTACCCCCAGGCAGCCTAACGGGCAGCCCCTGATATCATCCGGTGTGACACCCAATGCATCCGTATTTTTGAAAAGAGACATAACCTCTTTGCTGTCCAGAGGGATCTCCCTGGCATTGATGCCGGTCAAATCCTCCAGCATACGGATCATTGTGGGATCATCGTGTCCCAGAATATCCAGCTTTAACAGGTTGGAGTCAATGGAATGGTAATCAAAGTGTGTGGTGATAATATCGCTGCTCATATCATTGGCCGGATGCTGCACCGGGGTGAATTCCTCGATATCCCAGCCGATGGGAAGAACGATGATACCTCCGGGATGCTGTCCCGTGGTTCTGCGGACACCTGTGCAGCCCTGCACGATTCTGTTTATCTCGCAGTACCGCTTGCGGCTTCCCCGCTCTTCAAAGTAATTCTTCACGTATCCGAACGCCGTCTTCTCCGCAAGCGTACCGATCGTGCCTGCCTTGAAGGTCTGCCCCGCGCCGAATATAACTTCCACGTACCGGTGCGCCTTGCCCTGGTAATCACCGGAAAAGTTAAGGTCAATATCAGGCTCCTTGTCCCCCTTAAATCCCAGGAAGGTTTCAAAGGGGATGTCAAATCCCTCTTTTGTCAGGGGCTTTCCGCACACCGGACAGTTCTTATCCGGCATATCACAGCCCGCTCTGCCGGAGTATGCCCGCACCTCCTCGGAGTCAAAGTCACAATAATGGCAGGAGGGACAGTAATAATGGGGACTTAAAGGATTTACCTCCGTGATACCCGACATGGTGGCTGCAAAGGAGGAACCTACCGAACCTCGTGACCCTACCAGGTAACCGTCACTGTTGCTCTTCCACACCAGTTTCTGAGCGATCATGTACATAACCGCATAGCCGTTGGAGATAATGGAATTCAGCTCCCTCTCCAGACGCTCCTCAACCACTTTCGGCAGCTTCTCGCCGTATATCTCATGGGCCTTGCTGTAGCAGATCTCCCTCAGCATCTCATCTGAATTTTCAATGACCGGGGGACATTTCCCCTTGTGAATGGGAGATATCTTCTCAACCATATCCGCAATCCTGTTGGGGTTGGTGATGACCACCTCCTCGGCCTTCTCACTGCCCAGATAGGAAAATTCCTCCAGCATTTCCTCCGTTGTGTGGAGGAACAGAGGCGGCTGCAGATCCGCGTCGTCAAAGCCTTTTCCCGCCATGATGATTCTTCGGTAGACCTCGTCCGACGGGTCCAGAAAATGCACATCGCAGGTGGCAACCACCGGCTTATTGAACATTTCCCCCAGCTTTACGATCTTCCGGTTGACTTCCCGCAGGTCATCCTCTGTCTGGATATCCGTCCTGTCCTCATCCCGCAGCATGAAGGCATTATTGCCGATCGGCTGGATTTCCAGATAGTCATAGAAGTTCACCAGTCTGGCAATCTCCGGCTCGGGCCTGCCGTTTAAAACAGCTTGGTACAGCTCTCCGGCCTCACAGGCGGAACCGATCATAAGACCCTCCTGATATTTCAGATACAGGCTCTTTGGTATTCTCGGCCTTCTGTGATAATAGATCAGATGGGAGTCTGACACCAGATGATAGAGATTAACCCTGCCCGTATCGTTTTTAGCCAGGATAATGGCATGGTAGGTGGGCATCTTCTGCACTGCGTTCACAGAGACAGCGCCCTTCTCATTCAGCTCATCCAGGGTACTGATATCCCTCTCCTCACACATGGTGATGAACTTCTGGAAAATCTGAGCCGTACATTCCGCGTCATCCACAGCCCTGTGGTGATGCTCCAGGGAAACGCCCACCGCCTTTGCGACGGTATCCAGCTTAAAACGGTTTAGCTGGGGAAGCAGAAAACGGGCCATTCCCACAGTGTCCACAGATGTGTAATCTGTCTCAATTCCCAGATCCCCGCAATTTTTCTCGATAAAGCTCATATCAAATTCCGCGTTGTGGGCAACCATGACTGCCCCTCTGCAGAACTCCACAAACCGCGGCAGGATCACATCTATACTCTCAGCGCCTGCCACCATACTGTCATTGATGCTGGTAAGCTTTTCAATCCTGAAGGGAATGGGTATCCTGGGGTTTACAAATTCGGAGAAACGCCCCACGATCTTACCGTCCTCCACCCGGACCGCTCCGATCTCGATGATCTTATCCCTGAGAGCGGAAAATCCTGTTGTCTCAATATCAAATACCACAAAGGTTCCGCGCATGGACTGCCCTTTGCTGTTCTGCACGATTCCTTTCATGTCATCCACCAGATAAGCTTCCACACCGTAGATCACCTTAAAATCCGCATCCGGCGGTACAACACCGCCCCAGGAATCAAAGCAGTGGTTGGCCTCCGGGAAAGCCTGCACCACACCGTGGTCTGTAATGGCAATGGCTCGGTGTCCCCACTCATAGGCCCGTTTAATAATGGCCTTTGCATCAGACACACCGTCCATGTCACTCATCTTGGTATGGCAGTGAAGCTCCACCCTCTTCTCCGGGCTGGTGTCTGCCCTGGAACTGGTAAAAGGGGCGATCTTCTTGATTCCCACCACACTTCCGATGTTCAGCTCACTGTCATACCGGTCAATGGTGGTCACACCCTTCAGTTTCAGAAAGGCTTTCTCCTTCACGCCTTCCAGGATCTCACTCACCTGATCATTTCTGGCGAACATCTTCACTGTGATGGAATCCGTAAAATCCGTGATGGCAAAAATGATGATGGTCTTCTCATTTCTGATCTCCCTGGTCTCCAGTGTCATGATCTGACCGCGGATGCAAACCTCGCCCATCTCCGTCTGGATGCTTTCCAGGGGAATGGTCTCATCTTCAAAATCTCTGCCGTAGATCACATCCGGATTGTCGGAGCGCTTGACACTGCGCTTGTAATCGCCGAAACCGCGGTCTCCTTTTCCGAAACTCTTCCTGCTCTTTCCATCCTTCCCTTTGTCTTCCTTCTGGTCTTTTGAGGCTTTTTTCACTCCCCCGGATGGTTTTCCCGCAGTAGCGTCTTCCTTTATCTCTTCTTTTGAAGTTTCCCCCACAGAAGCGGCATCTTCCGCCGGAAATTCTCCGCCATCCTCCTGCTGCCCGAAAGAAGACTGCTCAATCACGTGAGCAGCCTCCTGCATAATACGGATCTCACTGTTTTTACGGACTTTACTCTCACTGGCCTCCACATATTCCGGCTCCACGATCAGGGAGAAGGGACAGCGCTCGCAGAATACCTTCTCGATATAGGAGACCAGCTCCTCCTCCCGGCTCTTTGCCAGCACGGAGGACTGCATCTTAAGCTCCATCTTCTGTTCCTCCGGGAAGGATATCTGGGCTGTGCGGAACATGTTATACACCAGAATGCTGTAGTTTTTCAGTTCCATGGACATGGAAGTGCGGTACGCGTCAAAAAACAGTTTTGGAGTGTACTGCCCGGTCAGAGTGAACTTCTCAATGATCTTCACCGACATGGGCACACCGGGAAAGAACTGGTTTCGTATGGTCTCCTCCAGGGAATAGATGTATTTCTTATGGATCCACTGCCTGCTCCGGATATAGATTCTGATATGGTCTTTTTCCGGATTGACGGCAACTTTTGTCACCACCACCTCTTCCAGCAGGGCGGCAAGTTCCTGCCCCATTTCCAGATTGGGGAAGACATCCAGAAAATTCTTTTCCATCTTTAAGCTTCCTTTCCGTAAAACACTATTTCTCCCAGTTTTCCAGTTCCAGCCGAAGGACCTCTAAAAGCTCCGCCTCCGGAACTTTTCTGATGATCTCGCCTTTTTTGATCAGAAGGCCAACGCCCTTGCCCCCTGCAATGCCGATATCCGCCTCTTTGGCCTCTCCCGGACCGTTGACCACGCAGCCCATGACAGCTACCTTGATATCCAGCGGGAACTTCTGCACCATGGTCTCCACCTGGTTTGCCAGTCCGATCAGATCGATCTGCGTCCTTCCGCAGGTTGGACAGGAAACCACCTCGATACCGCCTTTTCTCAGATTCAGTGTCTTTAAGATCCTCTTAGCGGACTTGATCTCCTCCACCGGATCTCCGGTGAGGGATACGCGGATAGTATCGCCGATTCCCTGGTATAAGATAATGCCCAGGCCCACAGCGGATTTGATATTGCCGGAATACAGGGTGCCTGCCTCTGTGATGCCCACATGAAGAGGATATGCTGTCTTCTCTGCCAGAAGTTCATGGGCTTTGACGCACATGAGGACATCTGAGGATTTTATGCTGATGACCAGGTTGTCATAGTCAAAGTCCTCTATGATCTTCACCTTGTCAAGCGCGCTCTCCACAAGTCCCTCCGCGGTCACGCCATGATACTTTTCCACCAGCTCTTTTTCCAGGGAGCCGGAATTGACGCCCACACGGATGGGGATATTCCTCTCCTTCGCTGTGTCCACCACTGCTTTTATCTTCTCGGGGCCGCCGATGTTTCCGGGATTGATACGGATTTTATCTGCTCCGTTCTCCATGGCTGCCACAGCCATTCTGTAGTCAAAATGAATGTCCGCTACCAGAGGGATATGAATCTGTTTCTTGATCTCCCCCAGCGCCTCTGCCGCCTCTTTTGTGGGAACCGTACAGCGAATGATCTCACACCCTGCCGCCTCAAGAGCATGGATCTGTGCCACTGTGGCTTTCACATCCTCTGTTTTCGTGTTGGTCATGGACTGGATCAGGATCGGATTGCCCCCGCCTATTTTTTTATCACCTATCTGTACCACTTTTGTATGGTCACGATACATTTTACTGCCTCCTGTATAAAAAGCGTGTTCAGGCTTTTCTGACCTAAACACGCCCGTTCTGCATTTACCGGTTGATCTCTAAAAGCTTTTTCTTCAGTTCGCCTTCCAGACGGTTCATCTCCACCTCAGCTTCCATACGCTTCTGATGGCCCTCTTTCTGGATGTTCATGATCTCATCAAAAGTGCTGATCAGAGACTCGTTTGTCTTCTTCAGCGTTTCAATATCCACAATGCCCCGCTCGGATTCCTTCGCGGCCTCGATGGTGGCCATCTTAAGTGTCTCCGCATTTTTCTGGAGAAGGGCGTTTGTCATATCGGTCACCTGTCTCTGTGCCCTTGCCGCCTCAGAGGAATGGGCAACGCCCAGTGCCAGAACCATCTGGCTCTTCCAAAGGGGAATGGTATTGACCAAAGTGGACTGGATTTTCTCTGCCATCAGGGTGTCATTGCCCTGTACCAGACGGATCTGGGGTGCTGTCTGGATGGAGATCATGCGGGTCAGTTCCAGGTCATGGATCTTCTTCTCAAATCTCTGGCACATGGAATCCAGGTCCTTGGCTGCCTGGGCATCCTCCGGAAGACCGCTTCTCTGGGCTTTCTCCATAAGCTGGGGAAGGTCTGTGCTGCGCACTTCCTGGAGTTTCTTCTTTCCGGCAAGAATGTACATGGAAAGCTCTTTAAAATAATTCAGGTTCAGCGCATACATCTTGTCCATGGTGGCAGCGTCCTTCATAAGCTGGATCTGGTGCTGCTCCAGGGTCTGTACGATCTTCGCGATATTTGTCTCCGCCTTGGCATATTTTGTCTTCATAGCTTCTATTTTATTGGAGCCGCGTTTGAACAGGCCGCGCAGTCCCTTTTCCTCCTCGGCTGCATCGAAGCTTTTGAGCTGTGTCACCACATCGCCCAGAAGATCTCCCACTTCACCCAGGTCCTTTGTCTTTACCTTTTCCAGAGCCTCCTCGGAAAAATCCGCCATCTTTTTCTGGGTTCCTGCCCCGTACTGCAGAATGGCTGCGGAATTGCGGATATCAATCTGTTTTGAAAAATCATCCACCATTTTCCGCTCCGCATCGGAGAGCACACTCTCGTCAAGCTGCGGTTCCACCGGCTCTTCCTTTTTTATTTCCACAACCGGCGCCGCCTCCTGGGGCGCGTCAAATGTCAGTGTGGGTGTTACCGTGAAATCTTTGAATTCGTCACTCATCTCTTACTCCTTCTTCGGTTCATTTCCATTCACAGCCCGGATCTCACTTATCCTGCTGAAAATCCTTGCCGCCTGTGAGGCCTTCCTGTGCCAGCATGGTCTTCAGGACCGAAATATCTGTGGCTACATCCCACGCCGTATCCCTGAAAAAGCTGTCCAGAAGATTCTCAAATGCTTCATTAATAGTGTCCAGTGTATTTTCAATTTCTTTCTTTGCCATTATGATGTTGTCGCCTTCCACATCCTGTTTGTCCAGCTCTTCATAGGCCTGCAGAAGCTTCACTGTGGTGGGCAGGTAATAATCCATGAATTTGTGCAGGTCATCGATCAGTTCCGGATGCTGTTCCACACGCTTGAAGATACGCTTAATCACATTTTCCAAATGATACATCTTGTTGGATATCTCCACGCCCGGGATGGCGTCATTGCTTTTTCTTATCTGCTCAATGTAGGCATTGCCCTCCTCTATGACCTGACGGGCCTCCTTGGACAAATTCTCATCGCTGTCTGTTTCTTTTTCCTGCCGGATCTCCTGCTCTTTTTCCTTCTGCTGGATCTCCGCCTGTCTCTTTGTCTCCAGATACTGTTTATAGGATTCATCACTGGTGATCAGGCAGGTGCCCGACTCATCCAGATGTCCCTCCAGAAACATATATTTCTTGATCATCCGCTTCAAATCCCTGCGGACAAATTTCTCCGGCTTTCTCACGCCCTTTGCCAGCTCCGAGATCTCCGCATACGTCCTGCCGTTCAGGGTGTGTATGTAGGAACGGAAACGGTTTATTTTCTTTCTGAGCTTATTCCCGCAGATTCCCATAATTCCGCTGATGCCGATAGCCGGACCGAACACGGACAGAAAAATTCCCATCTTATCTGCCAGGGAACCGATGAACAGCGAACAGATTCCCAGCACCGTCAGCGTGACGCCGAACATGGCGAACAGCGCAAAGCCCAGGGTGGTAAAGAGTATGCCCATGGCTCTCGGCCCGCTGGTATTAATATAGAGGGCAAATTTTTCCCTTGCCTCTTTTACCCGCTTTGTCTCGGGGTACCGGTATCTTGGTCTTGACTGAAACCCATCCGGGGAATAGGTCCTGTCATTCCACGAAGAGCTGCCTGTGTAAGTCCCGCGGGAGCCTGCCCCGCTGTTTGGTCTTCGGATCCTGTCCCGCCCGCCGCAGCACGAACCCTGGTTCATACTTTTTTTTGCCTGGTCCATGCCGCTTTTTGCCGCGTCTTTCACGCTGTTGGCCACATTGCCCAGCGCGTCCTCCAGCGTGGCTCCCAGGTCTCGGTTCAACCGGTTAAAATTTCCTGTATCCAGGGCATCCTGTACGATATCTTTAATATCCCTGCCCAGATTATTCCAATCATTATTTGCCATCTTTTATCTCTCCAGTTTTGAATAAAACTATTAGCTATCAGACATACTTGTCCGTTTGATTACGATTATATATGAAATAAGAGAAAAAAGCAATGCGGCATCTCTTGCAATTCATACGTTAAAGTTTTATAATGATAAAAAATTATGATTACATACCGTATCTATCGGCAGAATGGAGGAACTACTATGGAAAAGAAGAACATTGACTGGTCTAATCTCGGATTTTCATACCTGAAAACCGACTACCGCTATGTTTCTAATTATAAGGACGGAGCCTGGGACGAGGGCGCAATGATCACAGATGACACAGTGACCATCAGCGAGTGCGCAGGTGTCCTGCAGTACGCACAGACGGTTTTTGAGGGACTGAAGGCCTACACAACGGAAGACGGACGCATCGTCACCTTCCGCCCTGACTTAAACGGTGAGCGCATGGAGAATTCTGCCCGCCGCCTGGAAATGCCTGTGTTTTCAAAAGAGCGCTTCATACAGGCAGTGAAGGAAACTGTAAAGGCAAATGCTGCCTATGTACCGCCCTACGGCTCAGGAGCCACACTGTATATCCGTCCCTATATGTTCGGAAGCAACCCGGTTATCGGCGTAAAACCAGCCGATGAATACCAGTTCCGTGTATTCACCACTCCTGTTGGCCCTTACTTCAAAGGCGGCGTAAAGCCTCTGACCATCCGCGTCAGCGATTTTGACCGTGCAGCACCAAACGGCACGGGCCATATCAAAGCAGGCCTGAATTACGCCATGAGCCTTCACGCCATCGTGGATGCCCACAACCAGGGCTTTGATGAAAATATGTATCTGGACCCGGGTACAAGAACCAAGGTGGAGGAGACAGGCGGCGCCAACTTCCTGTTTGTCACCAAAGACAACACCGTGGTAACACCAAAATCCAGCAGTATTCTGCCGTCCATCACCAGACGTTCCCTGATCTATGTTGCGGAACATTATCTGGGCCTGAAGGTTGAGGAGAGGGAGGTTCTCTTCGAGGAAGTAAAAGATTTCGCTGAGTGCGGTCTCTGCGGCACGGCTGCAGTTATCTCCCCGGTAGGAAAAATCGTTGATCACGGCAAAGAGATCATACTGCCGGCAGGCATGGAACAGATGGGCCCTGTAACCCAGAAACTGTATGACACACTCACAGGCATCCAGATGGGAAGACTGGAAGCTCCTGAGGGATGGATTCAGGTTATTGAATAAATCAGAGGCCTCCGGCGGGAATCTTTCCTCCGGAGGCCTGTTTTGTGTCCGCAGCAGAGCCGCAGGTATTATTTGCCGTTTTTCTTATATTTTACGAACTGGTATTCCAGGTCAAAATAGGTCTGCTCCTCACTGGCCTCTGCTGCTGACCAGTCCTTTCTCTCATCCAGATTGGGGAACCAGGTATCTGCCTCATAGGCGAAGTCGATCTTCGTTACATAAGCGGTATCACAGTAGTCCAGCAGGGCGCTGTATACGCTGTCACCGCCGATGACGTAAACCTCTTCGCTGTCATATTGTTTCAGTTCTTCCATAAGCGCATCCACACTGTGCACGATCACAGCGTCTTTTACCTTGTAATTTTCATCCCTTGTGAGCACAATGTTGGTGCGGTTTTTCAAGGGCTGTCCGCCCGGAAAGCTCTCCAGAGTCTTTCTTCCCATAACAACCACTTTGCCGGTGGTTGTGGTGCGGAAAAATTTCATGTCAGCCGGAATGCTCACAAGCAGACGGTTGTCTTTGCCGATTCCCCAGTTCTTATCTACAGCTACGATTATATTCATCTTGTCTCTCTCCTTTGTCATGCAGATTCTCGGACTGCCGCCTCAAACTGCTATGGGTATATTCCTGATCTGCGGCCCTGCCTGGTAATCCTCCACGATCAGATCCTTTGTGGTAAAGTCATAAAAGTCCTTTATCTCCGGATTCAGGGTTACCTTTGGCGCAGCATAAGGTGTCCTGGAAATCAGTTCCCTGACAGCCGGCACGTGGCGGTCATAGATATGGGCATCCGCGATCACATGCACCAGTTCCCCGGGGATCATGTCATTTACCTGGGCCACCATCATAAGAAGGATGGAATACTGGCACACATTCCAGTTGTTTGCCGCCAGAACATCCTGGGAGCGCTGGTTCAGGACACCGTTCAGTACCAGCCTGTCCTCTGCCGCGTCCTTTGTCACATTATAAGTCATGCTGTAACAGCAGGGGTCCAGCGCGCCGCTGTGCAGATACTCAAACTGGTACAGATTCGTCATAATCCGGCGGCTGTACGGGTTTTCCTTTAGCTGCCGCAGCACATAATCCATCTGGTCTGTCTCCTCCCCCTTGTAGATGAACTTCCTCCCCACCACATCGCCGTAACAGGTTCCGATGGAGCCGTCCGCATCCGCCCAGGCATCCCAGATATGGGAATTCAGGTCGTGGATGTTGTTGGACTTTTTCTGGTATATCCAGAGGATCTCATCCATGCAGCTTTTAAGAGCTGTCTTTCGCAGTGTCAGCGCGGGAAACTCTTTTCTCAAATCATAGCGGTTCACAACTCCGAAACGTTTGATCGTGTACGCGCTCTCCCCGGTATCCTCCCATTTCGGGCGGACCTTTTCACCTTTTGTATCCGTGCCGTTCTCCAGAATATCGCGGCACATATCCATAAAAATATGATCAGCCAGACTCATGCCTTGTCCTCGCTTTTCTATAATAGGTTTCAAATCATCTTTTGTCCTATACATAATATCATTAATTATTGAAATTGACAATAGAAGAAAAACCGCCCGGATGCGGCTCTGCTGCCATACATCCGGACGGTTCCTGTCCTGTTTTTACTTAAATAGATTGCCAAACAGATCTTCAAACAGTTTTTTGATCCATTGGTTGGAGGTTACAAAGATAATAAAGATCACAACCGGCAGTACAAACTTCACCAGCACTGACCAGGCGGAAACCAGCTTAAAGCTAATCTTGCCGTCATTCGTAACTTCCTTCTCTGCGTTTTTGCTCTTCCATACCCATCCGATAAAGATACAGGCCAGAATCCCGCCAATCGGCAGAGATACATTGGACACCAGATAATCTCCCAGGTCAAAGAAGGTTCTTCCGGCGATCTTAATATCGCTCCAGATACCGAAGCTGAGCGCGCAGGGGATTCCCAGGCAGGTGATGAGTGCCGCGGAAATGACGGATGCCTTTGCACGGCTTACCTTGAATGTGTTCACAGTAAAGGAGACCACTACCTCTAAAAACGCAATACTTGTGGAAACCGCGGCAAACAGTACCAGCACAAAGAACACCACTCCGAAAATCTTTCCGCCTGCCATCTCATCAAACACTGCAGGCAGCGTCTGGAACATAAGACTCGGTCCGCTCTCCGGTGAAAATCCAAATGCGAACACAGCAGGAAGAATAGCAAATCCCGCGATCATGGCCACCATGGTATCGAAAAACGCAATGCTTGCGGCACTCTTGGGAATATTCTGATTTTTCCCCAGATAGGCCCCGTATGTGATTGTGGCCCCTGTACCCAGTGACAGGGAGAAAAATACCTGTCCAAGTGCTGACAGGAAGGCTCCCGGCGTCAATTTTGAGAAATCCGGTTTCAGGAAGAATTTGATTCCCTCCCCGGCACCCGGAAGTGTACAGGAACGAATGACAATGACAATCAGGCAGACGATCAGAAGCGGCATCATGATCTTGCATGACTTCTCAATTCCCTTCTGGATTCCCATTACAACAATGGCCACTGTGATAACCATAAACACCAGATAATAGATGATCTGACTGCCCGTATTGCTTGTAAACGATGTAAAAAAGGCTTCACTGCTCTTTGGCAGCCCTGTCACGGAGACAAAAATATACCGGATCACCCAGCCGCCCAGCACGGCGTAGTAAGAAAGACCGATGAAGCTTGTGATCACCGCCAGAATACCCACACCGCCCCATTTGGAATTCAGGGCCTTATAGCTTCCGAAGGCGTCCTTTCCTCCGGCGCGGCCAATGCTGATCTCAGCAATGATCAGCGGAATCCCCACCAGAAAGATGCAGATGAGGTACACAAGAACAAAGGCTCCGCCTCCGCTCTCCCCCACAAGCATGGGGAAACGCCATAAGTTTCCCATTCCCACAGCAGAACCCGCTGCTGCCATAATAAATCCGAAGCTGCCCGACCATTTGGGCGCTCCTCCTGTTTCCTGTGTCTGTTTACTCATAATCTCCTCCTTTTCCGGCAAAAAAAATCTCCCGTCCATAATTGATATACAATCAGGACGAGAGCATTATGCTTCGTGGTACCACCTTGATTCATCCGCGCCTCACGGCACAGATCTTTGCAAGTACGGGAAATCCAAACCACTCCATGGATATCCTTATACTCCGGCGCTGTAATGGGCGCTCCCATCGTAGCCTATACTTCTGTAGTCGGTACGCGGCTCCAAGACCATCTTCCATCCAGCCTGCTGCACTTCTTCCCACCGATCGAAGCTCTCTTTGCCAGTCTGCAGAATGTACTCTTCTTTTCTTTGCCTTTTTCTTTATATTTTAATAATAGTATAAAGCGGTTCTTTTTCCTTGTCAAACGGTTTTTTGGTAATCCAAGGGGGGTTCTCTCCCGATCCGCCTGTCCCCGGCACTTTACACATTTCCTGAAACGTGATATAGTCACCAGGAAGCAACCTATAACCTGATAAGACGAAAGAGGAACCCAACATGAAGAAATTTTTCATATTGCTGCTGAAGCCCTTTTCTTTTCTCCCGGCACTTCTGGTGATGTATTTGATCTTCTCCTTTTCCAGCCAGACGGGAACCGAATCGGGAAATCTCAGCTATAAAATAAGCCATAAGATCATAGTGACCGCAGATACTGTACTGGATAAAAATATGAGTGAAGAACAGACCGCCTATTACACGGACAAGATCCACACACCTGTCAGGAAGCTGGCGCACATGAGCGAATACTTTGTTCTGGCTGTCTGTGTCTCCTTCCCCCTGTACGTATACGGCCTTCGCGGGATTCTGCTGATTCTCTTTGCGGGATTCATCAGTGTGGGCTTTGCCTGTACGGACGAGTTCCACCAGTCCTTTGTGGCGGGCAGGGGCCCTTCCAAACGCGATGTGATGATAGACAGCATCGGCGCTTTTGCCGGCATCCTGCTGGTTCAGTTTGTCTGCTGGAATACCCTGCGCAGAAGCAGAAAGAAAAACCGTTAATGCAGATTCAGGGACACATCGCCGCAGGGGAGGATTTCCTCCTCTCCCTGCTCATTTTTAACAAGCAGTCTGCCGTCCGGCAGGATTTTTTCTGCCTCCACACTTCTGACCCGGGTCCCGTATGCCACCCGCACACGTCTGCCCGGCACGATATTCCTGGAAATATACGCTTCCGGAATTCCCTCCTTCTCCGCCTCTTCGAGGAGATAATTGATAATGCCTGCAGTCAGCAGGTTCCTGTCCACATACACATCATCCCCCAGTATGGCTCCGGCAACCTCTGAAAGCTCCCCGGGAAAACCGCCGGCCGGCATACGGAGATTCAGTCCTATTCCCACCACCACCAGCTCAATATCTCCTGTCTCAAAGTCTGTCACAGCCTCCGTAAGGATTCCGCAGACCTTCCGCTCCCCCAGATACAGATCGTTGACCCACTTGATTCCCAGAGATACCCCGCAGACTTCCTCCACAGCGCGGCAGACAGCAACTGCGGCGGCAGCTGTCAGGGTCAGACTCTCCTGCGCTGTCCTTTTCGGCCGCATGAGTACGCTCAAATAAAGACCGCTGCCCGCCGGTGAGTAAAAAGTACGCCCCCGCCTGCCCTTTCCCTCAGTCTGAGCCTCCGCTGCCACAAAGGAGCCATGGGGCAGATTTTCCTCAATCCCCTTCTTTTTCAGATACTGGTTCGTGGAGGAGATTTCCTTTTCCACCTGCATAAACACATTCCGATGTTCCAGATGCATTTTCACTGCCTCCACGGACAGAATATCATTATCCGTCTCCAGGGCATACCCTCTGTTATTCACAGCCAGAATCCGGTATCCCTCCTGGCGCAGGTTTTTCATGGCTTTCCACACCGCTGTCCTGGAATATCCAAGCCTTGACGCCAGTTCCTCCCCTGAAAGGTATTCCCCTTTGTGACTCTCAAGCAGCTTCAAAAGCTCTGATTTTGTTGACATTTTCCCGCCTCCTATCCACTGATTTTGCACATTGGCGAAAAGCCAGACTCCCATCCGGGAATCTGGCTTTTCTTTCGTATCTTGTAACGATTCTATCTCTCCTCACGGAAATAGTTCACACCGCAGGACTGCGGCTGGGAATTCTCCTTTGAGGAACGGATGGAAGTGATGATCAGCACAAGTATTGTCATGAAGAACGGCACCATATCGAAAATGGAATCCGGTATCCTGATGACTGACTTCGGTACATAGTATTTCAACACGCTGAACGCACCGAAAACCAGTGCCGCGAAAATAGCCTTATTGGGATTCCAGGTGGCGAATATTACCAGAGCCACAGCGATCCATCCAAGACCGTTTACACAATTGCTGATCCATACACCGTTACAGATGATCATGGAACAGTACGCACCGCCAATCCCGCAGATACCTCCGCCAAGCATCAGATTGATATATTTCAGCCTTGTGACGGGAAGGCCCGCGGCATCCGCAGCCGCCGGATTCTCTCCCACTGCCCGGATATTCAGCCCCGCTTTTGTCCTGTGCAGATAAATGCCGCACAGAATGGCAGCCACGATTCCGAGATACACAAAAATATTATAATTAAAGAACAGTTTTCCCAGTACCGGAATATCGGACAGCAGCGGAATCTCCACTTTGCCAAGGCTGTCTAAAATGCCGGACGGCAGTTTGAGAGAGGTGGCCCCTGACTTCTCCCGGACAAAATCACCGAAGAAGTTGCTCAGGCCGATACCGAAAATAGTGAGCGTCAATCCGGTAACGTTCTGGTCTGCCATAAAGGTGACGGTGAGCACTGCATAGATGAGTGCGCCCAGCATACCTGCCGCAAATGCGGCGATCAGTGCCAGAAGCAGATTATCTGTCTTATATCCCATCATGAAGCCTGCGCATGCACCGATGGACATCATGCCTTCCACGCCCAGATTCAGATGTCCTGACTTTTCATTGATGATCTCACCTAAGATCCCGAACAAAAGCGGAGTACCGGCAAGAACTGCCGCCACAAAAAAGTTAGTAAAAAAATCCATTACGCTTTTCCTCCCTTCTTACGGGTCACAAAACGGTATCTGACGAAAAATTCACATCCCAGCACGAAAAACAGGATGATCCCCTGCAGCACATCTGCCGAGTAGGCAGACAGCCCATAGGAGGACTGCATAACCGTACTTCCCTTTTCCAGCACACTGAACAGGAAGGAAACCACCAGGATTCCCACCGGGTTAAGCTGGGCCAGCCATGCCACGATGATAGCTGTAAATCCCACGCCGCCTGCCACTGAAGTGGTAAGGGTCAGGTCCGAACCGCTGGCCTGTACCATGCCTGCGATACCGCAGATGGCACCTGAAAATGCCATGGTGCGCAGCACGATCTTCTTATAGTTCATGCCCGCATACTGGGCTGTGGCGCGGCTCTCGCCTACCACGCTGATCTCATAGCCCTGTTTTGTGTATTTCAGATAAATATACACGATCACTACCAGAACAAGCCCGATCAGCCATCCCACATGCACGCCGAACAGCTTGTCAAGCTGCGCATTCTCCCCAAACCTGGCGATTTTAGGAAATCCCGAAGAGTTGGGATCCTGCCACGGACCATCCCTTAAGAAGGAAATCAGATACAGCGCGATATAGTTCAGCATCAATGTGAAAAGTGTCTCATTGGTACCGGATTTTGCCTTAAAAAACGCGGGAATGAGACCCCACAGAGCGCCACCCAGCATACCTGCCAAAAACATGCAGATCATGAGAAGCCAATGAGGGAAATCCCAGCAGAACAGGGCAAAAAATGTGGCAAACACAGCGCCCATGATGATCTGCCCCTCAGCTCCGATATTCCAGAAACGCATCTTAAATGCCAGGGTAAGTCCCAGCGCCGGTATGAGCAGCGGCACCATAAGTTTGATCGTCGCCTGGAATGCCATGCTGCTTCTGAATGCACCTGATACAATGGTAGCATACACAGAAAACGGATTATATCCGATACAGAGGATAAAGAGGCCGCCGGCAACAATGGCAAGCAGCACTGAGGCCAGACGCAGCAGCCGAACCTGTTTTGCAGGGCGCTCTTTTCTCTTCTCAACACGAATCAGAGGCTCTTTCTTTCTTGTCTCATCCATCAGCCTTCACCCCTTCCCTTTTTGATCCTGTCATCATCAGTCCAAGTTCTTCCTTTGTGGTAACGGCAGCATCCACGATTCCGGTCGCCTCTCCATGGCAGAGCACCATGATCCTGTCAGAGATTTCCAGAAGCACGTCCAGATCCTCACCGATAAACATAACGGCAACACCCTTTTTCTTCTGCTCATTCAGCAGGTCATAGATGGTGTAGGAAGAGTTAATATCCAGTCCTCTGACCGGGTAAGCGGTGATCAGCACTGACGGCTCTGATTCGATCTCCCGCCCAAGCAGAACCTTCTGCACATTACCGCCCGAGAGCAGGCGCACAGGCGTCTCCACATTGGGGGTCATGATCTCCAGGCGTTCTACCAGCTCCTCAGCCAGCTTTTTAGCGGGCTTTCTGTCCACAAAGATGCCCTTTGCCTTGTCATAAGATTTCAGCAGCATGTTGTCCACCATACCCATGGACGCTACAAGCCCCATGCCCAGCCTGTCCTCAGGCACAAAGCCCAGGCTGATCCCCAGGTTGTTGATCTGCTTTGGCATCTTGCCGATGATATTTTCTTTATTGTGCAGGACTGCACCTGTCTCCACAGGCACAAGACCCGCAATGGCCTCGCACAGCTCCTTCTGTCCGCTGCCGGCAATCCCTGCTACGCCCAGGATCTCTCCCGCCTTAATCTCAAAGGACAGATCCTTAAGGGCCATGGTCCCGTCCGCTTTCTTCACAGACAGATCCACCACTTTTAACCTGATGTGCACATTCTCACATTTTGGCCGGTCTATCTCCAGGGTGACCGGACGGCCCACCATCAGCTCGGTGAGCTGCTTTTCATTGGTCTCGGCTGTGTTTACCGTGTCTATACTTTTTCCTTTTCTGAGAATCGTCACCCGGTCGCTGATCTCCATAACCTCGTTCAGCTTGTGGGTGATAATGATAATGGCGCTTCCCTGCTCTTTCATTCTGCGCAGAATGGCAAAAAGCTTCTGGGTCTCCTGGGGCGTGAGCACTGCTGTAGGCTCGTCTAAGATTAAAATATCCGCGTTTCTGTACAGTACCTTCAGAATTTCCACGGTCTGCTTCTCACTGACGGACATATTGTATATCTTCTTCTCCGGGTCAACCTCAAGACCGAATTTTTGGGTCAGCTCCAGGATTTTCTCTTTCAGCTCCCTGGGCTTAATCCTTTTTCCCTCTGCACCAATCACCACATTATCCATTGCTGAAAATACATCCACCAGCTTAAAATGCTGATGGATCATGCCGATTCCCAGCTTCTTGGCATCCATGGGGGAATTGATCACCACTTCCCTGCCATTTACATGGATGCTGCCCTCATCGGGGTGGTAAATGCCTGAAATCATATTCATCAAAGTGGTTTTTCCGGACCCGTTCTCACCAAGAAGCGCTAAGATCTCTCCCCTTCTCACATCCAGGTCAATATGGTCGTTCGCCACAACACTGCCAAATGTCTTTGTGATACCTCTCAGCTCAATGGCATTCTCTACCTTGTCTAAAGCCAACTGTGTCACCTCTCGTTTCTTTCTGTTTTGGTAACGCATACACCATCCGTTACAATTTTAGACACAAACATACAGGATAATTGTATCATAAGAAAAGAGGGAATACAAAATGATTTTTCACATTTTGTATTCCCTCTTTGTATTTTTCACTAAACAAGAAATATGGATCAATCTACGATTACATTCTTATAATACCAGTTGATTCCTCCGGTAATGGTCGCATCATCCAGTGTGCCGCCTTCTGTTCCCACAGTTTTGCCGTCGTTGGTCTCCAGAACACCGTCAAAAACATTGAAGCCTTCTTCCATGATCTTTCTTCTGGCTTCTTCCACTTTCTCTTTTGTTCCCGGTGCGCACAGCTCCTCATTGATAGGAGTGATATCTACCAGACCGTCATCCATTCCGCCGAAGTAGATCTCCGGTGTCCAGGTTCCGTCAATGACTTTCTGCACTGCCTGTGTATAATATACGCCCCAGTTCCAGATAACAGAGGTAAGTGTAGCATCCGGAGCATCCTTGCTCATATCAGAATTGTATCCTACGCCCCATACGCCTGCGGATTCTGCCTCAGTCTGCGGGTTGGGTGTATCACAGTGCTGTCCGATCACGTCACAGCCCTCTGCGATCAGAGCTTTTGCCGCGTTGGTCTCCTCTGTGGGTGAGAACCAGCTGTTCGTTACTTTTACGTGGATCTCCGCGTCCGGGTTCACCTCTGCAACACCGATGGCAAATGCGTCGATACCGCCGGTAACCTCTGAGTTCTCAGAACCCATGGCTGCCACATAGCCGATCTTGTTGCTCTCTGTCTTCATACCTGCAACGATACCGGATAAATATCTTGCCTGGTAAATTCTTCCGAAGTAGTTGTTAAAGTTTGTATCATTGGACTTATATCCTGTGCCGTGAGAAAAGATCACATCCGGGAATTCCTGCGCAAGCTGCTCACAGGTGTCCATGTAGTTAAAGCTGGTGGCGAAAATAATCTGGCATCCGTCCTCGATACATTCCCTGATCGCCTGTTCTGTCATGGTTGGGTCTGTATCCGGGATATTGTTCTTACGGATGATCTGGCTGTCTTCCAGTCCCAGTTCCTTCTGCATCTCAACGATTCCCTGGTCATGTGTGTAAGTGTATCCGGAACCCTCTGCCGGATCGGAAATATGGATAACGCCCACCTTCAGGTCTTCTTTTGCAACCGGAGCGAATTTACCGCTGGCTTCCGTCTTGCTGTCGTCAGCAGCATCTTCTTTTTTGTCCGTATCATCCGCTTTTTCGGCGTCGTCCGCATTGGTATCTTCTTTGCTCGTATCTTCTGTCTTGGTTTCTTCCTTCTTGTCCTCAGCTCCCTGCTGCTGTCCGCAGCCTGCCAGCATGGCACCGGCCATTGTCAGAGATAACACGATACCTAAAATTTTCTTCTTCATGCTCGTCCTCCTTTTATAACACCTGTACTTTCTTTTTATTTATGAGTACAAATTAACTATAACATTATATTTTTTGTTTTTCAACCGGCATATTGGAGATAATTTCAAAATAATCTCCTTATTTTTCCAGATATTGATAAATATTCCGGTATACTGTCAGTTTATCTTTTTCATTCAAAATCTCATGGCGCATGCCCGGATAGAGCTTTCCCGTCACGTGGCGGTAGCCCACCTGCCTCATGTGCTGAAGCTCTTTCACAAACTTTCTGCCGTTTCCGATACAGGGGTCCTCTTCACCCCCCAGAAACAGAATGGGCAGTTGGGGATTCTGCAGCCTCCAGCCCTCTTTCCTGTAGGTTTCCTTCAGGAGCATCAAAAGCCCCTCAAACCCATCCGCTGTAAAAGTAAAACCGCACAGGGGTGATTCCTCATACGCCTTCACCACTTCCTCATCGGAACAGATCCAGGCAAACCGGCTCTTCTCCCCTGCAAAACGGCTGGCAAAGGTACCAAAGGACATGGTCTCTAAAAGTTTGCTGTGACAGCGGCCTCCTCTGTGCCTTTTCTGTGTTCTGGCTATGAGCAGGCCCAGATCCACCGCCGGATTCTCACAGGGCGGCCCGGTAAGGATCAGTTTTTCCAGCTCATTGTCAAAATATTTCAGGTAATTCCTGGCTACCAGTGTGCCCATGCTGTGCCCCAGAAGATACACCGGAAGATCCGGAAATATCTCTTTGATCCATATGGTGATCTGATGAAGATCCTCCACCATGGCTTTATTTTTACCGCCGTAGAGATATCCCAGCTCCTCCCGGTTATGTACACTGCCGCCATGCCCGCGATGGTCATGGATCACACAGATGTATCCCCGTTCGGCCAGGTATTCCATAAACGGCAGATACCGCTCCTTGTTCTCGCTCATGCCGTGGGATATCTGTACCACACCTTTTGTCCCCTCATTTGGCACGACCCATAAGACGGACAGCCCCAGGCCGTCGTATTCTGATTTCAGTACCGCTGTACCGTGTACCATGCAAAAACCCCCTTTTATTCCAACATCTCCCGGTATCCAAAAACACAAAAGGCCGCCGCACGATTCCCGCGGCAGCCCCGTTACATATGCTTAGCTCTCTACAACTTCCAGTACGTCCATCGGACATGCTTTCGCACAGATACCGCAAGCGATACATTTGCTGCTTGTCGGTGAATTCTCTGCTTTCACCATTACATGGAAAGGACATGCCTCAACACATTTGCCGCATCCGGTACATTTTTTCTTGTTGATCATGTAAACGCCCTTTGCATTCTGTGTGATCGCGCCTTCTGGACAGGCCTCTGCGCACTTTCCGCACTGTACGCAGACCATCGGTTTTGCATCGCCCTTTTTGTCAATGATCTGGATACAGGATTTGTCCGGGTCAAACTCCTTGTAAAAGCTTGTTGAACAGGCTCTTACACATTCCAGACATGCCATACACTTTGCGCCTTTTGTCACTTTCAGTTTTTTCATCTTGAATTCCTCCGCTTTTTTCCTGAAATTTTCGTATGCCCAAGAAGCATACACAAGCATATCTGTCCTGTCTATTTTGCTGCTTCGTTGTAAATGAGAGCCATCATTTCAAAATCTTCGTCTGTATTATTCTCCATGCTGTGGCTCTGTCCCGGCTCAATGACACATACATCTCCGGGATGCACTTCTGTACGGCTGCCGTCATTGTCCACGAAAACTCCTGTTCCCTTCAGCACAAAATACGGCTCTGTGTTGCCCACATGCTGATGCATACCGATGGAGCTGTGCGGCTTTAACACTACTTTGGCATATAACTTGCCGTGTCCGTAAAGCTCTTCCTCCTTCAGGATATGATGGAATTCCACGGTGCCTTCTCCGCCCCGCACATTCTGCTGTTCCACTACATTTGTCTTTCTGACCACGATGTTGATCCCCTTTCTTCTGTCGTATGGCATCCATCCCTTATGACCGGGGGTTGGATTTTCTGTTTATAAAAATGATTTGACGATAAAGAACACTGCGGGAACCAGAAATGCGGGAAGCATATTCATGGTTCTGAAATTCTTGATTCCCAGGATGCTGAGGCCTGAGCTGAAGATCAGGATACCTCCGATAATGGAAATCTCCGCCATGATCACCGGACTCATGACACCGGCCAGCAGCAGTGCCAGGCAGTAGAAAAATCCCTGCCAGAAAAACAAGACAATGGCTGCCAGTGCGATACCGAATCCAAAGGTGGATGCCAGCACAGAGGATGTGACAAAATCCAGCATGGCATTGGTGAACAGGTAAGTATTGTCCCCTCTCAATGCGCTCTCCATGGGCCCCAGAATGGACAGGGTTCCCACGCAGAACAGCAATATCGCCGTGGATAAGCCCTGAGCCAGATTCCCATTGGAAAACCCGGTGACAAACTTCTTAAACTTGTCCTCCAGATGTATCTTCTCTCCGAGAAGCCCGCCAAGTGCCAGACTCACAATAAACAGAACCGGGTATTCACTCTGGGGCATGTACTTGACTATGGCGTTGATTCCCAGCGCTGTGGCTGCCAGCCCCATGGCCTGCATCATGATCTCCTGATGCTCCTCCCGTATTCCTTTTTTCAATCTGCTGCCGATAAAGCTCCCTGTCAAAATCGCAGCGCAGTTTACCAGTGTTCCTATCATCTCTCGTATCCGCCTTTACAGTTTCAGGTATTGTTCCACATTCACAATAAATACTGTAGCGCCGCCCACATCAATGGTGACCGGCGGTGCGGAATATCCCAGCACCGGACCTTTGGTCCCGGCGGAATAGGTTGGATTGATGAGCATCTCTTTTCTTCTGGAACACTCTTCCTTGATGACCTGGAGCACCATTTCCACCTTGTCGTCCTCAGTTCCTATCATCAGCGTGGCATTTCCTTTTCTCAAAAATCCGCCTGTACTGGCAAGTTTTGTCACACTGATGCGTTCCTTATTCAGACGTTCTACCACGAATCCTTCATCTTCCTTGTGCACGATCGCAAAAATCATTTTCATAATGAAGCACCTCCTAATCCAGTGCTGCTCTCTGCCCCCGTCCGGTCTTATCACAGACCCCAGGCGCCGGTGGACGTCTGACCAGCTTTTCGTCTATTATAGCATAAATTGAGCATAATGGAAAATTATTTTGTCCTTTCACAAAACATTCAAATTCCATTCACAATTCTTTTAATATTTCACCACAGTTTCATCACATTTGTGCTTTATTATTAAATACATAGAAAGGCAATCACCTTTATATAAAAATTTTCTTTTTCATACGCCGGGCTTTATAAAAAGCCCGGTCCTCCTTTTTTTCAGGGGAAATAACCGGAATATTTTTTTAATTTTTTTCAAAATACGTGTTGACATTTGACGAAAGATATAGTATATTATGTTTTGTCGTTAAGACATGCGCGAGTGGCTCAGTTGGTGGAGCGCGACCTTGCCAAGGTCGAGGCCGCGGGTTCGAGTCCCGTCTCGCGCTCTTT
>PPYE01739972.1_pt1 | contig 75911 bp, 55 predicted proteins | sample 1559881 | NCBI WGS metagenome assembly PPYE01 (sample SAMN08240022, study PRJNA423297) | Human gut metagenome, whole genome shotgun sequencing project. | reverse complement strand
CCCAAAACGATGACAAACAAACCCGATACCCGCACAAATTCGTATATGCTCTCAAGAGTGAATCACTTCTGATTCATCCAAAAATCTTGACTCGAAAAAGTGAATCCGTTCTGATTCACTTTCCCAAAAGAGTTACGCAGACACCTTGACAACTGTACCGCACTGCGGTATGCTGTAAGAAAAGTGTAAGTGCTTACAACGCCGCAGCTGCGGCAAAGGCGGACAGCGAGGAAGTCATGAACATCTACGATATTGCCAAGGAGGCGGGCGTTTCCATTGCCACGGTTTCCCGCGTGCTGAACAACAAAGGCACGGTCAGCGCGGCGACCCGTGCGCGGGTGGAGGCTATCTTAAAGCAGAACAACTACACCCCCAGCGCCATTGCACGCAGTATGGTGAGCAAATCTATGCGTACCGTCGCGGTTTTGACGGTAGACATCCGCGTGCCGCACTACGCCCGCACCGCCTATACCATTGAGCGGGAGTTCAGCCGCCGTGGGTATGAGGTCATCCTTTGCAACACAGGCGGTGACCGGGGAGAAACGCTGCGCTACCTGCAGGTCGTCAACCAGAAGCAGGTGGACGGCATCGTGCTGGTCGGCTCGGTGTTTGACACGATCTGTCAGGGCGCCGAGATGGAAAAGCTGCTTTCCGGCGTGCCGGTGGTGCTGGCAAACGGAAAGCTCGACCTGCCCAACGCCTACTCGGTCACGGTAGACGATAAATACGGCGTCTCGCTGGCGGTGGAGCATCTCGTTGCGCGTGGACGCAAGAATATCTACTACATCAAGGACCGCGACACAGACAGTGCCAAGTCCAAGCGCGACGGCTTTTTGGAAGCCATGCGCCGCAATGAGCTGGAATTTGCCGACCATGTGCTGGAAGCAGGCGAGACGCTGGCATCCGGCATGGAGACGGTGCAGGCGCTGCTGGCGCAGGGCGTCGTGCCGGACGGCATCGTCTGCGGCGAAGACCTGACGGCAGCCGGAGCGCTGAAAGCCCTGCTGCGCGCGGGACTGCGTGTGCCGGGGCAGGTCGCCGTCGTGGGGTTCAACAATTCCGACTATGCGCACCTGTGTGAGCCGGTGCTGACCTCGGTGGACAACAAGCCGGAGCAGGTCGCACTGCTTTGCGTACAGCTTTTGGAAAGCAGCATCGAGCGCAGCGAAGCGTATTCCTCTGTCGTATTGCAGCCGGAGCTGGCGCAGGGGGAGACGAGCTGAGGGCAGTGACAGGCGAGAGGGCAATATAGGCAGCGCAGCCCCTCATCCGCCCCTGCGGGGCACCTTCGCCCCTGCGGGGCACCTTCCCCCCAAGGGGAAGGCGTTACTGTTGCAGGGGGCGGCGTTCCCGACGACCCGCAGCACGTCACGGCAGCTATAACCATAGAAAGATAACTTCTCGACAGGTCACTTTGGATAAAAGTGGCCTGTTTTGTTTTACATAATGTAAGCGGTTACAGTGAAATTGTATAAAACTTAACAGGTAAATTTGTGGTATTCTCCGAATTGTAACCGCTTACATAAAATCTATTGACAAACTCATAAGCAAAGAATATAATCCAATTAGAGTAAGCGCTTACACAATCGATGCAGGCGCACAGATTTGACAAACACACGAAAACAAAGGAGAATGTAAAATGAAACGTGTACCTTATGAAGAAATGGTCGCCCAGTTTGCCCGCGTGCTGGAAAAGAAGGGCTTTACCGCCTCTGACGCGCAGGATGCCGCCATCATCTTTGCGCAGAACAGCTTGGCGGGTGTGTTCAGCCACGGTCTGAACCGCTTCCCCCGCGTCGTCAGCTATCTGGAAAAAGGCGAGATTGACCCCGCCGCCCGCGCTACCTGCGTGTCGAGCATGGGCAGCATCGAGCGCTGGGACGGCCACCGCGGCTTCGGCCCGCTGAACGCCAAGCGTGCTATGGACCGTGCCTGCGAGCTTGCCAAGCAGAACGGCGTCGGCGTTGTGGCGCTGGGCAACAACAACCACTGGATGCGCGGCGGCACCTACGGCTGGCTGGCAGCTGACCACGGCTGCATCGGTATCTGCTGGTCGAACACGATGCCTAACATGCCCGCATGGGGCGGCAAGGACCGCAAAATCGGCAACAACCCGCTTATCATGGCAGTGCCTCGCTCCAACGGTGAGCACGCGATGATCGACTGCGCGGTCAGCCAGTTCAGCTACGGCAAAATCGAGGACTGCCGCCTGCGCGGTGTGCAGCTGCCCGTTCCCGGCGGCTACAACGAAAAGGGCGAACTGACCACCGACCCTGCCGAGATCGAGAAAACCTGGCGCGTGCTGCCGATGGGCTACTGGAAGGGCAGCGGTCTGTCTATCGCCCTTGACCTGATCGCCACCGTTCTGACGAACGGCAACTCCGTGCATACCATCGGCACCTTCGGCGACGAGATCGGTCTGACCCAGATCATGATCGCCATCGACCCGGCCAAGTTCAATACCGTTGAGGAGACCGACGCCATTGTGGACGCCATTCTGGCGGACGTCAAGAGCAGCAAGCCTGTCACTGAGGGCGGCGAGGTCTACTACCCCGGCGAGCTGGAGCTGAAGAACATCAAGGAAAACAAGGAGCTGGGCGTTCCCGTTATTGAGGAAGTCTGGGAATCCGTGCTGAAGATGTAAGATGCTGCAGGGCGTTTTGTTTGACATGGACGGCCTGATGTTCGACACCGAGCGCATTGGCCGTGACGGCTGGCACAAGGCCGCCGAAATCCTGCACATTGACCTGCCGGAGGGAATCATCGCCGCCATGCGCGGCACAGGCACAGACCGCTGCCGCGAAATTTTCAACGCGGCGATACCGGGCAGTCTGTATGACACGGCCCACGACCTGCGGCTGCGCTATGCGGACGAGGTCATCGCCGCAGACGGAGTGCCGGTGAAGCCGGGGCTGCGGGAACTGCTGCGCCGGCTGAAAGCATCGGGCATCCCGGCTGTGCTGGCAACGTCCACCCGGCGCGAAAAGGCGCTGGCTTACTTGCAGCAAACGGATGTCGAGCGGTACTTCACGGCGGCGGTGTTCGGCCCGGAGGTCGCGCGACCCAAGCCCGCGCCCGACATCTTTCTGGCGGCAGCGGCGGCTATCCACGCCGACCCCGCGCACTGCGTCGTGCTGGAGGACAGCCCAAACGGTCTGCAAGCGGCGAAAGCGGCAGGCTGCCCGGCCATTGTCGTGCCGGACCTGACCCCCGCCCCGGCAGAAAGCGAACATCTTTGGAACTACCGTGCAAAAGACCTGCGCGAGGTGCAGCAAATTTTGCTGAAGGAACGAGAAAAACTATAAGGAGCACAATCATGGAATATGTTATCGGCGCACTGCTGCTGGCTTCCTTCTTTGGGCTGGCAGTCTACGCGGTACGCGGCGGCAACCTGATGATCGGTATGCTCATCATCGGTACGCTCTGGACGGTACTGCCCCTGTTCGGCAACACGTTTGCCACCAACCCTGATTTTATTGCGGCTTATCCCGGCGTTACAGACATCAGCTTTGTGGACGCCATCACAAAGGTTTACCAATCGGGCCCCGAAGGCTGGGGCAGCGTGCTGGTCAACGTCGTGTTCGGCGCATGGTTTGGCCGCGTTTTGCTGGAAACCGGCATCGCAGACGCTCTGATCCGCAAGACCGTTGAGCTGGGCGGCGATAAGCCCATCGTCATCAGCGTGCTGCTCTCCATCGTAACCACGGCGATCTTCTCCACCCTGTTCGGCGCGGGCGCAGTCGTCGCCATCGGCGTCATCATCCTGCCCATCCTTATGAGCCTTGGCATCCCCAAGGTGCTGGCCGTCGGCTCCTTTATGATGAGCGTCGGCGCGGGCATGTACCTGAACCCGGTTCTGAGCGGTCAGTTCCTCGCCTTCTTCCTCGATGAGAACGGCAAGCAGCTTATCACCTACGACGACCCCGCCCGCCTGCGCTGGGCTGTCATCGGTATGCTGGTGCAGCTGGGCATGGTCATTGTTATGACCGCCGTTTCCCTGCGCAAGAAAAAGACCGTCCACGCCTGGGTAGCCTCCGCGGCACGCCGCGCCCGCCCCGGCTATGTGCCGACCAAGGCGCTGATCGCCCCCATCCTGCCGGTCCTGCTGCTGGTCATCTTCAAGGTGCCCATCATCCTCGGCTTCACCCTCGCCAGCCTGTACGCTATGCTGGTCTGCGGCAAGATGAAATCCTTCCGCGGCGTATGCCGTACCATCAACAAGGACTTCTATGACGGCGTCGTCGATACTGCCCCGCTGGTCGGCTTCCTGCTCATGATCCCCATCTTCAACAAGTCTGCCGAACTCTGCGTGCCCTACTTTAACGCACTGCTGGGCGGCATCATCCCGAACAGCACACTGGTCATCAGCATCTTCTTTGCGTTGCTGGCACCCCTTGGCTTGTTCCGCGGTCCGTTTACTCTGTTCGGCTGCGGCGCGGCTACGCTGGGCATTCTCAAGGGCATTGGCTTCTCGACGCCGTACCTGTACGCTTTGATGGTGATTCCCTCCATCACGATGAACGTTTCTATCTGCATGACCCAGAGCTGGATTGCATGGGGCGTCAGCTACGCCAAGGTTTCCACCCGTGAGCATCTGAAAAAGACCCTGCCCTACGCATGGATCACCTGCGCCGTCATGCAGGTCATCACCTTTGTCATGTTCGGCTGAGGAGGAATGGAAAAATGAGTGAAAGAAAAGTACGCATGGGCATCGACGTTGGCGGCACCCATACCAAGGCCGTCGCCATCGACAACGCGACCCACGAGATCATCGGCAAATCCTCGGTCAAGACCACCCACGACGACAAGGCCGGCGTTGCCACCGGCGTTGTGCAGGCGTTCAAAAACTGCCTGAAAGAAAATAACATCGACCCGAAGGATGTCATCTTCGTCGCGCACTCCACCACGCAGGCCACGAACGCCCTGATCGAGGGCGACGTCGCACAGGTCGGCGTCATCGGCATCGGCGGCAAAGGCCCCGGCGGCTGGATCGCCAAGGCGCAGACGAATCTGAAGGACATTGACCTCGGCTCCGGGCGTTCCATCCATCTGCATAACCGCTATCTTGTCGATGATACCCTGTCCGACGCATCGGTCAAGGCCGCCATTCAGGAGTTGACCGGCGAGGGCGCACAGGTCATCGTCGCCAGCGAGGTCTACGGCGTTGATGATATGGAGAACGAGACCGGCGTATGCGGCATTGCCAAGCAGATGGGGCTGGAGGCTACCGCCGCCAGCGAAATTACCAAGCTGTACGGTCTGACCCGCCGCACCCGCACCGCCGCCATCAACGCTTCCATTCTGCCCAAGATGCTGAACACCGCCAATGAGACCGAGGAGAGCGTCCGCAGCGCGGGTGTGGAAGTCCCCCTGATGATCATGCGCGGCGACGGCGGCGTTATGGAAATCAGCGAGATGAAGAAGCGCCCCGTCCTGACGATGCTGTCCGGTCCCGCCGCATCCGTTATGGGCAGCCTGATGTACCTGCGTGCGTCCAACGGCGTCTACTTTGAGGTTGGCGGCACGACGACGAACATCGGCGTCATCAAGGACGGCCGCCCCGCCATCGACTACTCCATCGTCGGTGGTCACCGCACCTACATCAGCAGTCTGGACGTCCGCGTTCTGGGCGTGGCGGGCGGCTCGATGGTGCGCGCCGACAAGAGCGGCGTCAAGGATGTCGGTCCGCGCTCGGCGCACATTGCCGGTATGGACTACGCTGTCTTTACCCCGGAAGAAGAAATCGTTGACCCGAAGGTCATCTTCTTCTCCCCGAAGGAGGGCGACCCCGACGACTATGTCGCCATCGAGCTGGCAAGCGGCAAGCGCATCACCATCACCAACACCTGTGCCGCGAATGTGCTGGGGCTGATTTCCCCCGATAACTTCGCCTACGGCAATGCCAACGCTGCCCGCAAAGCGATGCAGCCGCTGGCGGATTACATGGGCAAGACGGTCGAGGAGGTCGCTACCCAGATCCTGACCCGCGCCTACGAGAAGATCGAGCCGGTCATCACCGAGCTGGCCGCGAAGTACCGCTTGGAAAAAGACCAGATCAGTCTGGTCGGTGTCGGCGGCGGTGCAGCTGCCCTGATCGGCTTCTGCTCTGACAAGATGGGGCTGCGCTATTCCATCCCCGAAAACGCCGAGGTCATTTCCTCCATCGGTGTGGCACTGGCAATGGTGCGCGACGTCGTTGAGCGTGTTGTGCCCAATCCCACGCCGGAGGACATCCGCTCCATCAAGGCGGAAGCCATCGACAAGGCCGTCGAGAGCGGCGCAACGCCGGACAGCGTCGATGTGCATATCGAAATCGATCCGCAGACCTCCAAGCTGACGGCCATTGCCCTCGGCTCCACCGAGGTCAAGACCACCGACCTGCTGAAGGAATGCACCCGCGAGGAGGCCGCCAAGCTGGCCGCCGACGACCTGAAGGCCACGACTGCCGAGGTCAAGCTGGAGGGCGCGACGAAGAACTTCTTTGTCTACGGTCTTGACCGCAAGAACAAGCACCCGCTGCGCATCCTGGACAAGAAGGGCTTCATCAAAGTCCAGCGCAACGATGGCAAGGCTGTGCTGTGCAAGGCGGGCAGCTACCGCAACATCGTCTCCCAGCTGTGGGAGGAGCTGGCCATCTACCAGCAGGATGCCATTCTGCGGCCTGACTATTACATCTGCGCCGGTGCCCGCGTGATGGACTTCTCCGGCTCGGTGGACCTCGACAAGATCATGATGCTGATGGAAGTCGAAATGCAGATGATCAACCCCGGCGACGATGTGATCATCGTCGGCGCGAAAAACAGCCTGTAATGTACAAAGAAGGAGAACCGCCATGACGGACTTTTTCAAGCGACTATTGAACCAGCCCGAGCCGCCCGCTGCACCCGATGTGCCGCCCGCGGAGATGGCGGCGTATCTCCGCAGTCTGGATGACCGGCAGTGGGGGCGGTACGCCTTCAGCCGTGAGCCGCTGGAGGGAAAATTCACCCCGCAGCAAAAGGATGCCTACACCGCCGCCGCCAATGCCTGCGGCGCGGAGTGGGCGGACAAGCTGGCCGCGGAACATGACACCCGCGACCCGCTGACGCTTTGCGGCGAACTGGGGCTGAAGCTGAAAACCCCGGCCACGCCCGCAGGCGGCGGGCAGGTGCTGTTCGCCCAGTTTGTGCAGCCGGATGAGATCACGATCTTCACCGACTGCCTTGACAAAGCTGAAACGCTGGGCGGCTTACTCCCCGCCCGCGCCAAGCTGCAAAGCATCATTCTTGCCCACGAGCTGTTCCACGCCGTTGAGGAAGCGAACCCTGATATTTATACCCGCACCGAGAAAATCGAGCTGTGGCGCAAGCCGTTCTCCAACAAAAGCTGCATCGTCTGCCTGTCGGAGATCGCGGCAATGGCGTTCGCGAAGCAGCTGCTGGGGCTGGACTTCAACCCCTACGCGCTGGATGTGCTGCTGGTCTACCCCTATGACGCGCAGGCCGCCTGCGGGCTGTATGCGGAAATCTGCGATCTGATGAAGGAGGAATGAGCCATGCTGACAACAAATTTGAAGCTGGCCGAGAAATACAACTACCTTGACCCGAAGTTCAAAAAGGCGTTCGAGTTTTTGCGCACGGCAGACTTGGCTGCCCTGCCGCTGGGCAACACGCCCATCGACGGCGACGAGGTCTTTGCCAATGTGCAGGCGTACACGACGCAGCCCGATGTGGACGCGCCGTTCGAGAGCCACGAGAAATATTTTGACTTGCAGTTCGTCGTCTCCGGCGAGGAACGCTTCGGCTACGCGCCGCGCGATCTCTGCAAGCCCGCAATGGCTTACGATGCTGACCGCGACCTTGTGTTCTACGAAGAACCCGCCGAGAGCGGCTGCATCATCCTGAAAGCGGGCGATTTTGCCATCGTCCCGCCGGAGGATGCCCACGCCCCCCGCCGCCAAACCGCCGCAGGCGCGTGCGCGGTAAAAAAAATCGTGGTAAAGGTCAAAGTGTAAAAGGCAAAAACAATGCCGCTGTGGTTGCGTTGCGCAACTGCAGCGGCGTTTTTTGTGGCTTGCGGGAAGCGGCGATGTATGGCAACGCAAACAACAACCGTTTGTTCCTTTTATTCCGAATAGGCAAGCCCTTCTTCTGTGCACCAACGGACAGAAATGTCTCTGTAGGCCTTTTCAAGATAGTCGTAGCGTTCGCTTTTTCGTATGCGCTCTGCAAGGTCCTCTCTTGTAAGACCTTTATCATTGCGAGCGTGTTCAATAGCTATAAATCAAAAATACGGCATTACCCCTTGCCCCCGCGCAGCGCCTCAAGGTCGCTGCGGGTGTCGATGTCCCGCAGCTCGGCGGCGGGGGTGGGCAGCAGGCGGATCGCCTGCGGGTGGGCGCGCAGCACGGCGCTGCCGCCGCTGCCCTCCGGCAGGTGAAGGAGGGCAGCAAAATAATCCCGACCAAACAGCACAGGGCTGCCCGGTGTGCCGTCGGGTGCGGCCGGCCGCCGGATCGTGTCCGGCGCGGCACCAATCGCCAGCGCCTCCAGCGTCTGGCGGGTCAGGCAGGGCTGGTCCCCCGGCAGAAACACACACCCCTGCAGGTCGGGCTGCTGCGCCAGCAGCGCGGTCAGGCCAAGGCGCACCGTATCGCTGCGGCGCGGCTCGGCATGGCGCAGCACGGGGAAGCCCCCTGCACGGCATAGGGCCTCGACCTCGGCCGAGCGGGTCACGGCAATGCGCCCGGCAAACACCGGCGCGGCGGCCAGCGCCAGCGCATGGACGGCCAGCGGCCGGCCGTTCAGCTCGGCCATCAGCTTGTTGCCGCCGAACCGCCGCCCCAGCCCCGAGGCCATGACGATGCAGCCCAGCGGCGGCACAGGGCAGTCCAGATCGTACACAAAGGCGTCCGGGTCGGCGCAGAGCGCGCGCAGGAACGGGGTGTCCTGCTTGCGGACGACTGCGAGAACGCGGCAGACTTTCAACATATCCAGCACGCTTTGTTGAAAATCCGCGCAGCCGCTCTCCAGATAGCCAAGCTCGTCCAGCACGGCCCAGCCGCCGGCCGCCGCCATCCGCTGCAGGGCGGGCAGCCCCACGGCGGCAAAGCCGGCCGGCACGGGGCGCATCCGGTTTTCACCGGGGGGCAGGGCGGCATCAAACCGGCCGATGACCGCCGCTGCCCCGGCGGCTGTATCGCGCATCTCGACCCATCTGCCCGGGACGGCAGCGGTGAGAAGCATCGGGGCATCGGGGCAGAGGAATGGCATAAGCGCGCGCAGCAGCGTTGTTTTGCCGCTGCCGCGCCCGCCGGTCAGCAGCAAGTGGCGCTTACCGCTGGCCCGGAAAGAACGCAGAATAGAGCTCGCGGCTGGTCTGTACACAGGCATCACGGTAGGCCTCATACCTTTCTAAAAATTGGCGAGCCTCGGCGGTCAGGGTGCTGCCGCCGCCGCCCCGCCCGCCGATGGTCTTGCAGGTCAGGGCAAAGCCCAGTTCTTTTTCGGCGTGCTGCACAAGCCGCAGCGCCTTGGAGTAGGAAAGCCCCATCTGCGCCGCTGCGCTGCGCAGCGAGCCGGTCTCCTCGATCAGATGGAGCAGGCGGCAGGGCCCCTCGCCAAAAAAGCGCTCGCCTGCGTCATCGCAGAGCATCACGCGCAAAGCAGATTTCATGGTATCACCTCACAGCGGCAGCAGGGCCAGACGGCGTCGGCCCCGGCAGTCGGTAACGGGCAGCAGCTCCAGCGGGCCGTACACGGCGGCAAGGGCTGCCTGCAGCACGGCAGGCGGGTCGGTTTTGGGGTGCAGCACCGCCGCGACCCCGCCGCCCTGCAATACCACCAGTATATCACAGCTGTCCAGCGCCAGCGCGGGGTCGTGCAGGCAGACCAGCGCGGTCTTGCCGCCGGTGTGGACCAGCTGCGCCAGCAGCGCGGTCATCCGGCTGCGGTTCGCAAGGTCAAGCGCACTGTCCGGCTCGTCCAGCAAAAGCAGCGGCGCATCCTCGGCAATCGTGCGCGCCAGAATACAGAGCTGCTTCTCGCCGCCGCTCAGCGTCAGGTAGTCCTGCCCGGCCTTGTTGGCCAGACCTACGGTGCGCAGGGCCTCGTCCGCAGCGGCGCGCATGGCGGCGGTGGGGCTTTGCAGGACCCCCAGCCGCGGGTTGAAGCCCATAAGCACGACCTCCCGCGCCGAGAGCGAGACCGAGATGCCGCTCTGCTGCGGGATATAGCTGACGGTCTGCGCAAGCCTGCGGGTGGACAGACTCTCCAGCGGGACGCCGTCCAGAAGGCACTGCCCGGTGTGGGGCAGCAGCCCGGCAGCCGCCTTGAGCAGCGTGGTCTTGCCGCTGCCGTTTACCCCCAGCAGCCCGATCAGCTGCCCGGACACCGGGACAGAAAAGCTGACCCCTTGCAGCACGGCTGCTGTGCCGTACCGTACGGTGAGGTCCTGCACGCAAAGCCCCACGGGCGGGGGCGTGGTTTGTGGCATCATGACGCATCCCTCCCCGGCTGCAGGATCAGATAAAGCAGAAACGGCACGCCCAGCAGCGAGGTAAAGATGCTGACCGGCAGCTCGGTGGAGGCTGCCGTCTTGGCCAGCGTGTCGGCTGCCAGCAGCAGGGCGCTGCCCAGCAGCCCGCTCAGCAGGCAGGCCGAGCGCCGGTTGTGCCCCGCCAGCAGCCGGGCGCTGTGGGGGGCCAGCAGCCCGACAAAGCTGATAAGCCCTGTCACGCTGACAACGGCGGCAACCGTCATGGTGGCAAGCGTCAGCAGCAGCAGGCGCATCGCGCCCACCCGCACGCCGAGCAGCCGGGCCTCGCCCTCCTCAATCGAGAGCAGCAGCGCCTGCCGGTGCAGCGCAAAGATCGCTGCGCAGCAGACCAGCACGACCGGCACCGGGAACCACACCCGGCTGCGGGTCACGGCGGCCAGACTGCCCATGATCCAATACTCGATGCTGGCCAGCTCCTTCTCGGGGTCGGCGGTCAGCTTGAGCAGCATCAGCAGCGTCTGGGCCAGCGCGTGGACGGCGATGCCCGCCAGCACCAGCGACATTTTGCTGCGCCCCGGCGCGGCAGCGGCCAGCCCCAGCGAGAGGAACACCGCCGCCAGCCCGCCCGCAAAGGCACAGACCGTGGTGGACAGCGCCCCTGACGAAACGAACAGGATGGCGAACGCCGCGCCGACACTGGCCCCCGAGGAAACGCCGATGATGTCGGGGCTTGCCAGCGGGTTGCGGAATACGGTCTGGTAGACAAAGCCGGCCACCCCCAGTCCAAAGCCGCCGATCAGAGCCATAACGGCGCGGGGCAGCCGCAGCACGGTGAAGGTGCGCACCGCCATGGCATCGCCGGCCAGCAGCGCCGCCGGTGTTATGGGGTAGCGGCCCAGCGCAAGGGCCGCACCAAAGGCCATAAAAACGCAGAGCGCTGCGCCCAGAAGGCACAGCGCCGTGCGCTTGCGGTTATTCATAGGAGGCAGGGGTGAAGCCGTAGTAGGTCGCGTAGAACGCATCGGCGCAGTCATGGTAGAACTGCTCGCTCACCTGCTCGGGATGCAGCACGCTGCCCAGATAGACGCTGCCCAGGAAGCTGCCGGGCACGGGGGAGTCCACAGCCTCGATGGCGTGGGGCAGCTGGTAGACATGGCCCTCCCTGACGGCGGTGCAGTCGGCCAGTGCGGCATCGTTCAGGACGGAATCGACATCATAGGCGGCATCGGACGCCAGAATGATGTAGTCGGGATCCCAGTCCAGCACCTGCTCATAGGAGACCTCGGCCCAATAGGTGTCCTCAACACTGGCGGCGGCGTTGAGACCGCCGGCGTTCTCGATCATATAGTTCTGGTACATGGCGGGGCCGGCGGTCTGCAGCACAGAGCTGTTGCCGGCCATGTAGACGGTGGGGGCCTCGGCATCGCCGATGGCCTCGCGCAGGCTGAGCAGGTTGTCCTCGATTGCGGACTTCAGCTCCTCACCGCGGGCAACGGTGTTGGTGGCCTGAGCCAGCAGGTCGATGGCGTCGTACAGCTTGTCCTGATCCTCCGGCTTGACGGCCAGCACGGTCAGGCCCAGCTCCTCCATCTGGGGGATGGAATCCTTCAGCTTGGCGGGCACGATGACAAGGTCGGGGGTCAGCGCGGCGCAGCCCTCAAGATCAAACTCCTTGGCGGTGCCGATGCTGGGCAGGCTCTGCAGCTCGGGGGCGGAGAGGCTGTAGATCGTGCGCTTGTCGGCCTTGGCCTCGACGCCGACCAGCTCGTCCTGCACGCCGAGGGCAATGAGCAGGCTGGTGGAGATGTAGTAGCCGCTGGCCAGCGTCTTGGGCTCGGTCTCGATGGTGACCTCGCGGCCCAGCTGGTCGGTGACGGTCAGCGGGTAGGTGACGGCGGTCTCGGCGGCGGGTTCAACGGCAGCCTCCTCGGGGCTGGCGGTGACCTCGGGTGCAGCGGTGGCAGAGGCGGCGGCCTCGCTGCTTACGGCGGCGGTGCTGCCGCAGGCGGTCAGCGCCATGGCGGCGGCCAGCAGCAGGGCGGTCATTTTGGTCATTTTCATGAATCTTCTTCCCTCATACAATAAAAAATATCGTTGTATTTTTAAAACAACAACGGTATTATACCAGATTTTATGGTAGAATAAAAGTGCCTATCCACGAAAAGTGTGATTTTTTCGCCCAAAACAGAAAAAAACGGAGATTGACCCATGATGACGATACGCGAATATGCCCGCCCCGCCACGCTGGAGGAGGCATGGCAGCTGAACCAGAAAAAGCCCAACCGCGTGCTGGGCGGTATGCTCTGGCTCAAGATGGAAAAGATCAATGTCGGCACGGCCATCGACCTGTCGGCCTTGGGGCTGGATACGATCGAGGAGACTGACACCGAGATCATCATCGGCGCTATGGCAACGCTGCGCGATCTGGAAACGAACGCCGCCCTGAATGCCTACACCGCGGGGGCTGTGCGGGAGGCTGTGCGCCACATTGTCGGCGTGCAGTTCCGCAACTGCGCCACGGTGGGCGGCAGCATCTATGGCCGGTTCGGCTTTTCCGATGTGCTGACGCTGTTTTTGGCGCTGGACTGTGAGGTCGAGCTGTACAGGGCGGGCCGGATGCCGCTGGCGCAGTTTGCCGCGATGCCCTATGACCGCGATATTCTGACCCACATCTGCCTGCGCAAGACGCCGGGGCTGAAGGTGCAGTACCAGTCGGTGCGCGCGACCCAGACCGATTTCCCGATCCTGACCTGTGCGGCTGCCCGCACGGCGCAGGGGCAGTACCGCTTTGCCATCGGCGCGCGCCCGATGAAGGCCGTGCTTGTCACGCCGGACTGCGACCCGGCGCAGCTGCCCGCCGCCGTGCAGGCAGCCGTCAAGACCGGCAGCAACCTGCGCGGCAGTGCCGAGTACCGCACCCACCTGACCGGCGTGCTGGTTCGGCGTGCCGTGGCCGCGCTGGAAAATTGACGGAGGTATACCATGCAGATCACATTTACCTTAAATCATAAAAAAGTCACCGCCGAAATCGCGGCTGACACCGTGCTGCTGGACCTTGTGCGCAGCCTCGGCTGCAAGAGCGTCAAGCGCGGCTGCGAGACCGCCAACTGCGGCCTTTGCACGGTCTTTCTCGATGAAAAGCCGGTGCTGTCCTGCTCGGTGCTGGCGGCGCGGGTCAACGGACGCAGCGTCACCACGCTGGAGGGGCTGCAGGAGGAGGCTGCCGAGTTCGGCGCCTTTATCGCCGATCAGGGTGCGGAGCAGTGCGGCTTCTGCAACCCGGGCTTTATTATGAACGCGCTGGCGCTTTTCCGGGAAAACCCCGACCCCGGCGAGGACGAGATCAAGGAGTATCTGGCCGGCAACCTCTGCCGCTGCTCCGGCTATGAGGGCCAGCTGCGGGGCATTTTGAACTTTTTAGCGTGGAAAAAGGGGAAGGAGGCTGCCCAATGAAAACCGTGAACCAGTCCATGCGCAAAAAGGACGCTATGCAGCTTGTGACCGGCCAGCCCGTCTACATGGATGATGTCATCCCGCAGGACTGCCTGATCGTAAAGCTGCTGCGCTCCCCCCATGCCAACGCTATCGTGCAGGAGATCGACACGAGCCGTGCCCTGCTGGTGCCGGGCATCGAGGCGATCTACACATGGAAGGATGTGGACCAGCAGGGCCGCCGCTACACCCAGGCGGGCCAGACCTACCCCGAGCCGAGCCCCTATGACCGGCTTGTCATCGACCGCCATGTCCGCTTTGCGGGGGATGTTGTCGCAATTTTGGCCGGCAAGGATGAAAAATGCGTCGATAAGGCGATGAAGCTCATCAAGGTCCGGTATGAGGTCCTGCCCGCCGTGCTGGACTACCACACGGCACTGGACAACCCCGTCCTTGTCCACCCGGAGGAAAACTGGGAGTCGCTGGCACCGGTCGGGGCCGACAACAAGCGCAACCTCTGCGCCCACGATGAGAGCGGGGCGGGCGATATTGAGGCGGTGCTGGCGGGGTGCGATGTCGTCATCGACCATACATACCACACCCGCGCCTGCCAGCAGGCCATGATGGAGACCTTCCGCACCTACTGCAGCATAGATGCCTACGGGCGGCTGAATGTCCTCAGCTCGACCCAGATCGTTTTCCACTGCCGCCGGATCCTGGCCAATGCGCTGCACATCCCCAAGTCGATGATCCGGGTGGCCAAGCCCCGCATCGGCGGCGGCTTCGGTGCCAAGCAGACCTCGGTCTGCGAGGTCTACCCCGCCTTTGTGACATGGAAAACCAAAAAGCCCAGCAAGATCATCTTCAGCCGGTACGAGAGCCAGATCGCCTCCACCCCGCGCCATGAGATGGAGCTGCATGTCCGCCTTGGTGCGACAAAGGACGGCATCGTCAGGGGCATCGACCTCTACACCCTGTCCAACACCGGTGCTTACGGCGAGCATGGGCCTACAACGGTGGGCCTGTCCGGCCACAAATCCATCCCGCTCTACGGCAAGGCCGAGGCATTCCGCTTTGTCAGCGATGTCGTCTACACGAACCACATGTCCGCGGGCGCTTACCGCGGCTACGGTGCGACTCAGGGCCTGTTTGCGGTGGAGTCCGCCGTCAATGAGCTGGCCGACAAGCTGGGCATCGACCCGTTTGTGATCCGCCAGCGCAACATCGTCCGTGAGGGCGATGTGATGCCCGCCTACTACGGGCAGGTCAACACCAGCTGCGCGCTGGACCGCTGCCTGCAGGCCGTGCATGACAACATCGGCTGGGACGAAAAATACCCCGTGCGCGACATGGGTAACGGCAAGGTGCGCGCTGTGGGCATGGGCATGGCGATGCAGGGCTCCGGCATTACGAGTGTGGATGTGGGCAGCGCCAGCCTGAAGATCAACGATGACGGGTTCTATACCCTCTCGATCGGTGCAGCCGACATGGGCACCGGCTGCGACACGATTCTGGCGCAGATTGCCGCCGAGGTGCTGGACTGCCCGCTCGACAATGTGACGGTCCTCGGCGCAGACACCGATTCCTCGCCCTACGATTCCGGCTCCTACGCATCCAGCACGACCTATGTTACCGGCAAGGCGGTTGAGCAGTGCGCCGAGCAGCTCAAGCAGAAGATCTGTCAGGCCGGCGCGGGGCTGCTGGGCCTTGATGAGCGCGCGGTCGTCTTTGCGGGCGATGCCGTGACAAGCGAGGACGGCACGCAGCGCGCCACGCTGGCGCAGATCGCCGCAGCCTCCCAGTGCGGCAGCAATACGGCGCTGGAGGCAGTTGTGACCCACAGCTCGGAAATCTCGCCCCCGCCGTTCATGGTGGGCGCTGCCGAGGTCGAGGTCGATCTGGAAACCGGCGAGGCGCAGGTCATCCGCTATGAAGCAGCTGTTGACTGCGGCACACCGGTCAACCCGAACCTTGCGCGGGTGCAGGCCGAGGGCGGCATCCTGCAGGGCATCGGTATGGCGCTGACCGAGAATGTCACCTACGATGACCGCGGCATGCCGCAGGAAAACTCGCTGATGCAGTACAAGATCCCGGCGCGCAACGACATCGGGCATATCCATGTCGTATTTGAGAGCAGCTACGAGGGCACCGGCCCCTTCGGCGCCAAGAGCATCGGCGAGGTAGTCATCAACACCCCGCTGCCCGCCGTGGCCGATGCGATCTACCACGCCACCCACAAGCGGTTCTATGAGCTGCCCATCACCCGCGAGCAGATCGCGCTGGCCGGGCAGTAAAAGGCAGGGAACGGCGAAAAAGACCCTCTGCGGGGAATAAAAAAATTGCAAGCCGGCAGATCGCCGGCTTGCATTTTTTTTCAGGCTGCAAAAAAACTCTTGTAGGGGCGAGCATTGCTCGTCCGTGCCCGTTTGTCTGTGAAAAACCTTCCCGGAAAACGCGCTGCTGCGCCAAGCCGGTGCGAAGATTCAGGTTTCGCCACCGCGGTTAAAACTGCGCCGGTTGTTGGGAAACCAAATGGCGGGGGTGAACACAGCCAGCCCCACCGCTGTGGTATCCCCGGGGTTGGAAACGATGTGGGGCAGGTTGGACTGCACCACAGTGGTGTCTCCGGCGTTCAGGCGGGTGGTCTCGGACTTCACCAGTACATCCAGCTGCCCCTGTTCCAGCAGCAGGATTTCCTCACTGGGATGGATCACCGGCAGGTCGCCGTCCTTGCAGTGGGGTTCCAGCTCAAAGCGTATGACCAACGACTGAGGTACAAAATTTCCGTTGGGCATGGGCGTAAGCAGATGATACCGTACATTGGAATTGGGCTGGGAGAGGATCAACATATCCGCCTGACGGGTTGTCAGGCTAGTGCTGCTCTCACCTCCCATAAACAGATAGGTGGGGATGTCCAGAGCGGCGCTGAGTTTGCGCAGGGTGGACAGGGACGGGTCGGTGAGATTGCGCTCGATTTGGGAGATATACCCGATGGACAAACCAGTCTTTTCGGCCAGTTCCTTGAGGGTGATTCCCCGCTTTTTCCGGATATTTCGAACATGTTCGCCCAGCATAAGACCTCCCGCTTTTTCGTAAAAAAATTTATTTACAGTATATCACAAAATGCCCTGTACGTAAATAAGCAAGAAAAAATTCGATATTTATAAAATTTTTTACAAGGAAAATCGGATGATTTCTTGCTTATCCTGCAAAATGTTTTGAAAAATGTGAAAAAAACAGAAAAGCTCTTGACAAAAATTTTAGAAATAGTAAAATTTATAAAAAATTGTTAAAATTTTAAAAATTATTGTGCAGGAGGAACCCTATGAAAATCACAGACGTAAAGGTAGAAACCATCCGTATCCCCATGAAAAAGCCCTTCCGTATTGCTTTTGCGGTACAGGATCATTCGCTGAATGTGCTGGTGAAGATCTCCACCGACGAAGGTCTGTGGGGCATCGGTGAGGCCGCGCCCTTTGAACCGGTGACCGGCGAGAGCGCAGCCACCGTTCTGGAAGCGCTGAAACTGTTCCGCACCGGATTGATCGGCATGGACCCGCTCGATGTTGAGGGCATCCACAGGATGATGGACCGCCTGCTGTCAGGCAACACCTCGGCAAAGGCCGCGGTGGATATTGCCCTGTACGATATCAAGGGCAAACTGATGGGTCAGCCTCTGTACAAGGTGCTGGGCGGCAGCGTGAACCAGATCGTCACGGACATGACGGTGGGCATTGACACACCGGAAGCCATGGCCGCCGAAGCCCGGGAACGGGTGGAAAAGGATGGCTTCACCATTCTGAAAATCAAGGCCGGCATCAACCCGAGCGAGGATATCCAGGCATTGACCCTGATCCGTCAGGCGGTGGGCCCCAACATCCGCCTGCGTGTGGACGCCAACCAGGGTTACACGGTCAGCGATGCGGTGCGCACCCTGAAAGCCTTTGAAGAGTTGGGCGTGGAAGCGGTGGAACAGTGCCTGCCCAGCTGGGATCTGGACGGTATGCGCTTTGTGCGTTCCAAGGTGGACTTGCAGGTCATGCTGGATGAGTCGGTCCACACCCCCATCGACGCAGCAAAGGCCTGCAAGATCGATGCTGCAGACATTATCAACATCAAACTGATGAAGTGCGGCGGCCTGTACCCGGCGGAAAAGATCAACGCCATTGCCGAGGCAAACCATGTACAGTGCATGGTGGGCTGCATGCTGGAGACCAAGGTGGCCATTGCTGCCGGTGTAAGTCTGGTTGCCGCCAAGCAGAACATCACCGAGGCGGACTGCGACAGCTTTATGTACGCTGTGGACCCTGAGATGGGTATGCCCGGCGGTTTTGCCGTGAATGGCGGCGTCTACACCCTGTCCGACAAACCGGGCCTTGGCATCGATATTGATTTTTAAGCGGGACCCCGCAGAGAGGTATAGAGAGGTATATTATGGCGAATACGATTTTTTCCTCCGAAGGCGCGCTCCTGTTCATCATGGTCGCCACGGTTGCACTGGGATTCTGGCTGCAGCGGTTCAAGGTGTTCAAAACGCTGGGCCCGGCCCTGACGGTTATCGTCATGGGCATCGTGATGTCCAACCTGCGGATCGTGCCTACCTCCAGCCCTACCTATGATGCCATCAGCAGCTACTGCGTGCCGTTGTCCGTTTCCATCTGCCTGCTGAGCCTGGACCTGAAACAGATGCGCAAATTATCCAAGGAACCGATCATTGCGTTGGCCTCGGCCATATTCAGCGTCTGCGTGGCAGCTTTGGTGTTCGGCATACTGTTCGCCAACAAAATCGACGAGGGCTGGAAGGTGGCCGGTATGTTCGTGGGCACCTACACCGGCGGCAGTTCCAACCTGACCGCCATCGCTGTAGGCCTGGATGCCAGCAAGAACACCATCGCCTCGGCCAATGCCGCCGACTATGTGGTGGGCATCCCCACGCTGATCCTGATGTTTGCTACCCCCGCCCTGTACAAGAGTTCCAAATGGCTGAAAAAGCTGTGGCCCTATGATATGAGCGAGTCGGAGCTGCTGGGGGATGGCAACCACGAGGAACTGATGGCCTCCAAGGAATGGTCCATCCAGGAAATCGCCTGGCTGCTGGCCATCGGCTTTGGCACCGTGTGGGCTGCCACCAGCATCTCCTCTATGGTATTCGGAGAAGGGTTCCGCAGTGCAGGCCGCATCCTGCTCATCACCACCTTCTCCATCATCCTGGCACAGGTGCCGGCCGTCCGCAAGCTGCGCGGCAACTTTGACCTGGGCCTTTTCATAGCGGTGCTGTTCCTGGTGACCATCGGCTTTGCGGTGGACCTGAAGCAGTTCTTCGGATCCACCTTCTACATCACCCTGTTCTGCTTCTGCGTCATCGCCTGTTCCATTCTGCTGCACCTGCTCATCACCCGCCTGCTGAAAGTCCGTTTTGAGTATGTGCTGCTGTCCATCGTGGGCTGTATCTCGGATGGCCCCACCGCCGCCCTCATCGCCTCCAGCGCCCAGTGGAAGACCCTTATCAACATCGGCTTGCTCATGGGCGTACTGGCCGGTGCCCTGGGCAACTATGTGGGCATCGGTGTAGCCTATGCCATCCGTGCTTTCATCGGCGCCTAAACGGAAAACGGGAGAAACGGAAATGCGTAATTTTGACTTATATGTTTCAGGCATCCTGTACGGCAGACTGCGGCTGGGCGACGGCACACCCCAGATCCGGAAACTGGACGTGCATACCGGCGCGCTGCTGGACTGGCAGGACCTGACTGAACAGGACCGGGATTTTTACCGTTTCTTTGTGAAGATGGACTTTGCCGCCCTGGGGCAGAACCTGTCCCAGTACGAGTCGGGGCTGCATGGCACCGGGGAAGTTTCCCTGTGCGGCGAGCGCTACACCAGCGAAGACGGCTGCAGCTACCTGCAGCGGGATGTAAAATTCCCCAACAACAAACAGATGAAGGAAGGGCGGCTGATCGCCGTTACCTGCCCTGCCCGGGAGATGGTCACGGTGCTGGTGGAACCCGGTGCCGAAGAGGAGACCATCCTGCGCCTGTGGCGCTCGACCTGGCCGGAGGAACAGTTGTTCCCGGTAGAACATGCGCAGACCTTCCCGGTGCCCATGCGGGACGGGGTACATCTTTCCACCGACGTATACCTGCCTAAAAACTGCAGTACCCCGGTGCCCGCAGTGCTGGTACGCACCCCCTACGGCAAAGAGGACGGCTGTGAGATATACTACCGTTACGTCCAGCGCGGCTACGCGGTGGTAGTACAGGATGTGCGCGGCCGAAACGCCAGTGAAGGCGAATGGCTGCCCAACTACCACGAGGTGGAGGACGGCGACGATACTCTGAACTGGATCGCCGCCCAGCCATGGTGCAGCGGACGCATCGGTATGGTGGGCGGGTCCTACCTGGGTTATGTACAGTGGGCAGCCGCTGCCAGCGGCAACCCCCACCTGAAAGCTCTGATCAGCGTAGTCTGCGCGGGCAGCGCCTTTGTGGATCTGCCCCGCCGGGGTGGGTCTTTCACCTCGGGCATGCTGGCCTGGGCCTTTGCGGTGTCTCAGAAAACCTTCCACCCTGAGCTGATGGAACGCGATGACTGGGAGAAAGTGCTGAACATCCGCCCCCTGACTGACCTGCCGAAAAAGGCTCTGGGGTACGATGTGCCCTTCATCACACGGTGGCTGGAACCCAGTGACTACAACGATTTCTGGCGTATGTCCAACTGGCAGGAACGCTCCGTCAGGGCGCAGATCCCGGCGCTGATTCAGTCCGGCTGGTTTGACGACAACGGCATGGGTACCACCGAAGCCCTGGAACTGGTCCATGACTTCCCTCGGGGTATGCGCAAGGTCATTCTGGGACCCTGGCAGCACAGCGGCAACAGTAAGTACGACATGCACGGGGTATCCTTCGGCAGCCAGGCGCTGCGCTTTGATCTGGACTGGCTGTATTTCCGCTGGTTTGAGCATCACCTCAAGGAAGTGGACAACGGCATCGACCAGACTGCCCCGGTAGAATACTACACCCTGGGCCAGGAGGTATGGAAGACCGCCGAAAACTGGCCAGTGCCCGAGACCCGGGTCACCCACCTGTATCTGGATAGTGACGGCCATGCCAACACCTCTGCCGGGGACGGGCGGCTGACTTTTGCCAAGCCGGAGCGGGAGAACTGCGACGGTTACGCCTATGACCCCGAAAATCCGTCCCAGCACATCATCGATATGTCGGAGAACGAGATCGAAGTGCCGGAGGACTACACCCGGGAGGAACTGCGTCAGGACCTGCTGTGCTACACCTCCCCTGTGCTGAAGGAAGACCTGGTTCTGACCGGTGATATGACGGCGGAGTTGTATATTTCTTCTGACGCGCCGGATACCGACTTTGTGGTGCGTGTTACCGACGTGGATGAGAACGGCCGGTCCATCAAGCTGGCGGATGGCCTGCTCAGCGCCCGATACCGTAATGGCTTTGCCCGGTCGGAGTTTTTGCAGGAAGGCGAGATCGTCTGCCTAAAGATCCGCACCACCAAGTTGTCCAATTGCTTCCGGAAAGGCCACCGCATTCGGGTGACTGTCACCTCCAGCGCCAAGAATTTCATCTTCCCCAACAGCAACACCCGGGAAGGCTTTGCTTCCGCCCGGACCGTGGTGGCCCATAACCGGCTATACCACGGTGGGGTGCACGCCTCCCGCCTGACGGTGCGGGTGGAACCCTAAGCTGATTGCCCTCCCTGTCAGCGGAAGCGAACAGATCACATTCTGCTCCGCAACCATCAAGCCCCGGCCAGAAAAGGCCGGGGCTTTTCTGGTTCCAGGAGTTAGGGCAATACCGCATAATTCTAAGTGCCGGAGCGGTGCTTAAGCCGTTAGGCGGGAATTGTGCGGTGTTGCCTTAGTTATTTGTGCGGGCCTTCCCTGCGTGAAAACCCTGTGAGACGGGTGTCCGCATTCCTCGATGGGACACCCCGAAAATTCGTTTGTGGGCAATCAAACGCTATGCCATGTAAAACATCTTCCCGCCCAAAGCGTGGGCAATCAAGGCGGATAAGCAGAACCATGATTTATTGAAAATTCGGAAAAGAATCTGTATAATACGTATCAGATAGAGCCTATAGCCATGAAAGGCAAGCGGCATAGCAGTCGGCACATAAACGCATTCATTTGCTCTCAAAAGGAGAATTTTCGTGAACTACATCGCAGTAGTCGAGGACAGTGCGCAGGATCGGGCAGTGCTGGACTCGTATCTGGAAAAATACCAGCAGGAGAAAAACTGCCATTTTCAAATCACGCATTTTTCGGATGGCGACGAGATCGCGCTGGGCTATAAGGGCGGCTATGACCTGATTTTGATGGACATCGAGATGACCTTCCTGGATGGTATGTCAGCAGCCGAGGAGATCCGCCGCGCCGACCCGGAGGTGCTTATCATCTTCATCACCAACTCGCCGCAGTATGCCATCAAGGGGTACGCGGTGCAGGCGCTGGACTATATCTTAAAGCCGCTGAGTTATTACGCTTTCTGCCAGCGGATGAACCATGTGCGGGAGCTGCTGGGACGCCGCCAGAAGCATTTCCTCACGGTACCCTGCGCGGGCGGTGTGCAGAAGCTCGACGCCTCCGACATTTATTATGTAGAAATTTGCGACCACGACCTGCTGTTCCACACCAAGCAGGGCGAGGTGCATTCCACTGGCTCCATGCGCGATGTGGAGCAGAAGCTGCCGCCGGAGAATTTCTTCCGCAGCAGCAAGGCGTACCTTGTCAATCTGGAGCACGTGGACGGCATCCAGGACGAGGACGCCATCGTCAACGGTGAGCGGGTGCAGATCAGCCGCGCCAAGCGCAAGGCGTTTTTGGCGGCGCTCAACCACTACATGGGGGAAACCATCTGATGGAAACGGAAGTTCTGGGCAACATCCCCCGCCTGTATACCGCGCTGGCGGACTGGCTGGCCTGCCTTTTATATTTGTTCTTCCTGCCCAAGCGTACAGCAGGCTGGCGGCGGTATACGATCCACGCGGTGTTTTTGCTGCTGCTCGGCGTCTTTATGCAGGCAACGGGGCAGGTGCCGCAATTCTGGTTTCTGCCCTGCATTGCGGTGTCCATCTTGATCATGTATCTGTACATCCGAATGCAGACCGACGTGCCCGCCCGGTGCGCGGGGTATTATTGTGTCCGCGCGTTTATTTTGGGGGAACTGGCCGCCTCGCTGGAATGGCAGCTCTACTACTATATGGCCGGGCAGCATGGCACGCCGGGCGCGGGTGTGCGTGTGTGCATTTTGGCAGTCGTCTATGCCGCAGTGTATGGCGTGGTGTTCGCGCTGGAACGCAATTATAACGATATTGCCTCGCCTCTGCACGTCCACAAAAAGGAATTTCTCAGCACGCTGTTCATCGGTGTGGCGGTCTATGCCGCCAGCAACCTGAGCTATGTAAGCCCGGACACGCCGTTTTCCGGCAAGATGACGGCGGAAATTTACAACATCCGCACGCTGGTAGACCTGGGCGGCATGGCCATTCTGTTTGCGCACCACATGCAGCTGGTGGAGTACCGCCGCAAAAAGGAGCGCGACGCTTTGCAGAACGTCTTGCAGGCGCAGTGCGCACAGTACCGCTCGGCGCAGGACAGCATTGACCTTATCAATAAAAAATATCACGACCTCAAGCATCAGATCGCCGTGCTGCGCAGCGAGACCTCAGAGGAAAAGGCCCACTACCTCGACGCGATGGAGCAGGAGATCCGCAGCTATGAGGCGCAGAACAAGACCGGCAACGAGGTGCTGGACACGATCCTGACCAGCAAAAGCCTGTACTGCCAGCAGCACGGCATCACGCTGACCTGCGTGGCAGACGGTGCGGCGCTGGATTTTATGGATACGATGGACCTGTGTTCGCTGTTCGGCAATGCGCTGGACAACGCCATCGAGAGTGTAGAAAAGCTGCCCGACAGCGAGCAGCGACTCATCCATCTGGTGGTGGCACGGAAAAAGAGCTTTGTGTGGATCCGGGTCGAAAACACCTACGACGGTGCCTTCCAAGCGGACGGCAACCTGCCAAAAACGACCAAGTCCGACGCCCGCTACCACGGCTACGGTCTAAAGAGCATCTACGACACCGCCGAAAAATACGGCGGCACGGCAGAGATCACCACCCAGGAGAACCAGTTCACATTAAAGGTGCTGTTTCCCATCAAGCAGAAATAACCCGGACAGCCCATTTTGGTGGGCTGTTTTTTGCTTTAAGCAATCTGCACAAAGCACCCCGGCATTCAATTGTTAAAAACGACAATAGCGCGTACCGTTTGCGCTGCAAAAGCAACGGTTGACGTGCGAATCTCCCACAAAAAGAACGAGATGTGGTATGGTTTTGTCATCGAAAGGGGGCCGAGTGGCTCCCTACAAATGACAGGAGGAAAACATGAAAAAACGTGATTCATCACCGAAAGCAGCACGCATTGCCACTGCATCGCTCAGTGTGCTGCTGGCAGTAGCCATCGGCACAACCTGCGGCGCGACCTCATACAGATCGCTGATTTGCAGCACGATTGGCGGTACCATGTACAAAACCATTGATAAAGCGAATGCAGAACCGCTTCAGGCCAGCACTGACAACGGCATGTCCCTGGATGAGTGGAAGAAAGCCGCTGACCAGTTGGTGGAAGATGTGACCAGCGAGGGTATTGTTCTGCTGAAAAACCAAAATCAGACGCTACCGCTTGCTAAAGGCTCCAAAGTGACATTGTTTGGCCGTTCTTCTGTTGATCTGGTTCTCGGTGGCACCGGCGCAGGTAATATCAACACAGACTATGTGGTTGATCTTAAGTCGGCGATGGAGGACGATGGGCGCTTTACTATCAACAGTACAATTTGGGATTTCTATAAAACCTACGATGGAAAAGACGGCTATGTCCGCAGCAATGGCGGCTATATGGGTGCCAAGCCAGAGGACATCTATACAGCAGAAGTTCCGGTAAGTGAATACACCGATAAGGTCAAGCAGTCGTACATAGACTATAATGATGCGGCCATTGTGGTATTCTCCCGCGTAGGCGGTGAGGCTTCGGATATGCCGACTGGTGCATTTGGCGACGGCGAAAAGTACCTTGCTTTACAGCCTGCGGAAGAAGCTCTGCTGAAGGAAATCAAGAACAGCGGTGCTTTTGATAAGATCATTGCCGTGATCAACACTTCTAACGCGATGGAATTGAGCTGGGTCGATCAGGAAGAGTATGGGATTGATGCCTGCCTCTGGATCGGCGGTGTTGGGCAGAGTGGTTCGCGTGCGGTTGCTAAAGTACTTGACGGCGAAGTGAACCCCTCCGGTCGCCTGTCCGATACCTATGCGGCGGATTCCTTCTCTTCCCCCGCTATGCAGAACTTTGGCGATTTCACTTTCACGAATGCCAATGAAATAAACTCTTCTATCGGCGAGGCAAACAACGGCACAAAGTATGTTGTGTACCGCGAAGGCATCTACGTCGGCTATCGTTATTATGAGACGCGTTATTCCGATGGTGTGACGGATCCCGCCGGTACGAACGCGCTGTCCTCTGCGGGTGCTTTCGTAGGCGATACGTGGAATTATGACAATGAAGTCTGCTATCCCTTCGGCTACGGTCTGAGCTATGGCGCTGAGGATGGGCTTCCGTTTGCGCAGGAAGTTGTTTCTTCCAAGATGAGTGATGATGGGCTGGAAATGCAGGTCAAAGTTACGAACAACGGCACTGCTGCGGGCAAAAACGTCGTGGAACTTTACGCACAGCAGCCGTATACCTGCGGCGGCATTGAGAAATCCGCCGTACAGCTTGTTGGCTTTGACAAGACGGATATCCTTGAACCTGGTCAGTCTGAGACGGTCACGATCACAGTGCCGAAGAAAGAGTTCTCTTCTTACGATTACCGGACCGACAAGACCTATGTGCTGGATGCCGGTGACTACCACTTCGCTATTGGCAACAGCGCCCATGATGCACTGAATAATATTCTGGCTGCACAGGGCAAGACGGTTGAGGATGGCATGGATGCCGAAGGTGATGCAGAGAAAGTTTATCTCTGGAACAATGCCAAGAAAACCCTGCTGAATGTTTCTTACAGCGGGGACGAAGTAACCAACCGTTTCGATGATGCAAGTCTGGAATATTATGGGGAGGATACGGATTATTTGACCCGCAGCGACTGGAGCACCTTCCCCGAAAGCTATACTGACCTGACGGCCACGGCGGATATGATGGCGGCCATTGACGCAGAAGGCAGCTATGAGCCGGGCAGCAGCGATACTTCCGCTATCATTACCGGTCAGGACAACCAGATGACGCTGGCAAAAATGTACGGCGTTCCTTTCGATGACACGGAAACTTGGGATAAGCTCCTGAACCAGCTTACCACCGAGGAGATGACCCGCATTGTCACCGGCTCGGCACTGTCTACCATTCCGTCCATTGCGTATCCGGCCATGTTCATGAAGGACGGCCCGCAGGGCAACCAGCTCCGCACATATGTGGAGGATGGCACAAGTGCTACTGGCTTCTGCGGTGAAGTTCTCCGCGCTTGCTCGTTTAACCGTGACCTGATGTATGAAGTTGGCACCGCAATGGGTGAGGACTGGTACCGTACTGAAACGGTAGGCGCTTATACGCCGGCTGTCAATATCCATCGCACACCGTATGCCGGCCGTAACTTTGAGTATTATTCCGAGGATGGCTTCCTTTCTGGTGAACTTGCCACGCAGGAAGTGGAAGGTCTGCAGAATCACGGCGTTATCTGCTACATCAAGCATTTTGCACTGAACGATCAGGAAACCAACCGTCAGGGCATCTGCACCTTCTCTAACGAGCAGGCTATCCGCGAAATCTATCTGAAAGCCTTCGAGAAACCTTTCACAGAAGGAAAGGTCAAGGGTTCCATGGGCGCATTCAACCGCATTGGTTGCACCTGGGCCGGGGCACACAGCGGATTACAGAAAGACGTTGTTCGCACAGAGTGGGGCTCTACCGCAATCCTGGATACCGATATTGCAATCAACACTACGATGCAGAGCGTTGTGGGCGGTCTGGAAGGCGGCAACACGATGTGGGCGACTTCCGGCAGTGTATTCTACGGCTATGTGGTTGATAAGGTGCCCAAAGATGCGAAACTGCTTGCCAATATGCGAGAAGCCTGCCACGTCATCCTGTACAATGTAGCAAACAGCAACGGTATCAACGGACTTTCTGCAACGGCACATGTCGTTTCGGTTACACCTTACTGGGAAAAGCTTGCCTATGCGCTGATTGCTGTGCTGTCTATTGCAGATGCCGTTGCCGCATTCTTTGTGGTCAAAAATTCCAAACGTAAAGAAACGCTGTGAGGTGCTAAGATGAATACATTCTTCAAAAAATCCTCCCTTCTGCACACGATTACTGCGGTTGGAATGGCAGCTACTGCCATTGTGTATGCGCTGGCTAAGGCAAAAGAAAATTCGCCTATTATCATTGCTCTTTTGGTGATTGGCGCATTGCTGGAACTCTTTGTCGCATCCGACAAGGCTCCTAAATATTTCGAGTATCCTCCATTTGCCGCAGCACTCGTCAGCGTGGCTATGTTCATCAACCTTGCCTTTGATGAGATCGGTGACATTCTGTCGAAGATCAATATGGATGGTTTAAGTACTTCCTGGATTGCAAGTGCGGTCCTGCTGGTCATCTGCATGATCTGCGCGGCAGTGTCTACCGTGTGGGGTAAAAAATAAGAAAGGGTGTATACCTTGCTGCGAAAGGTTTGGAATACGGCAAAAAAACATATAGACCTATGTGCCTTTGCGCTGATCACCGGAATCGCCGTCATTGACCTGCTGCGTTACGCTGCGTTGGGAATGCTTCAGCCGTTGCTTTATATGGTGGTGACAGAACTTATCCTTGTAAGCTTTGCTTTTGCAGCGTGGAAGGGCAAGCTGCCGATTCTGATGCTGCCGGTCGGCCTTGCAGTCGGCTGGCTGGGAACATGGACGAATTATCTGGAAACAACGCTGTTCCATATCGGCTTCTTCCTGCAAGCAGGCGTTGCGATTCTTTGGGCGCTGGGCGGCATTGTGCTGGCGCTGCGTCATATAAAGCAGGCCGCGCCGCATTGGTGGGTGTTTCTGGCGTTGCCGCTGGTGCTGACCGCCGGCTGCATGGTCGTGTGCAAAGTCAGCTATGATGCAGCGCGCACGGCAGACCGCGCTGGGCAAACCGTATGGGCCGTTCCGCAGACATACGAGCAGGAATGTGAACATCCTGGAATCGTAGAGCATATAAGCTACGAGACGAAAGCCTACGCTACCGATGAAAGAACCGTTGAAAAGCAGGCATGCGTATACCTGCCCTACGGATATGACCCGGAAAAGCAGTACAACATTCTATACCTGATGCACGGCACCGGCGACAATGAAGACTACTGGCTTTTGACGCATCCTGAGAACAAAACCATGCTGGATCAGATGATTGAGCAGCAGGTAATTGAACCGCTTATCGTTGTCACCCCGACTTTCTATGTGGAAGATGACTGCAAAGACGGTTTGGATCCCTTGACTTACTCCTTTGCCAAGGAATTGCGAAACGATCTCATGCCTGCGGTGGAAGCGCAGTATTCGACCTATGCGGAAACCTGCGACGATGCAGGTTTCGCTGCCAGCCGTGAGCATCGTGCCTTTGCGGGTCTTTCCCGCGGCGCAGTAACGACGAACCATTCTGCCGTGTGCCAGGCGCTGGATTACTTTGCATGGTTCGGAACCTTCAGCGGCAGCAGAACCACTGCGGATGAATTCCGGGCGGCTATCCAGTCTGATGAGTTTGCACAGCTTCCCATCAAATATCTTTACGCTTGCGGAGGCAGCTACGATTTTGCACTGCCTGGTCAGATCGAGGATTACAACAATTTGCTTGCAGTCGAACCCCGACTGCAAAGCGGCGTGAATACGACATTTGCTGTCTATCCTCTGCGCCACCATTCAGCAGATAATTGGCATATCGCTTTGTATAATTTCCTGCAAAAAGTGTTCGTAGAATAAAGCCGCATCTCCAATAAAAGGGTTTCCTCTACAACGGGTTTCTGCCAGGAGGAAGCCCTTTTGTTGGCATCTGCGTGATTTCTGTAAAACAGACTATGTAAGAGGAACATACAATGAAACCAACCCCACTTCTCACCGGCTGGACGTGCCGCCATCTGGGCGATACCGCACCCGGCAAACCGGTGACCCTGCCCCATGACGCCATGCTGGCTGAACCCCGCACCGCCCTGAGCGCGGGCGGCACCAATACCGGCTGGTACGAGGGACACGACTACGAATACCGGCGCACCCTGACCGTGCAGGAAAACGAGCTGGCAGACACCCACATTCTGGAGTTTGAGGGCGTCTACCATAATGCCGAGGTCTGGCTCAACGGTCAAAAGGCAGCGTTCCGCCCCTACGGCTACACCAACTTTTATGTTGATTGTGCGCCGTATCTGCACGCAGGGGAGAACGAGCTGCGGGTCATTGCCCGCAACGCCGACCAGCCCAACAGCCGGTGGTATTCCGGCGCGGGCATCTACCGCCCGGTGCAGCTTTGGACGGCAAGGGGCGCGCATATCGCACTGAACGGCGTTAAAATCCGCACCCTGTCGCTTGACCCCGCCGTCGTGGAGGTGCGCGTAAAGACCACCGCCCCCGGCACGGTACGCCTGACGGTGGACGACCTGCCCACCGTGCAGCAGGAGAGCGATGGCGAGGCCGTATTTACCCTGACCCTTGATAACGCCCGCCTTTGGACACCTGAAACGCCCAACCTGTACACCTGCCGCGTCAACTTTGCCGATGGTGAGGTGACCGAGACGTTCGGTGTTCGCAAGGTCGAGTGGGGTACGGACGGCTTCCTGCTCAACGGCAAGCGGTACATCATCCAGGGCGCGTGCATCCACCACGATAATGGTCTGTTGGGCGCAGTTTGTGACCCCGACGCCGTGGCACGCAAGGTACGCCTGCTGAAAGAGAACGGCTACAACGCCATCCGCTCAGCGCACAACCCCTGCTCCAAGGCGCTGCTGGCAGAGTGTGACCGGCAGGGCATGCTTGTCATGGACGAGTACATCGACCATTGGTACATCCACAAAACCGAGCATGACTACGTGGATTATTTCAACGACTGGTGGCATCAGGATCTGACCGACATGGTGGAAAAAGACTACAACCACCCCTGCGTCGTGCTCTACTCCACCGGCAACGAGGTCAGCGAGACTGCCCAGAAGCGCGGCATCGCTCTGACCAAGGAGATGACCGACTTCCTGCACGGGCTGGACGATTCCCGCCCGGTGACCTGCGGTGTGAACATCTTCTTCAACTTTTTAAGCTCCATCGGCTTCGGCGTGTACAGCGACGAAAAGGCAAAAAAAGAAGCCGAGCGTGCCGAAAAAGCCAAACAGCGCGGCGAGAAGGCCGCCAAGAAAAAGGCGGTCGGCAGTCAGTTCTTCAACAATCTGGCGGGGCTGCTGGGCGATGAGTTCATGAAGCGCGGCGCGACCCTGCACGGCTGCGACGTCAAGACCCGTGACGCCTTTGCCAACATGGACATTGCGGGCTACAACTACGGCATCTACCGCTATAAGCACGACCTGAAAAAGTACCCGCAGCGGTTGATTTTGGGCAGCGAGACCTTCTGCAACGATGCTTACAAATTCCGCGAACTGGCCAAACAGGAACCCCGCTTGGTGGGCGACTTTGTCTGGGCTGGCATGGACTACCTTGGCGAAGTCATGGTCGGCTCGTGGGAGTACGCCGACTACGCCGAAACGTTCGACGGCGGTCCGGGCTGGGTGTCGGCGGGTTCGGGACGCATCGACCTGACCGGCAAGCCGCTGGGCGAAGCCCTCTATACCCGCGTGGCGCTGGAGGCCGACAACGGTCCCTATATCGCCGTTTGCCCGGTCAACCATACCGGAGACCGCCACAGCCCCAGTGCGTGGAAGATGACGAATGCCATGCCCAGCTGGAGCTGGACCGGCTGCGAGGAGCGCAAGGCCAACGTGGAGGTCTACGCCCGCGCCGCCCGCGTGGAGCTGGTGCTGAATGGCCACACGGTGGGCAGTAAAACGCTGAAAAATGATTGCTTGGCGAGGTTCAGCATTCCCTATGAGAGCGGCACGCTGGAAGCCGTCAGCTATGACGCTGCCGATCACGAAATTGGTCGCTGCAAGCTGCAAAGTGCCGACAGCACGACCCGCCTGACGCTGGACGCCGAAGAACCTACTGTAAAACCGGGGCACCTGTGCTACATCCGTCTGCGCTACACCGATGAAAACGGCATCACCAAGCCGCTGGCGCGCGGCAGTATTCAGGTACAGGTGCGCGGCGGCACGTTGGTGGGGCTGGGCAGCGCCTGCCCCTTCAACAAGCACAGCTATCTGGACAGCGAAACCGATACCTACTACGGCGAGGCTCTTGCCATCGTCCGCGTGGGGGACGGCGACGCCATGACGATTGCTGCTTCCGACGGCGAATACAGCGCGGAGCTGACCGTGCCTGCGCAAGGCTGAGGTAAGCTATGGAGGCAATGGGCTGCTTTGCAGCGTTTGCCATCACGCTGTTTCTGGTGGCGCTCGTGCCCATCACCGTCATCAACGGCGGTGTGCAGATGGTGATTTGTTTCCCGATTTATAAAATCATCTTCCCGGAAGGGGAGCAGCAGAAAAACTAAACTGCCCCCAAAAGGGTTTGGAACAGGTCGCATTCCTTTGTACGCATGGGACAAAATCCGTTCTGAGCCTTGGCACACAACACCACAAAACTCAACAAAAGCTCGTTGAAACGATAAGTTCCAACGAGCTTTTGTCGGCTCTTTTTTAGGATGCAAATTTCAGTGCAGGGCTTCGCACAGGGCAATCAGCGTCAGCGCCTGGCCTTAGCAGCTCCATGGCGCGCTGGACGCGCAGCCCTTTACAACCGGCGGTCAGGGTGCTATAATAAATCCGACCGACCGGTCGGAAAAGAAAGGGAACACTTCCATGCCGAAATACAGCGTTAAAAAGCCATTTACCATTCTGGTGGCGGTCATTCTGGTGCTGGTGCTGGGCTTTGTCAGTCTGACCGGCATCCAGACGGACCTGCTGCCCGCCATGAACCTGCCCTACCTGATGGTCATCACGACCTACCCCGGCGCCAGCCCCGAGCAGGTCGAGGCCGACGTGACCAAGCCGCTGGAAAATGCACTTTCGACGCTGAACGGCGTCAAGAACGTGACGAGCCAGAGCAATGAGAACTACAGCCTGCTCTTTCTGGAATACCAGGACGACACCGACATGGACAGCGCCATGGTCAAGGCCAGCACCGCCGTGAACCAGCTCGGCGACGCGCTGCCCGATATGGCGTCCACGCCGACGCTGATGGAGATCAGCCCGGACATGATGGCGACGCAGTACATTGCCGTGGACTACGACGGCATGGATATTTACGAGCTGTCCGACTATGTCAGCGAAAACGTGCTGCCCCAGCTCGAGCGTGTGGACGGCGTGGCCAGCGTGTCCACGACGGGCCTGGTGGAAAAGTCGGTGCAGATCACGCTCGACCAGGAAAAGATCGACGCTGTCAACGACAAGCTGCTGGTCAAGGTCAGTGACCGCCTGGCCGATGCCAAAAAAGAGCTGGATGCCAACAAGAAAAAAATCAACGATGGCATGAAGGAACTGGACGCCGCCCAGGCCCAGCTGGACGCAGGCAAGGCCCAGCTGAACAGCCAGAAGGCCGACGTGACGACCCAGCTGCGGGACGCCATTACCGAGCTGGACAAGCAGATCCCCGAGCTGGAAAAGAAGATCGCCAGCCTGCAGACCGACCTGGACGAGGCAAACCGCAAGCTGGAGAATGCCAAAAATACAAGCACGACCCTGCCCGAGGTCACGCTGCCCATCGACGATGCACTGTTTGCCAGCTGCAAGACGGTGCTGGCCGCCTACGACCCGCAGTATAACGCCGACGCGCTCCCGGCCAATCTGGCCGAAGCCAAGAGCGACCTGAACAAGATGGGCGCGATGATCAACTCGATCGACCGCGCGGATGCGGCCATCCGCCAGCGCGCCGCAGATGAGGGGCTGTTGGAGCAGAATATGACGGTGGAGCAGACTGCGGCCTACTTAGATGCCCAGTATGCGGCCATGAGCGCCCGCATTCAGGCGCTGGAGGTGGAGATCGCGTCGCTGCAGGACTCCCTCAACAACACCGAGGACGAGACCGAACGGGCCGATTTACAGGCGCAGATCGACGCCAAGCGCGCCGAGCAGGCGCAGGACCAGGCCGTCATCGACGGCAACGCCGCCCGCCGCGCCCGCGTCAGCGAGCTGAGCGGCAATCTGTCAACGCTCTCCACGACGAAGGTCGCCCTGCAGAACGCCACGACGCTGCTGACTGCGCGGCAGGAGGCCGAGACTGCGCTGAACGACGGTATGCAGCCGCTGCAGCAGACGCTGAACGACACCGCCGCCGCCCTGCGCGACCAGCTGACCAAAGCGCAGGAAATGCTGACCCAGCTGAACGAACAGCGCGACAAGCTGCAAAAAATGCTGGCAAGCCTTGGCGACGAGGCGGTAGACCCCGCCATGGCCGATATGGCCGTCCAGCTGCTGCTGAGCGGCACCGAGGCCCAACTGCAGCTGGGCGAGTTCCGGGTCTCCAGCGGCAAGACCCAGCTCGAGGCCGGCAAGACCCAGCTCGAGGCCGCGCAGGAGGAATACGAGTCCGCCCGCGAGGAGGCGCTGAAAAGCGCGAATCTGAACCAGCTGCTGAACATGACGACGCTGCAGCAGCTCATTTATGCGCAGAACTTCTCGATGCCCGCGGGCTATATCGAGGGCGGCGACGGCGACGACAACCGCTACATCGTCAAGGTCGGTGATGCCTTTGCCGACGCGGACGAGCTGAAAAGCATGGTGCTCTGCAATATCGACGGCATCGGCGACGTGCGCCTGTCCGATGTGGCCGAGGTCGAAATGACCGACAACGCCGACGACGCCTACGCCAAGATGGACAAGAACCGCGCCGTGCTGCTGTCGCTGTACAAGAGCTCGACGTCGTCCACCTCGACGGTCTCCAACGCCAGCAGCGCGGCGATGGAAACGATGATGGCCGAAAACGAGGGCCTGCACCTGACGCCCATCATGGACCAGGGCGACTATATCAAGCTCATCGTCAACAGCGTGCTGTCCAACCTGATCGAGGGCGCAGCGCTGGCCATCATCGTACTGGCGCTGTTTTTGAAGGACCTGCGCCCGACCATCGTTGTGGCCATCAGTATGCCGTTGAGCGTGCTGTTTGCCATTGTGCTGATGTATTTCACCGGCATTACCTTCAATATCCTGTCGCTGTCCGGCCTGGCGCTGGGCGTCGGCATGCTGGTCGACAACTCGGTTGTCGTCATTGAAAACATCTACCGTCTGCGGGGCCGCGGCGTGCCCGCCGCCCGCGCGTCGGTGCAGGGCGCGCGTCAGGTGGCCGGGTCCATCGTATCCTCCACCCTGACGACGATCTGCGTTTTTCTGCCGCTGGTGTTCACCACCGGCATGGTGCGCGAGCTTCTCAGCGACATGGCCTGGACCATCACCTTCAGTCTGCTGGCGTCCCTTGTTGTGGCGCTGACCGTTGTGCCCTGCGCGGGCTCCACCGTGCTGAAAAAGCAGAAGGACATCAAGCACCCGCTGTTCGACAAGGTGCTGAACGGCTATGAAAAGCTGCTGCGCTTCTGCCTGCGCCGCAAGGCTGTGCCGCTGGCGCTGGCCATTGCGCTGCTGGGGGTGTCGGTCTGGCGCGTCGCCACCATGGGCATCGTCATGATCCCCGACATGAGCAGCAACCAGCTGACCATTACGGTCAATGTGCCTGACGATACGGCTAAGGCGGACGCCTTCGCCACGGCGGACAGCGTCATGGACGCGGTCATGAGCGTGGACGGCGTCGATACCGTCGGCGCGATGTCGGGCGGTTCCAACAACATGGTCGCCATGGCCGGCGGCAATGCCGCCACCGACAACACCACGTTTACCTATTACGTCCTGCTGGGCGACAAGGCACCTAAGGCCAAGGTCGTGGAGCAGGAGATCTACGGCAAAACAGCAGATCTAAACTGCGAAATTGAAGTGAACTCCAATGGCATGATGGACATGAGTGCGCTGTCCGGCTCCGGCATCGAGGTGGACCTCTACGGCAGCGACCTCAATGACCTGGCCGCCGCGGGCAAGCAGGTCATGGCGCTGATGGAGGGCATCGACGGTATCCAAAACGTCACCGACGGCCAGGACGCCGGCGACACCGAGATCAACATCACGATTGACAAGGACAAGGCTATGCGGATGGGTCTGACCGTCGCGCAGGTCTACCAGCAGATCGCCGCCAAGCTGACGACGGACACCACCGCCACGACGCTGAAGGCGGGCGGCGACAGCTACAGCGTCGTCATCGTCGATAAGACCGACACGCCGACGCTGGACGATATTTTCAATATGGAGTTCGAGACGACGACCACCGATGAGAACGGCAGCAGCGTAAAGGAGACGCACACCCTCGGTGAGTTCGCGACCCGCACCACGACGGCGGGCTATACGACGATTGCCCGCGAGAACGGCTCCCGCAAGCTGGCCGTGACGAGTGAGACCGCCGACGGCTACAACACGACGCTGCTCTCCCGCGAGCTGGAGCCGCAGCTGGCCGCACTGGACCTGCCCGACGGCGTGACCGCCGAGCTGGCCGGTGAGACGACCCAGGTCACCGAGATGCTGAGCCAGATGGCAAAAATGCTTGCACTGGCATTGGCTTTTGTCTATTTTGTCATGGTGGCGCAGTTCCAGAGCCTGCTGTCGCCGTTCATTGTTCTGTTCACGATCCCGCTGGCCTTCACCGGCGGTATGCTCGGCCTGATGGCTGCCGGTGAGCAGCTGTCGCTGATCTCGCTGATGGGCTTCCTGGTCCTGATGGGCGTCGTCGTCAACAACGGCATTGTGTTTGTGGACTACGCCAACCAGCTGCGCATCGGCGGGCTGGAGCGCACCGACGCCCTTGTGGCGACGGGCCGCACCCGTATGCGCCCGATCCTGATGACGACGCTGACGACGGTGCTGGCGATGGTCACGATGCTGTTCGGCACCGACATGGCCAGCGAGATGAGCACTGGCATGGCCATTGTCATCATCGGCGGTCTGAGCTACGCCACGCTGATGACGCTGTTCGTCGTGCCTGTGCTGTATGACCTGTTCTACCGCAGGCCGCCGGTCAATATTGACGTCGGTGATGACGGTCTGGACGACCTGCCCGACGATGCGGCAGAGTTTGCGGCAGAGTTCGCCGCCCGCCGCGCCGCCGAGGCCGCATCCGCGCCACGCCGCCCGGATCTGAGCCGCGCGGCCCGTGCGCCGGAGGAAAACGACGGGGAGAAAAAGGAGGCCGACCATGACAATGGATAACCATGCAGCCCGCAAGGCTGCCGTCTACGAGGCTGCCCTGCAGCTGATCGCCCGGGGCGTCAGCCCCGCCGCTATGACTATCCAGCAGCTGGCCGACACGGCAGGCATTGGAAAAGGTACGGTGTACGGCTATTTTTCCTCAAAGGAGGAGATTCTGCAGGGCCTGGCCGAATACTGCTTTGCCCGGGAAAACGAACGCATCCGCGTCCTGTTTGCCGACTGCTGCACGCTGGCCGGGCTGGAGGAGCGGGCGGTAGCCTATTTGCAGGACATTGCTGCCAACCGGATGGGCGATTATAAGATGATTGCCCAGGCGCTGGGCACGCCGGGAAAGTGCGAGTCCGTGCCCGCCTGTGCGGACGAGCTGCGGGACATCGTGCGCACGCTGCTCATACGCCTGCAGGCTGCGGGGGAGATCGACCCCGCGGTAAGTCTGGAATACTGCTGCACCGCGATCTTTTCCGCCGTTGTCGGCGGCCTGATCGTTATCTGCGCTTTTGGCTTAGCAGCTGCCGCACCTCGCTCGCCGTATCGGCACTTAGAATTATGCGGTATTGCCCTTATATTACAGCAGCTTACTCCCCAGCGCGCGGCTTGTGCGGGAGAGGGAGAGGTTGGCAAGCTCCTGATTGTCCAGCGTGTAGCGCAGGACGAGGACGTTCGCCACAAAGAGGACGGCCAGCTTGACCGGCATGCTGCCGGAGTCGAGCGGGCTTTCTTTGGCACCGCACAGAAGCACGACATCGGCCAGCGCTGCGCCGGGGGCGTCGCTGTAGTGGGTGAGCAGGATGACCTTGGCACCGTTCTCCCTGGCCAGATGCAGTGTGTCCATCATATCCCGCGTTGCGCCGGAGTAGGAGACAAAGACCACGACGTCCTCGGGGCCCATCAGGCTGGCGGCGATGGCCTGCATGTGGCTGTCGCCTGCCGTGCGGAACTTGGTGGAGAGCATCGAGAACCGCGCCCAGATGTCGCAGGCCAGTATATAGCTGCCGCCCTGCCCGAAAAAGAACACCTGCCGTGCCCGCTGCAAAAGCGTGGCCGCGCGGTCCACCGACTCGGGGTCCAGTGCGCTGCGGGTGCCGTTCAGTGCCTCGATGGAGGTGTTGTAGGCGTGGGTGCAGAGCGTCTGGGTGTCGACGCCCGGCTCCAGCTTGAGCGAGACCGGCATCGCCGTGGCCGTGGCCTTTGCCAGCGCGATCTTCATCTCGTTATAGCCGTCAAAGCCCAAGGCGCGGCAGAAACGGAAAATCGTAGCCTCTGCCACACCGCAGGCTTTTGCCAGCGATGAGATCGACAGGTATTGTGCGTCCTCTGCGTGCTGCATAAGGTAATCCGCAACGATGATGCCGGATTTCGTCAGGCTGTCGCGCTTGGTGCGCAGCATATCCCAAAAACTTTGCTCTGCCATGATGGAGGGTCCTTTCTGCTGTGATGTGTTGCGGAACTTGGCCCCCTCTGCGAGGGGGCTCCGCCCGCAGACGGTGGGGGAGAGAACTGTGCCATTGCCTGAAAGACTTCAGATAACCGCAAGGTTCTCTCCCTCCGGCCCTGCGGGGCCACCTCCCTCGCAGAGGGAGGCAAGGAGGCTGGCCGCTGCTATTACTTATAGTGTATCCCCGGTCAGCGCCTTTTGCAAGGCTTTGGCCAGAACTTTGTGGGACTGGACGGTCATGTGCATGCCGTCAAGGGGCGAGCAGCCCGCGCCGGGCAGCGTGTTGGCGTCCAGAAACCGCACATTGGCGATGTCCTTCAGCATCGGCTCCAGCTGGGCGGCAATGCCGGCGCAGCGTTCATGGCAGCCGGTGCCCATGGCATCTTTAAAAATCAGGTGGTCGTACTCCGGCGTGATGGACGGCGGAACGATGACGAGCACGTCCGGCCTGGCGTTGTCGCGCCAGCATTCGGTGTGCAGGGCCTTCTTGACGAGCCGAACGATGCCCAGAGAGATCAGATGGGAATTGCAGCCGAACCGCTCCTTGCTGTCGTTCGTGCCCAGCATGATCGTCACGGTGTCCAGCGGCGCGTGGCTCATCAGGATCGGCGTGATGACCCGCAGCCCGTTCATACCTTCTGTAATAGGGTCGTCAAACACGGCGGTGCGCCCGGGCAGCCCCTCCTCGACCACGCTCCAGCCGTCGCCCAGCAGGTCCTGCAGCACCATCGGGTAGCGCTCATCGTCGCCGTAGCGCCCGTCGCGGGCAGGGTCATAGCCGTAGGTGTTGGAATCGCCGAAGCAGAGCACCCGGCGGCGGGTCATATTTTCATATTTCATAAAAAAGGCTCCCTTTCTTAAAAATGAAAAGTTATTTCGCCTCTTCCATTATATAGGGAAATACCCGCGCTTGCAAGAGGCTTTTTCCCGGAAAAAGCACCCTATTTTTGTGCAAATGTGCAAAAATTGAGACAGATTGCGTGAAAAGGATGTTTCATTTTGACATCTTGCATTTTTTTGACAAAAGGGTATCCTACTACCAAAGCAAAGGCGCTTACCCGTAAATGTAACGGGTGAGCGCCTTTTTGCTTTGCAGCGCCAAAGCGCACGTGCGATAGAAAATTTTCAAAGGTAAAAGTTGTTTTCATTTTGTAATAAATCAAAAAAGAGGCGATTTTCCCATGAAAATCAAGAAAAACCGATAGAAACGCATGTATTTTGCAACTATGTGGATGGGATTTGTGCAGCATGTACAAAAACGACAGTTTTTCTTGGTTATTTCACCTCTGGACAAAATGAAAAAAGTTTTCTAAAATAGAGACATCACGAGGGACACAGAACGAAGATGCCCCACAAAGGCCGAAAGGCAAAAAAGGAGAAAAACCTATGAAGAAGCAAGTTTCCGCGATCCTGGCCGCCAGCATGGCAGCCAGCATGCTCGTCGCCTGCGGCGGCTCCACTTCCAGCGCAGCGACCTCTACCGCAACTGCTGAGAGCACCTCTACCGCCTCCAGCGAGGCCGCTCCCGCGGAGTCTACCGCCGATGCCGGTCAGGCTGCTGACATTACGCTGTGGACCTACCCCATCGGCAAGTGGGGCGATTCCGAGTCTGTTGATGCGCTGCTGGCAGACTTCAATGCCCAGTATCCTGACATCCACGTCACCGTCGAGTACCTCGACTACACCAACGGCGACGACCAGGTCAACACCGCTATCGAGGGCGGCAGCGCACCTGACATCGTCATGGAAGGACCCGAGCGTCTGGTTGCCAACTGGGGCGCCAAGGGCCTGATGGCCGATCTGAGCGACCTGTGGACCGACGACCAGAAGGCCGACATCAGCGCCAGCGTTGAGGCCGCCTGCAAGGATTCCTCCGGCGCTTACTACGAGTTCCCGCTCTGCATGACCGCACACTGCATGGCCATCAACAAGACCGTGTTTGAGGCTGCCGGTGCTATGCAGTATGTCGATGCCGAAAACCACACCTGGACCACCGACAACTTCCTGAAGGCTGTGCAGGCCGTCTACGACTCCGGCAAGACCGACGTCGGCGCGATCTACTGCAGCGGCCAGGGCGGCGACCAGGGCACCCGCGCCATCATCAACAACATGTACGGCGGCACCTTCACCGATGCAGCCCACACCAAGTACACCGCTGATTCTGCCGAGAACGTCAAGGCGATCGAGACCCTGTACAACCAGGACGGCATCAACTTTGACGCCTCCATCAACGGCGGCGAGGAGATCACCCTCTTCCGCAACGGCACCCTGCAGATGGCCTTCTGCTGGAACATTGCCCAGCAGACCAACGCTGACAACAGCGCAGCCGGTACGACCAACAGCGGCGACGACATCCTGTTCATGGCGTTCCCGACTGAGTCCGGCGACCCCGCACTGTGCGGCGGCATCTGGGGCTTCGGCGTGTTTGACAACGGCGACGAGAACAAGATCGCTGCCTCCAAGACCTTCATCAACTTCATGGCCAACTCTGACGAGACCGCAAAGGCCGTCAAGACCTCTACTTACTTCTCCGTCAAGAACTCTCTGTCCGACCTGTACAAGGACGACGAGGTCATGAACGAGTACCAGAAGCTCATGCCTTACCTGGGCGACTACTATCAGGTCACTCCCGGCTGGGCCGAGGCTCGTACCGCTTGGTGGAACATGCTGCAGCAGGTTGGCCAGGGCACTGACGTGACCACCGCCGTTACCGAGTTCTGCAACACCGCCAACGCAGCGGCCAGCGCATCCTGAACCTCCTGAAAAAACCTCCGGTTTGTAACTAAACCCCACGGCGTCCGACCTCTGACCTGAAACGCAGCGGTGGGACGCCACTTTTATCGAATGAACCCGTGATTTTAAAACAGAAGGGAGCGATCCTCTTGGCACATACCGCAGTTGCCAAAAAGCAGAGCGAGCCGAAGATGAGCCGCGCGCTTGTCCGGCAGGAGACCATCGCCGGTTACCTGTTCCTGCTGCCCAGCCTCATCTTCTTTATCGGCTTTGTCATCTATCCCATGGTGATGTGCATCTTCACCAGCTTCTTTGACTCCAGTATGAACCGCGCCGATGTGTTTATCGGCCTGCAGAACTATGTGGAGCTGTTCCACGACAGCGTCTTTCTGGGCGCACTGCGCAACACGCTGATCATTGTTGTCGTGTCGGTGCCCATCACCTGCATCTTCTCGCTGTGGGTGGCGTCCGCCATCGTCAACATGCCGCCGTGGGCGACCTCGCTGTTCCGCGTCATCTTCTATCTGCCCGTCGTCACCGGCTCTGTCGCTGTTACCGTCGTGTGGAAGTGGATGTTCAACAACTACTACGGCATCTTCAACTATCTGGGCAAGTCGATGGGCCTCCTTGACCAGAACATCAACTGGCTGGGCGATACCCGCTACGCGCTGGCCTGCATCATCCTGATCCTGCTCACGACCTCTGTCGGCCAGCCCATCGTGCTGTATGTCTCCGCGCTCGGCAACGTGGACCAGTCTCTGGTCGAGGCCGCCGAGGTGGACGGTGCCACGAAGCTGCAGGCCTTCTGGAAGATCAAGTGGCCGCAGATCATGCCCACCACGCTGTACATCCTGGTCATCACGACGATCAACTCCTTCCAGTGCTTCGCGCTGATCCAGCTGCTGACGTCCGGCGGCCCGAACCACTCCACCGATACCATCATGTACTACATCTACTACACAGCCTTCAAGCTGTACCGCTACGGCTACGGCAACGCGATGGGCGTTATCCTCGCCATCATGATCGCCGTTCTGTCCGCTGTGCAGTTCAAGGTCACGCGGTCTGATTGAGAAGGAGGGAAATGACTATGGATACCAAAAAGAAAAAAAAGAAGATTTCCCCCTACATGGTGTTCAGCACCATCGTCATCATCCTGCTGGCCATCGCGTTCGCGTTCCCGCTGTACTGGATCCTGACGGGCTCCTTTAAGACGCAGATCTCCATCAACTCCACCACCCCTGAATGGTGGCCGAGCGAGTGGGTCATGACGAACTATGACAAGCTGTTCAGCCGCCAGAAGTCCCCGCTGTGGGAGTTCGCGGTGCCGTTCAGCAGCCACTTCAGCGCGGACGGCAAGGACATCATCTGGTGGGCCGGTCCCCAGGTGCCCGCCGCTGTGCGCTGGCTCATCAACACGGTCTTTATGGCCGTTGCCTCGATGATCCTGACCTGCATCACCTCCGCCATGGCAGGCTATGCGCTGGCCAAAAAGCGCTTTGTGGGCCGCAGCATCCTCTTTACCCTGATCGTCTGCGCCATGGCGCTGCCGAAGCAGGTCATCCTGATCCCCCTGCTGCGCGAGATGAGCAGCCTGCAGCTCTACAACACGATCTGGGCGGTCATCTTCCCCATCGTCGGCTGGCCGTTCGGCGTATTCCTGATGAAGCAGTTCAGTGAGGGCATCCCCGGCGAGATGCTGGAGGCCGCCCGCATCGACGGCGCGAGCGAGGCCAAGACCTTTGTCCGCATTGCGCTGCCCATGATCAAGCCGGGCATCGGCGCACTGGCCATCTTCACCTTCATCAACTCGTGGAACGATTACTTCATGCAGTTGATCATGCTGTCCAGCACCAGCAAGCTGACGATCTCTCTTGGTATCGCCAAGCTGCAGGCCGAGAACTCCACCGACTACGGCCTGATCATGGCCGGTGCCGCGCTGGCAGCCGTGCCCATCATCATCGTGTTCCTGGCCTTCCAGAAGTACTTCACGAAGGGCATCACGATGGGCGCTGTCAAGGGCTAAAAACGCAAAACGGGGTGTTATGGCGGGGTTCTCTCCCCCAGTCGCTGCGGCGACAGCCCCCTCGCAGAGGGGGCCAAGGGGGTCTTGCCTCCCTCTGCGAGACAGACTCCCCCGACACGGGGGAGGTGGCGCTTGCGCCAGAAGGGGAGCGGTGCCGCCCGCAGGCGGCGGAGGGAGAGAACCTCGCCATTGCCCGAAGCCTACCCCTACACGAAGCCTTCCCCCTTGGGGGAAGGTGTCTGTGGCCCCGACCACAGACGGATGAGGGGCAGCCTGCCGGAGATTGCCCGCAAACGGGCCGTGTCAGCAGGCTCCGCCCTCATCAGTCACCTTCGGTGACAGCTTCCCCCTCGGGGGAAGCCTTTACATACAGTTTTACGAACAGGGAGTGTTTGTATATGAAAGACATCAACAAATATCGCGGCATTATCCCCGCCTTCTACGCCTGCTACGCACCGGACGGCTCTATCTCCACCGAGGGCGTCAAGGCACTGACCCGCCACCTGATCGCCAAGGGCGTCAAGGGCGTTTACGTCGGCGGCTCCTCCGGCGAGTGCATCTACCAGCATCCGGATGAGCGCAAGGCCGTGCTGGAGGCCGTCATGAGCGAGGCCAAGGGCAAGATCACCGTTATTGCCCACGTCGCCTGCAACAACACGGCGGATTCCGTCGAGCTGGCCGCCCATGCTGAAAAGTGCGGCGTTGACGCCATTGCGTCCATCCCGCCGATCTACTTCCACCTGCCCAACTACGCCATCGCGGATTACTGGAACGCCATGAGCGCCGCTGCGCCCAACACCGAGTTCATCATCTACAACATCCCGCAGCTGGCCGGTACCGCCCTGACGATGCCCCTGCTGAACGAGATGCTCAAGAACCCCAACGTCATCGCGGTCAAGAACTCCTCGATGCCCACCCAGGACATCCAGATGTTCAAGGATGCCGGTATTCAGGCGCGCGGTGAGGACGGCTTCGCCGTGTTCAACGGCCCCGATGAGCAGTTCGTCTCCGGCCGTGTCATGGGCGCGGACGGCGGCATCGGCGGCACCTACGCCGTCATGCCCGAGCTGTTCCTCAAGATGAACGAGCTGATCGAGAAGGGTGACATCCCCGCTGCCCGCGAGATCCAGTACAAGGCAGACCGCATCATCTACAAGATGTGCGAGGCCCACGGCAACCTGTACGCGGTCATGAAGGAGATCCTGCGCCGCATGTACGGTCTGGAGCTGGGCGGCGTGCGCGCCCCGCTGCCGGGCCTGATCCCCGAGGATGAGCCCATCGTGGCCGAGGCGCAGAAGATGATCGAGGACGCCGTCGCGGCCCTGTAAGAGGTGTGAAATGATCGTAGATTCGTTTGATTACATTGCCTGCTACAAGGGTCTGCACCCGAATCTGGACAAGGCCATCGACTGGCTGAACAGCCACACGCTGGACGCGCTGGAAAACGGCAAGACCATCATTGACGGCGAGAACGTCTTTGTCAACGTGATGGACGCCGACCTGCGCGATGCCGACGGCGCTGCGTTCGAGTACCACCGCCGCTATGCCGACCTGCAGATCGACCTGACCGGCAGCGAGCATCTGGGCTGGGCGTCCGAGGGCACGGAGCAGGGCGAGTTTGACGAGGAAAACGACTTCGGTCTGCGGACCGGCCCCGAGCACTGCGGCATGACGCTGGGCGGGGGACGCTTTGCCGTGTTCTTCCCCGGTGAGCTGCACAAGCCCAGCTGCAAGACCCCCGGCTGCGACCACGTAAGAAAAGCCGTGGTCAAGATTTTGATGAAATAATTTGCATTCCCCAAGCCTTCCCCCTTGGGGGAAGGTGGCCCCGCAGGGCCGGATGAGGGGTAAGCTATCGGTGGTTGCCCGTAAACGAGTTGTCGCCGTAAGCTCCGTCCTCATCAGTCACCTTCGGTGACAGCTTCCCCCGAGGGGGAAGCCTTTTTGCGTATAGAAAGGAGCCTTTCCCATGACCCACGAACAAATCTTCAACCAGATCCAAGGCGGCCTTATCGTCTCCTGCCAGGCGCTGGAGCACGAGCCGCTGTACACGAAAGAGGGCGGCGTCATGCCGCTGATGGCGAAGGCCGCCGCCCAGTCCGGCGCTGTCGGCATCCGCGCCAACACGGTGCGCGACATCACCCAGATCAAGCAGGTCGTGAATTTGCCGGTCATCGGCATTATTAAAAAGGATTACCCGGACACGCCGATGTACATCACCGTCACGATGCAGGAGGTTGACGAGCTCGTCGCCTGCGGCGTGGACATTCTGGCTGTGCAGGGCACCGGTGCCCTGCGCCCCAACGGGCAGACCAGCGCCGAGTTCATCCGTTCCATCAAGGAGAAGTACCCCGACCAGCTCGTTATGGCCGACTGCGACAACATTGAAAACGCGCTTGCCTGCGCCAAGGCAGGCGCAGACTTCGTCGGCACGACGATGCGCGGCTACACGCCGGAGACGAAGGGCATCGACGATGTGGATTTCGGCTTTATTGCCCAGCTCGCGCGGGAGTGCCCGGCCAAGGTCATCGCCGAGGGCCACATCCACACGCCGGAGCAGGCCGTGCAGGCGCTCTACGCCGGTGCGTTCGCCCTCGTCGTCGGCGGTGCCATCACCCGCCCGGCGGAGATCACGGCCCGCTACACCGCGGCCATCAACAACCACAAATAAGCAGGTGCGCTATGAGTAAAACCTATCTGGGTGTCGACATCGGCGGCACGGCGGTCAAACTGGGTCTCGTCGACGAAAACGGCGCGGTGCTGCGCCGCGCCGAGCGCAGCGTCAGCTTTGACGGCTACAAAACGCCGATCCTGGATACCGTGCAGGCGGCCATCCACAAATTTCTGACCGCGGACACGCCGAGGCTCGAGGGCATCGCTGTGTCCGCCACGGGCCAGATCGACAGCCGCCGCGGCGTGGTCGCGGGGACCTGCGGCAATTTCCCGGGGTGGATCGGCGTGGACATTAAAGGTACGCTGGAGCGTGCCTTCGGCCTGCCCGTCACCGTCGCCAACGACGCGAACTGTATGCTGCTGGGCGAGGTCTGGGTCGGTGCGGCTAAGGGCTATACCGATGTCATCGGTGTGACGCTGGGCACCGGCGTCGGCGGCGGCATCCTGACCGGCGGACATCTGCTGGAGGGGGCGCGCGGCCTTGGCGGCGAGCTGGGGCATTTCCGTCTGCACGCGCTGGACGGCGTGGCCTGCACCTGCGGGGCAATCGGCTGCTATGAGCGCTACGCCGCTACAACGGCGCTGGTCCGCAGCGCCCAGAAGGCCGGGCTGGACGCGCCCGACGGGCGTGCGATTTTTGAGGCAGGCGCCGCGGGCGACGCCCGCACGCTGGCTGTGCTCAACGGCTGGATCAACGAGATCGCCCAGGGCCTTGCGGGCCTTGTACACATCTTCAACCCGCAGCTGATCCTGATCGGCGGCGGCGTCAGCGCGCAGCAGGCGCTTCTGATCGACCCGCTGGCCGCGCAGGTGCGCAAAAGCATCATGCCCGCCTTCGCCGAAGGCCTTGAGGTCAGGGCTGCAGCCCTCCAGAACGACGCCGGGCTTGTCGGTGCAGTGTATTATTTTAAGCAGCAACAGTAAGGCGGACGGCCCGGGTCGCCGAGGACGCCGCCTCCCTACAGCTCCACCATGAAAATCCCCCCCCGCCGCACCCCGGCGGCGGGGAATTTTTTTGCGGAAATACAGTATGTAAAATCTGGCACGCAAAAGCGCAAAAAATGTGCGAATGACGGCATTTTGTGGGTTCTGGACAAAAATATTGACTTTGAACCGATGATTTTGGCACGGCGCAGACGGGCGTAAATTGTTGCAATTACAGAGCGTGTGTGTTATACTATCTATTATGAATAAGTGTGTAAAATTGCCCAAACGAGGCAGAGCGCACGGGATAAAAACCGGTCATCGACGGACTGACCGGCTCACAAAACAATAAAGGAGCGCACTATGAAAGTAGTAATTCTGGCTGGCGGCCTTGGCACGCGCATCAGCGAAGAAAGCGTCTACAAGCCCAAGCCGATGATCGAAATCGGCAACATGCCCATCCTGTGGCATATCATGAAGGAATATTCCTACTACGGCTTTCACGACTTTGTCATCTGCGCGGGCTACAAGCAGCACATGATCAAGGAGTGGTTCGCGGATTACTTCCTGCATACCAGCGATATTACGTTTGATTTCACCCGCGGCCAGAACGAGATGATCGTCCACAACCACCACACCGAGCCGTGGAAGGTCACCGTTGTGGACACCGGCCTCAACACGATGACCGGCGGGCGCATCAAACGCATTCGTCCCTACATCGGCAATGAGACCTTCATGATGACCTACGGCGACGGCGTCTGCGATGTGGACATTGCCAAGCTGGTGGCATTCCACCGCGAGAACGGCAAGATCGCCACGCTGACCGCCGTTCAGCAGGAGCAGCAGAAGGGCGTTCTGGATATTGCCGAGGATAATTCTGTCCGTTCTTTCCGTGAAAAGAAGGCCAGCGACGGCGCGCTCATCAACGCGGGCTATATGGTGCTGGAGCCGCAGATTTTCGACTATCTGGACGGCGACGCCTGCGTCTTTGAGCAGAAGCCGCTGCAGAAGCTGGCTGAGGAGGGTCAGCTGATGAGCTATATCCACAAGGGCTTCTGGCAGTGCATGGACACCGCCCGCGAGAAGCAGGTCCTGGAGAAAATGCTTGCCACCGGCAACGCGCCCTGGAAAAAATGGGAGGATTGATGATGGTACATTACGATCCTGAATTTTACCGCGGCAAGCGGGTGTTCGTCACCGGTCACACCGGCTTCAAGGGCAGCTGGCTCTGCAAGATGCTGCTGATGGCCGGGGCCGAGGTCACGGGCTACAGCCTGCAGCCGCCGACGCAGCCGAACCTTTTCTCCATCGCCGGCGTCGAGGACAAGATGCACAGCGTCATCGGCGACATCCGCGACTTTGACGCGCTGAAGGCCGCTTTTGACGCGGCGCAGCCCGACATTGTGCTGCACCTGGCCGCGCAGCCCATCGTGCGCGACAGCTACAAGGACCCGCGCTACACCTATGAGACGAACGTTATGGGTACGGTCAACCTGCTGGAATGTGTGCGGCTGGCCCGGCAGCAGGGCAGAGCGCCCCGCTCGGTGCTGAACGTCACCACCGATAAGGTCTACCACAACAACGAGTGGGCCTGGGGCTACCGCGAGAACGAGCCGCTGGACGGTTTCGACCCCTACTCCAACAGCAAGAGCTGCTCGGAGTTGGCGACGCACTCCTACATCAACAGCTTTTTTGCTGACAAGACCGTGGCTGTCTCGACGGCCCGCGCGGGCAATGTCATCGGTGGCGGTGACTTTGCCAATGACCGCATCATCCCCGACTGCGTCCGCGCCATGGCCGCGGGCCGTAAGATCGGCGTGCGCAACCCCTACTCGACCCGCCCGTACCAGCATGTGCTGGAGCCGCTGGCGGCCTACCTGCTGATCGCCCAGCGCCAGTACGAGGACAGCCGCTTTGCGGGCTACTATAATGTAGGCCCCGACGACTGCGACTGCGTCACCACCGGCACGCTGGTGGATCTGTTCTGCCGGGCCTGGGGCGGCGACGCCGCCTGGGAGAATCAGGCCGAGGCCAATGCCCCGCACGAGGCCAACTTCCTGAAGCTGGACTGCAGCAAGCTGAAAACGACCTTCGGCTGGACGCCGCGCTGGCACATGGCCGAGTGCATGGAAAAGACCGTCGCCTTCAGCAAGATCTGGCTTGCCAACGGCGACGTCCCGGCGGAGATGGAAAAGGAAATCAATATTTTTTTGGAGGAGCAATAATTATGTGGAAGAACGAGGCAGAAGCCCGCGAGCAGATCAAGGCAATGGTCGCCGAGTATTATCACGACTTCAAGGAGAAAAAGACCCCCTATCAGGAGGGTGACCGCATCACCTATGCTGCCCGCGTCTTTGACGAGAAGGAAATGTGCGCCCTGACCGATGCCACGCTGGACTTCTGGCTGACGACGGGCCGCTTTGCCGACCAGTTCGAAAAGGAGTTCGCCAAGTGGATCGGCGTTAAGTTCGCCCATCTGGTCAACAGCGGTTCCTCCGCCAACCTGATCGCCTTCATGGCACTGACCGCCCCCGAGCTGGGTGACCGCCAGATCAGGAAGGGCGACGAGATCATCACCGTGGCCTGCGGCTTCCCCACCACCGTGACCCCGGCCATCCAGTACGGCGCGGTGCCCGTGTTTGTGGATGTGACCGTGCCCCAGTACAACATCGACGTCACCAAGCTCGAGGCCGCCCTCTCCCCCAAGACGAAGGCTGTCATGATTGCCCACACGCTGGGCAACCCGTTTGACCTGTCCGCCGTCAAGGCGTTCTGTGACGCCCACAACCTGTGGCTGGTCGAGGACAACTGCGACGCGCTGGGCACCCAGTACACCATCAACGGCGAGACACGCTTTACCGGCACCTGGGGCGACATCGGCACGTCCAGCTTCTACCCGCCGCACCACATGACGATGGGCGAGGGCGGCTGCGTCTACACCAACAACCCGCTGCTGAACCGCCTGATCCTCTCCTTCCGCGACTGGGGCCGCGACTGCATCTGCCCCTCCGGCCAGGATAACTTCTGCGGCCACCGCTTTGACGGTCAGTTCGGCGAGCTGCCCAAGGGCTACGACCACAAGTACGTCTACAGCCACTTTGGCTATAACCTCAAGGTCACCGACATGCAGGCCGCCATCGGCTGCGAGCAGCTGAAGAAGTTCCCCTCTTTTATTGAGCGCCGCCGCCACAACTGGGACCGCCTGCGCGCCGCGCTGGAGCCCGCCGCCGACAAGCTGATCCTGCCGGAGCCGGCTGCCAACAGCCGCCCGTCCTGGTTCGGCTTCCTGATCTCTGTCAAGCCGGAGAGCGGTCTGGACCGCAACGCCGTGACCCGCTATGTGGAGAGCCACAACGTGCAGACCCGTCTGCTGTTCAGCGGCAACCTCATCAAGCATCCCTGCTTTGACCAGATCCGCGGCACCGACGCCTACCGCGTGGCGGGCGAGCTGACCAACACCGACTTTATCATGAACAACACCTTCTGGGTCGGCGTTTACCCCGGCATGACCGACGAGATGATCGACTACATGGCCAAGACAATTATCGAGGCTGTGAATCAGTAAGACGGAAAGGCCGAACCATAGGACAAAAAGCAAAGCCGTGCTGCGCGGAAGCATCAAGGCCGACTTTGCTTTTTGATTGTTTATAAGAAAATAAAAGGAATGGACCCATGCAGAAATTGTTAGCCCTGTTGGGCGCGAAAAGCAAAGAGGAATTTTTGGCGCTGCTTGCCCAGTTTATCAAGTTTGGCCTTGTAGGCGTGAGCAACACGGCGGTATCCATGGCGGTATACTATATCTTTTTGTGGATCGACCCGGGCCTGTACATGGTAGGCAGCATATTGGGCACGATTTTGAGCATTGCCAATGCCTTTTTTTGGAACGATAAGTTTGTGTTTACCGGAAATGCAAACGACTGGCGCAGCAAGCTGAAGCGGTTGGGCAAGACCTATGTCAGCTACGGCGGTACATCGATCCTTTCCAATGTTTTGCTTTGGATAGAGGTTACGTTCTTCGGCGTGAGCAAAACGATTGCACCGATTGTGAATTTGCTGGTTACGATTCCGCTGAATTTCATTATCAATAAGCTGTGGACATTTAAGGAAAAGTGAGGTTAAAGTAAGTGGAAAAGCTGAAAGAACGAAACTTTCAGGCAAAAATGAATAGATTGCGCAGAGAGGATAAGCTGTTCTATCTGTTTATGTTCGTCGCAGTGTTTGCGGCGGCTTTATATGTCGCATTGGGGCACAGTAAAACGATGCCCTTTGCCGAAGGCTGGTATACCTACTACGCACAGCTTATCAATGAAAAGGGACTGCTGCCGTACCGTGACTTTGAGTACCTGTTTTCGCCGCTTTATATTTATTTTATTGCCTTTGTTACCCGTATTTTTGGATACGACATCATTGTACTGCGCCGTTTGGGCATTCTGATGTTTGCGGTGATTGCGCTGGGCGTCTACCTTTTTATAACAGAAATCGTAGGGCGGAAAAAGGCATGGATTGCGGCAGTGGCAACAGTCACGGCCACACTGTACCTACAGTCGGAGGTCGTACAGATTTTTTACGACTATATCCGATTGATGGATATTTTTGCTGTGTTTACCGTGCTGTTCCTGATGCGGGCAGTCAAGGCAATGCAGCAGGAGGACGACCAAAAGAAAAAAATCAATCTGATATTCTGCGGATTGTTTAACGGATTCTTCATCAACGTAAAGCAAAATGTGGGCTTGATTTTTTGGGCCTATACGGTGGTGCTGCTGATTTATCTGGGAATTTATTTTCATCACTCCGCCAAGAGGATTGTAAAAGATCTTTTGGCGTATTTGATTCCGCTGGCGGTGGTCACTGTGGTAATTTACCTGCTGCTGGCTGTGACGGGTGGCTTGACGGGCTACCTTTCTATGACGGGTGGGGGCGCAATCAGTGCCAAGGGCGGCATATTGGCAATCCTTTTCAACTGGGTGCCGAATAATATGCTCTCGTTTAAGCAGGCACTGCCGCAGGCACTGCCGATGCTGCTGGGACTTGTGATTCTGGTTGTGGGCCGTGAGGCTGGCAGACTGAAGGATAAAACAGGTAATGACTGCTGGGAAAAGCTCGCTGACGCGATGGGCGCTTTGTACTTGCTGGGCATCATTGCACTGTTTATCCTGGAGGCACGCCATGCGTCTGCGGCATACTACTTTGTCAACTGGAGCACACCGACGACCTATTGGTTCTTTGAAATCGTGTTCCCGGCGTTTTTAGCGTTTGGCTTCTGGTTCCTGTACAACATTATTAAAAAGACGAATAAGGCAGATGACTACACCCTTTGGTTTGCGCTTTCGGGAGCTTATGTCGCCATTTCGTGGGGCTGCGGCAATTCCGGCGGTTTGGCAGAAGGCCAGGCTACAACGGGCGTGGCGTTTGTTGTGGCATTGACGCTGTATTGCCTGAGCTATTACCGATGGATTAAGGTACTGCAGGTTGCAGTGGTTGCGGCCTGTGCTGGCGTGACGATACAGTCTGCCTCCAAGAAAATGGTAAAAACCTACTACTGGTGGGGCGCGGATGAAGCCGACTTCTGGAATAGCAAGGAAGAAATCGAGACGATTCCGCTTCTGCGCGGAATCCATGTATCCAACGATACCAAGGAAGTCTATGAGGAAATCTACAAGGAAATCACGGAAAACACAGATACAGACGATACGATTTACTGCTTCCCGCAGATTCCTATTTTTTACAGCCTGTGTGACCGTTACGACCCGGGGGTGCGTTCAAAGGTCGAGTGGTTTGACGTTTCAACGGACAGCTCTGTTGAGGCAGACATTGACGTTCTGACGGAAAACCCGCCCAAAGCAATTTTGATGTACGATGTGGGTGCAAATGTGTATGATTCCCACGAGCGTATCTTCCGCAACGGCGGAATTTCCGGCACGCGCAAAATGCGTGAGTTCCTGTATAATTATGTCTATGCCAATGACTACACCTTTGTAGGCATCTATAAGACGGGAACCAATGTGCTGCAGCTCTGGATCAAGGAAGAGGACGCGGAAAACAAAGAAACAGCAGTTTTCGACAGCGGCGACGGTACGTTTGAAAATCCGTATACGCTGCACACCGCAGAGCAATTGGTTCTGTTCAGTAAGATGGTCAACGACGGACGCACCTTTGAGGGCCAGTATATTGAGCAGACCACTGACATTGATATGAGCGGCATTGCGTTTACGCCTATCGGTGAGTTCGATGGGGAAAGCTACTTTAGCGGCACCTACAATGGCAAGGGACATGTTATCCACAATCTGAGCATTCAGGGCAAGGCTACAGAGGATGTCGGTCTGTTTGGACGTCTCGAAGGGGCTGCTTACAATCTGGGGCTTGAAGCGGGCAGCCTGACTGGCGACTGTGTTGGAGCAATTGCCAGTTATGCAGTCAACCCGGAGGCAGAGATTGTGAACTGCTTTACGGATGTGAATGTCACGGGCTCGCGCGCTGGTGGCATTACCGATAACTTCGTTGGTAGTGTTGTAAACTGTGTTAGTGCCGGTGCGCTGACCGGTGGCGAAAACGCGGATGCAATCGCCTATAATAGCTCAATTATGGTAGAGAATGTTTATCAGCTGACGGGTCAAAAGACAAGCCTGCTTGATAGACCCTCTATTCAAGAAAAGCGTGTCAGCTATGCCGACGAAGATGTTTTCAACAGTGATTTCCTGGTGAAGCGTCTGAATGCCGCAGTAAGAGAAAAGAATAAAGCAAACGGCGAGAGCGGCGCAGAAGAAGCGATTACGCTTGTCGAATGGACAAAGGGAACGGACGGCCACCCAGTATTGGTCCCTGAAAATTGACTGAATGGAAAAGGAGCAACCCAATGAAACAGCGTTTAGCGGATTATGTGGCGGACTTTCTGGCGGCGCGCGGTGTGACGGATGTTTTCTCTGTCGTGGGCGGCGGCGCTATGCACCTGAACGATGCGCTGGGCCATAACCCCCGGCTGCATGTGACCTACAACCACCATGAGCAGGCCTGCGCCATTGCGGCGGAAGCCTACGCCCGGCTGGAAAATAAGATCGCGGCGGTCTGCGTGACCACCGGCCCCGGCGGCACCAATGCGCTGACCGGCGTCGTGGGCGGCTGGCTGGACTCCATCCCCATGTTCATCGTCTCCGGCCAGGTGCGCTATGACACCACGGCCCGGTACGCCTTGCAGTACACCGGTACGCCGCTGCGCGCCATGGGCGACCAGGAGTACGACATCACCAAGTCCGTCCAGTACATGACGAAGTTCGCCGCCATGCTGGAGGACCCCAAGGACATTCGCTACCTGCTGGAAAAGGCGTGGCATCTGGCTACAACGGGCCGCCCCGGCCCGGTCTGGCTGGACATCCCGGTCAACTTCCAGGGCGGCTACATCGAGACTGACGAGCTGCGTGGCTACGACCCCGCCGAGGATGACGCCCAGCTGCCCCCGTCGGTGGACGACACCACGATCCGGACGATTCTGGAAAAAATCAAGAACGCCAAACGGCCAGTGTTCCACGCGGGCTATGGCATCCGCCTGTCCGGCGGGTATGCGGCGTTCCGCTCCGTGGCGGAAAAGCTCAACATCCCCATCGTCACCTACTGGAACGCCGTGGACCTCATCGAGGATGACAATCCGCTGTACTGCGGGCGCGCCGGCAACATGGGTGACCGCCCGGGCAACTGGGCTATCCAAAACGCAGACTTGATTCTGGCCGTAGGCACGCGCATTTCTATTCGCCAGGTCGGCTACAACTGGAAGACCTGGGCCCGCGCGGCAGAGGTCATCATGGTGGACATTGACCAGGCCGAGCTGAAAAAGCCGACCCTGCACGTCGAAATGCCGGTCTGGGCCGACGCGAAGGACTTTTTGACCAAGCTGGATAAGGCTGCCGCGGCCCCCGTGAACGCGGGCGGCGAGTGGCTGGCCACCTGCCAGCGCTGGAAACGCGACTACCCCGCCGTGCTGCCCCGCCAGTGGGAGGAAAACGGCGAGACCGCCAACGTCTACGCCTTTGTGCGCTATTTAAGCAGTCGCCTGCCGGAGAACAGCCTGACCGCGGTCTCCAACGGTGCGTGCTGTGTCGTCGGTAACCAGGCGTATGTCATCCAGAAGGGCAGCCGGATGGCAAACAACAGTGCCATTGCCAGCATGGGCTACGGTCTGCCCGCAGCCATTGGCACCTGCATCGGCGGCGGACGCCGCCAGACGATCTGCCTTGAGGGCGACGGCTCCATCATGATGAACCTGCAGGAACTGCAGACCATTCTGACGAACAAGCTGCCTATCAAAATCTTCCTCATCAACAACAACGGTTACCACTCTATCCGCCTGACGCAGAACAACCTTTTCAAGGAGCATTGCAAGGTCGGCATCGGCCCCGAGAGCGGCGACCTGTCCTTCCCGGAGTTTGAAAAGATTGCAAAGGCGTTTGGCTACCCCTACTACAGCGCCCACAGCAACGCCGAGATGAAGCAGGCCGTGGACACGGTGCTGGCACTGGACGGCCCGGCTTTCTGCGAGATTTTCACCGACACGAAACAGGTCTGGGAGCCCAAGAGCAGCACCAAGCGCCTGCCCGACGGCACGCTGGTCAGCCCCCCGTTGGAGGACCTGGCCCCCTTCCTGCCGCGTGAGGAGCTGGAAAAGCAGATGTTTATCCCGCTGATGCCGGAAGTGTAAGGGAGTGCGTGATTCAAAAATGGCAAGCATTCAAAGACAAATCCGAACCGCCATCATCACCGGCCCTACGGGGGCAATCGGGATGGCGCTGTGTGCAAAGCTGCTGGCGGAGGGCGTGACGGTCTACGCGGTCACCCACCCGGGCAGCGCGCGGGCGGCGCTGCTGCCGCAGGACGCGCGGCTGCATGTGGTGCCCTGCGATGCGGCGGAGTTGGCCGCGCTGCCGGAGCTGATCCCGGAAAAGGCCAATGCGTTCTTCCACTTTGCGTGGGCGCACACGATCGGCCCGGGCCGCAACGACATGCCGGCGCAGATCGAGAACATCCGCTACACCATTGCGGCCTGCCGCGCCGCGGCGCAGCTGGGCTGCCAGGTCTTTATCGGGGCTGGCAGCCAAGCCGAGTATGGCCGCGTGGAGGGCGTGCTGACCGCGCAGACCCCCTGCTTCCCGGAGAACGGCTACGGCATGGCCAAGCTGTGCGCCGGCCAGATGAGCCGCGTCGAGTGCCGGACGCTGGGCGTGGCCCACATCTGGACGCGCATTTTGAGCGTCTACGGCCCGCACGACGGTCCGGCCACGATGATCAGCGGAACCATCCGTAAGCTGCTGCACGGCGAGAAGCCCGCTCTGACCGCGGGCATCCAGCAGTGGGACTACCTGTACGCCGCCGACGCGGCAGCTGCGTTCTACGCGCTGGCCGTCAGCGGACAGGACGGCAGAGTCTACCCGCTGGGCAGCGGCACGGCCCGCCCGCTGAAGGACTACATCGAGACGCTGCGCGACGCCATCGACCCGGCGCTGCCGCTGGGCTTGGGGGAGGTCCCCTACGGCCCGCTGCAGGTCATGCACCTGCAGGCGGACACGTCGGCCTTACAGGAGGACACCGGCTGGCGGCCCGCGACCCCGTTTGAAGAAGGAATCCGCGAAACCATTGAGTGGGTAAGGAAAGAGACAAAATGAGTGAGAAAAAGACGATTTCGGTAATGATCCCCTGCTACAACGAGGAGCAGAACGCCCGCCCCATCTATGAGGCTGTGCGCGATGAGCTGGTCAAGAGCTGCCCGAACTACGACTATGAGATTTTGTTCATCGACAATAAGAGCGAGGACGGCACCCGTGCCATCATCCGGCAGATCTGCGCCGAGGACAAGCACGTCAAGGCCATCTTCAACGTCAAGAACTTCGGCCAGTTCAACAGCCCGTACTACGGCATGATCCACACCTCCGGCGATTGCACGATCACGATGTGCGCCGACTTCCAGGACCCTGTGGAGATGATTCCCAGGTTTGTGGCCGAGTGGGAGAAGGGCTACAAAATCGTCATTGGCCGCAAGACCCAGAGCAAGGAAAACCCGGTCATGTACTGGCTGCGCGGCTGCTACTACAAGCTCATCAAGAAGATGAGCAGCTGCGAGCAGATCGAGCAGTTCACCGGCTTTGGCCTGTACGACAAGAGCTTTATCCAGACGCTGCGCAACCTGAAGGACCCGACACCCTTCATCCGCGGCATTGTGGCCGAGCTGGGCCCCGAGCGCAAGGAAATCGAGTACACCCAGCCCCAGCGCCGCGCGGGCAAGACCCACAACAACTGGTACAGCCTGTACGACGCCGCCATGCTGAGCTTTACCAGCTACACCAAGGCCGGTATGCGCATTGCAACGTTCGCGGGCTTTCTGGTGGCGGGGTTGAGCTTTCTGGTCGGCCTGTTCTATCTGATTGCCAAGCTGCTGTTCTGGCAGAGCTTCCGCGCCGGGTACGCGCCGACGATGATCGCCATCTTCTTTATGGGCGGTATTCAGCTGGCGTTCCTGGGCTTTTTGGGTGAGTACGTCATGGCTATGAACACCCGCATCATGAACCGCCCGCTCGTTGTGGAGGAAGAACGCCTCAACTTTGGGCCGGACGACCAGTGACCGGCATGAAGCAGGAGCTTGGGTATTTCCTGAAAAACGCGAAATTCCGCGCGACGCTGGGACTGACCCTGCTGCTCAGCTACGGCTATGCCATCGCCACGACACGGGTCAGCATTGACTCGCTGGAAGGGGACCGCTACATCGGCACGGGCGGCGTCATGCTGTCCACCGGACGGTTCGGTATGAACCTCTGGGCCGCGGTGCTGGGCTACGGCAGGGCTGAGCCGAGCTATGCCTTTGGCATTGACCTGCTGGCGGCGCTGCTGCTGGCGCTGGCGGCGGTGAGCTTCTGTGCGCTGCTGCGCAAGGCCGCGCAGGACCGCATCAGCATGTTCGGCTATGGGCTGTTTGCCTGCCTGTTTGTCTCCTACCCGCTGATGAACGAAATTTGGGAGTACAGCGGCGCGAATGTCTGCGTCTGCGGCGGCTATTTGCTGGACGCCGCTGCGCTGAATCTGCTGTGGGACGCGCGCCAGCCCGGCGTGCCGTGGCGCGGCAGGGCTCTGCGCATGGGCGCGGCGGCGCTCTGCCTGATGGTGGTCTGCTCGTCCTATGAGTCACTGGCGGCGGTGTTTGTGCTGGCTGTCTTTGTGCTTTTAACGCTGGAGCAGCTGCTGGCCGCCGAGCGCCCGCGGTTTGCGGCAGTCCTGACCGAGGGACTGTGGTACGCGGCGGCGCTGGTCGGCGGGCTCTGCCTGCGCGTGCTGGTGACGACGGGCATCCATCTTGTGCTGCCGCCGCAGGCTGCGGCCAACGGCGCCACCGAAATTTTGTGGGCATTCTACCCATTTATCTATCTTGCAAAGCTGCTTGTCAAGAGCATTCTGATTAACTACGCACTGCGAGGCTGCTTCTACCTGCCCATTGCTGAATTGACGGTGGCGGCGCTTGTATTCATCGTACTGGTCATCGTGCTGGCGGTGCGCAAAAAGCGGCCCCTGCTGCTGCTCACCGGCGCGGGGACGCTGCTCTCACTGGTGCTGCTGTCGTTTGTGCAGGGGAAGTGCTCACCCTACCGCACCTGTCAGGTGTTTGCGCTGTTTGTGGCGCTGGCGGGGCTGGCCGTGTATGAGCTGCTGCGCCGCGCTGCGGCCCGGCGGGCTGTGCTGCTGGGCAGCGTGCAGTTGCTGGCGGTGCTGCTCTGTCTGCGCCAGGCCATGTACCTGAACCATCTGCTGGCCGTCGATTACCAGCGTTCCGAGCAGGAGGCCGCTGTGGTGCGCACTCTGGGCACCGAGCTTGTGCGCGACTACGGCACCGACAAGCCCGTGGTGCTGGTGGGCCGTTACACGCTGGGGGAGAATATCACCCGGTACACGACGGCTGACCCGATGCAGCACCCGCTGTACCGCTTTTTCCGTGAGCACACGAGCTGGGAGAGCGGCGACACCGTCAAGTACGTCGAGACCAACTGCAACTCGGTGCTGGACTGGTCGGTCACGGCCTTCTCCGAGGTGGACGACGTCTACGGCCAGGCAGCGGAGCACCTGTTCCGCTACTATGGCTTTGCTTTGGACATGACCCACAGCGCTGCCCTGCATGAGCAGGCGCAGACCTACGCCGACGCCCACGACCTGCCGGGATACCCCCGGGCGGGGGCGATTGTCGATTGCGGGGACTATGTGCTGGTAAATCTGCAATAAGAATACCGCGGAAAAGTTTGCGCTTCTCCGCGGTTTTTGCTTTCTTTCTGTATTTTGCCGATGTTTTCAGCCGGTCACAGTCTCAAAGGGCTTCGTCAGGTGCCCGTTCCTGTCGGCCCCGCAGGCGCGGCGGGCCTACTTCAAAAACTCCACCAAAAACGCCACTGTCGTCGCCCGCAGCGCTTTGTCCAGCGCGGCGGCGGTGGCGGCGTCCTCGGATAGATAGTTGTGGTTCCCCTCGGCAAACGGCTCCAGCACGACCCTGCCGTCGGGCAGGCTCTCGACGGCGGCTATCGTCTCGGCCTGGGTCGTGTCGCTCAAAATGCCCTCATGGCCGGTGTAGGTCAAAAGTGTCGGCAGGGCGCTCTCCCGCAGGGCGGCGTTCGGGTCAGAATCGCGCATCTCGGTGAACAGCGTTCCGCTGACATCGACGCCCCAGGTGCTGATGCTGCCGCTCGCCTCGGCCTCAGCGGCCAGCGATTCCACGGCGGAAAAGTCGTCGATGTTCAAAAATTCCATGCCGCGCAGGCCCGCGCCGTTGGCGGGGCTCCACAGCGCCAGCGCCGTGATGCCGCCCCTGCGCTGCGGGTAGAGGCTGGCCAGCCGTCCGCCCATGCTGTGACCCACCAGCGCTGTGCGGCCCGTGCCGTAGGTCTGCTGCATGTAGGTGATGGCGCTCTCGACGTCGTCGGTCATGTTGGACAGCGTGTAGGCCGTGAACGGCTCGGTGCTGTTGCCGCAGCCGGGAAAATCCAGCCGCACCGTCGCGATGCCCTGGGCGGCCAGATCGGCGGCCAGCGGCGCAAAGTGGCCGTCGCCGCCGCGGCTGCCGGTAAAGCCGTGGCAGAGCACAACGAGCGGCAGCTCCTCCCCGCGGGCCAGCTTGCCGGGAAGCTGCACCGTGGCGTAAATGTCCCCGCGCGTGCCGGGTATGGTGACGTCCTGCGCTTTCGGTGCGGGCGTCAGCAGAAAAAGCGATGCCGCCACGCAGAGCGCCAGCGCGGCAATGCAGCCTGCAAGGGTATAAAAAGCGCGTTTATGCGTTTGTTTGTGCATAGAATTACCTCCGTAATGCCTCTATTAAAGCCTATGCGGGGCAAAAAGTCAAGACGCACAGAATACACACAAAAAAACAGGTGACAAACCCGGGGCGGATGTGGTATACTAAAGATTACAAATTGGTTAAAAAGTCAGACCCGGGGCGCAGGCGCAGCCTTGCCCCGGCTTTTGTCCTGTTTTACCGGAGGTGCTTGACTACGAATTCTATAGCGAACCGTATGCCCCGCCTGCTGGCTATGCTGTTTGTGCTGCTGGGGCTGTTCTGCGCGGCGGCACTGCCCGCCCATGCGGAGGACTACGACACGGTGCTGGACCGCCTGTCCCGCCTGCAGGCGCTGGCGCGGGAGTACTCGGCCAGTCAGGCCGACACGCCCGACCCGATCGAGCTGACGCTGGCCTACACCCGCACGGGGGAGTACAACACCACGATCTGGCAGCTGACCGCCGGTGTGCGCGATGCCGGGTTTGAGAGCTGCGTCAACAGCAGCGACCCCGAGCTGGCGTCGCTGCAGAATATGGGTACCGTCGTCCTGCCCAACGGAGAGAGCATCGACTTTGGGCACCTGCTGGCGTCGATGAACCTTGTCTACAACGGCATACCCATCACGGGCAGCTGGGGCGGCGACTGTGAGGAGCTGGCCAGGCAGTATTACGGCCAGGCCGACGATGCCGCGGGCTACGCCGAGGCGATGCGCGCTTCCTTTAATATGGACGATGACGGCACGCTGAGCCGCTTCAGCAACGGGGACCTGCGGGCGGACCTCGACTCCGTCGTCGTCGGCTCCAAGGTGACAAAGGACACCGACCTGGCCGAGGCGCTGCGCAGCTACTACGCGAATCTGACCGAGTATGACCGCGTCAAGGAGTTCATCTCGCTGAGCTTCGGCACGGTGGATACCTCGAGCACGGCCTTTGCGGACGCCGTGTACAGCGCTCTGCTGGAGGATTCCGGTATGCAGCTGCTGTTCTACATGAACGGTATGTGGACCGTCAAGGGCTGGCAGATCAAGGACGACTACGCCCCCGCCGTGCGCGGCGCAACAGACCTGTTTGCCGACTACCTGGCCAACGCGGTCAATCACGAGAAGATCAAGAGCGAGACGAATGACCGTCTGGTTGCCATGGGCGGGCAGGCACTGGCCGACGCGCTGGAGGCGTTGGGCGACACCGACGCCGCCCAGGCCGCACTGACCGCCGCCGAGGAGATGGCCAATAACGCCCAATCGACGGTTTCCTCCGGTTCGGATGTGGTCTCCGCCGCGCGGGAGAATTTGCAGACAAACTTTAACGTGAAGGTCTTCCAGCTGATTTTGCTGATTGCGGCAGGGCTGGCAGCGTTCATGCTGGTGTTCAGCATGGTGATGTTTGTGGTGCACCGAAAAGAAAATTGAGTTTGGACTGCGTGCCGCTCTCTTTGGGAAAGAGAGCGGCACGCTTTTTTGGTTGGGCGCGGGGCAGGCGGGCAGGCCGCTTTTTCTGTTCACACCCCGTTCACATTCCGTATATTCACCCCGAGTTATCCACGGCGTATAACGGTTATCCACCGTGGAAATGTTGAAAACTCCGTGGAAAGCGTGGAAAACTCTGCCGCCCGGACCCGTTCAAAAGCGGAAAACCGGGAAAATCTACGTAGAAAAAACGTTTATTTTCCACATTTTCCACAGCGGCGCTGTTGAAAACTGTGGAAAGCCGGGGAAAACGCGAATTGCGCTTTTTGCAACACAAAATACACATTTTGTAAATAAGGGCTTGCACTCGCCGCGCGACAGCGCTATAATAAACCTAACCATCACCCGCACTGCTGTGCGGCGGTGCGCTTGAATATAAAAGGGAGAGTGCGAAATTATGTTGGACATTAAAATCACCAAAACGACCCATCCGAAGGAAAAGCCGCAGGACGAGTCGAAGCTCGGCTTCGGCAAGCAGTTCAGCGACCACATGTTCCTGATGGACTATACCGCGGGCGAGGGCTGGCATGACGCCCGCATCGTCCCCTATGGCCCGTGGGAGATGGACCCGGCTACCACCGTGTTCCACTACGCACAGGAAATTTTTGAGGGCATGAAGGCCTACCGCACCGCGGACGGCAAGATCCAGCTGTTCCGCCCCGACTGCAACGCGAACCGTTTCAACGATTCCGCGGACCGTCTCGGCATGCCCCCCATCCCGCCGGAGGACTTCGTGCAGGCTGTCAAGGCGCTGGTCGATGTGGACCGTGACTGGGTGCCCCACTCCGACGGTGCGTCCCTGTACATCCGCCCGTTCTGCATTGCTACCGATGTGGGCCTGGGCGTTCATGCCGCCAAGCATTACCGCTTTGCCATCATCTGCGCGCCCTCCGGTGCCTACTACGCCGAGGGCCTCGACCCCGTCCGCATCTATGTTGAGGATGAGTACATCCGCGCCGCCCCGGGCCTGACCGGCTTTACGAAGTGCGGCGGCAACTACGCCGCGTCCATCAAGGCCGGCGAGCTGGCCGAGGAGCGCGGCTTCTCCCAGGTGCTGTGGCTGGACGGTGTTGAGAAGAAGTACGTCGAGGAAGTCGGCTCCATGAACATCATGTTCAAGATCGACGGCGAGATCTACACCGCCCCCTGCGTGGGCACCGTTCTGCCCGGCGTCACCCGCCGCTCCATCATCGAGCTGCTGAAGGACTGGGGCTACAAGGTGCATGAGGAGCGTGTTGCCATTGCCGACATCATGAAGGCTGCCGACGAGGGCAAGCTGGAGGAGGTCTTTGGCACCGGCACGGCTGCCGTTGTCTCCCCTGTCAAGGAGCTGGATTGGGAGGGCAAGGTTGCCCACATCAGCGGCGGCCACATCGGCGAGCTGACCCAGAAGCTGTATGACACGCTGACCGGCATCCAGTGGGGCAAGCTGCCCGACACCAAGGGCTGGATCGTTCCTGTGGAATAAGCGGAGAAAACCCGCTTTTCCGGTCTGAAAACAGCATATTTCTTGCGCCCGGGGCTTTGAACGCTCCGGGCGCTATTTGTATGAATTATCCGTGAACAGTTGTGCAAACTATACAAAACAAGGTGGGGCAAATGTAGCATGTTGTACAAGTACGCATCTTGCAAATTCGACAAAAATAGTGTACTATAAGTACATCGAAAGCGAGAGCTTCCGAGCGACAGCTAAAGAGGAAGAATACCAGAGCGCCCTGCCGAATCCGTAGGGAGGGTATCACTTGTAGAGGGGTGGTTCCGTTCGCATTCAGGCGCCGGCGAGACGTTCTGTTTTTCTCCTTCTTTTTAAGAAAAAACGAGACGGGGCAGTGGCCGTCTCGTTTTTTTTGTTTTTGTGGGGCTGAACGGGAGAGGCAGCCACCCGCGCGCCCCTTTCGCCCGCTTCTCATTACCGCAAACGTCCGCGGCGGCCTGGGGGCAGGCCGCCCTACATCCCACTTTACCACATTCCGTGGGGCGGGCCTTCGCCCGCAACTCATTCACGCCGCCCTGTAGGGGCCGGGCATGCCCGGCCCGCAGCCTTGCCATTGTATCCCCTTTATCTTTTGCATCGTAGGGAGGGGTCTTGACCCCTCCGGGGGCGTCGGGGACGCCGCCCCCTACATCTTGGCCGCGAACTTTCCGCCAACCGTAGGGGGATTCATCTCTCCCGTTTCCTCGCCCGCATTTCCTTAACTTTCTTCTTTACATTCCCCGCAAAATACGCTACAATATAAATGTATATTTATAAAAACAAAGAGAAGGAGAGATCGCTTTGTTTACTATCATCAAACGGCGGGAGCTGAACCCCACCGTAACCGAACTTTGCATCCATGCGCCGCTCATTGCCAAAAAGGCAAAGGCCGGCCAGTTTATCATTGTCCGCGCAAAGGAGGACTCCGAGCGCATCCCCCTGACCATCGCCGGGTTTGACCGCGAAGCCGGCATCGTTTCTATCATTTTCCAGGTTGTCGGCGCAGGTACCATGCAGCTCAACTCCCTCAAAGAGGGCGAGGCCGTGCATGACTTTGTGGGACCCTTGGGCAAGGCCACCGAGATCGAGGGTCTGAAAAACGTCTGCGTCGTCGGCGGCGGCGTGGGCTGCGCCATTGCGCTGCCCATCGCGCAGGCACTGCACGAGCAGGGCACCAAGGTCACCGGCATTGTCGGCTTCCGCAACAAGGATCTCGTCATTCTGGAGGACGAGTTCCGCGCCTGCTGCGATGAGTTTATCATTATGACCGACGACGGCTCCTACGGCGAAAAAGGCGTTGTCACCGCCCCGCTGGAGCAGCGCATTGTGGACGGCGCAAACTTTGACGAGGTCATCACCATCGGACCCCTGATCATGATGAAATTTGTCGTCAAGACGACAAAACCTCACAACGTCAAGACCGTTGTGTCGATGAACCCCATTATGGTCGACGGCACCGGTATGTGCGGCGGCTGCCGCCTGACCGTGGGCGGGCAGACCAAGTTTGCCTGCGTGGACGGTCCCGACTTTGACGGGTTTGAGGTCGATTTTGACGAGGCCATGCACCGTGGTACGATGTACAAGCCCTTTGAGGCACACGCCCGCGAGGCCGAGTGCAATTTGCTGAAGCAGGAGGTGCAGTGATTATGCCGAACATGGACCCGAAAAAGTGCCCCATGCCCAGCCAGGAGCCGAACGTCCGCAACAAAAACTTTAAAGAGGTCGCCCTCGGCTACACCGAGGAGATGGCCGTGAACGAGGCCAAGCGCTGCCTGCAGTGCAAGAACCACCCCTGCCGCAGCGGCTGCCCCGTTGAAATTGATATTCCCGGCTTCATCAAGCACGTCGCCGAGGGCGACTTTGAGGCCGCCTACAACGTGATTGCCCAGTCCAGCGCACTGCCCGCTGTCTGCGGCCGTGTCTGCCCGCAGGAGCACCAGTGCGAGGGCAAGTGCGTCCGCGGCATCAAGGGCGAGGCCGTCGGCATTGGCCGCTTGGAACGCTTTGTTGCCGACTGGTACCGCAACAACGTACATACCAAGCCCACCGCCCCCGCGCCCAATGGCCACAAGGTCGCTGTCATCGGAGCAGGTCCGTCCGGCCTGACCGTCGCGGGCGACTTGGCCAAGCTGGGCTACAAGGTCACCGTCTACGAGGCCCTGCACGTTGCGGGCGGCGTGTTGATGTACGGCATCCCCGAGTTCCGTCTGCCCAAGGACATCGTCCAGCACGAGGTCGAGGGTCTGAAGGAACTGGGCGTTGACATCGAGACCAACATGGTCATCGGTAAAGTCCTGACCATCGATGAGCTGATGAACGACTACGGCTTTGAGGCCGTCTATGTCGCGTCCGGTGCCGGTCTGCCCCGCTTTATGGGCATCCCCGGCGAGAGCCTGAACGGCGTCTACTCCGCCAACGAGTACCTGACCCGCGTCAACCTGATGAAGGCGTACAAGGAGAATTCCCGCACGCCCATCATGAAGAGCAAGTCCGTTGCCGTTGTCGGCGGCGGCAATGTCGCCATGGACGCTGCCCGCTGCGCCAAGCGTCTGGGTGCCGAGAATGTCTACATCGTCTACCGCCGCGGCATGGCCGAGCTGCCTGCCCGTAAAGAGGAGGTCGAGCACGCCGAGGAGGAGGGCATCGTCTTTAAGACGCTGACAAACCCGACGGAAGTGCTGGGCGACGAGAACGGTTGGGTCAAGGGTATGACCTGCGTTGAGATGGAGCTGGGCGAGCCGGATGCGTCCGGACGCCGCCGCCCCATCGTCAAGGAGGGCAGCGAGTTCGTTCTGAACGTTGATACGATGATCATGGCGCTGGGCACCAGCCCCAACCCGCTGATCCGCTCCACCACGCCGGGTCTGGACGCCGACAAGCACGGCTGCCTGATCACGAACGGCCCCGACGGCCTGACGAGCCGCCCGATGGTCTACGCCGGCGGCGACGCCGTTACCGGTGCTGCCACGGTTATTCTGGCCATGGGCGCCGGTAAAGAGGCTGCCCGCGCAATTGACGCGGCCATCAAGGCGAAGGAACAGTAAAAATTAAATTTCAGCCCCCGTGCCGCGAGGTGCGGGGCTGTTTTTGTTAAAAAGGCTTCCCCTGAGGGGGAAGCTGGCCGCGAAGCGGACTGATGAGGGGCGAACTTTGCCATACTATCCCCTGTATGGGTAATCGCGGTATCTCCGCCCCTCATCCGTCTGCGGGCGGGGCCGCAGACACCTTCCCCCAAGGGGGAAAAGGCACTCTTACCGAACAAAGGCATCAACCATGTATCATCCTTTCTTCCAATTCGTTCTTCCGCGCCTCGGGCAGGTGGCGCTGGATGCTTTGCTGTACCTGAACTTTTTGCAGCTGCCGCCCTTACAGCTGGTGGCCCGGTGGCCGGTGCTGTATTACGGACTGCCGTTTGTGCTGATGGGTGTGCTGGCGTATATCAGCCGCGACCCGCTCGGGCTGGGCATCGTGTTTGCCGGACATCTTGTGACATTCTACTGCATCGGTACCGCCATCGGGCTGGCGCTGCGGCGCATCGGCGGCACACCGCTGACTGTTTGGCATGTTATCTGGCTGGACGGCATAACACCGTGGCTGTTGACGGGCCTTATCATGTGGTGGGGGCGGCGGCGTGCGCTGCGGCTCTGTACGACAAAATACAGCATGACAACGCGGAAAAATCTGCCGAACGGCAGGCTGACCATCGTGCAGGTCAGTGATGTCCACCCGCGCGCCTGTGCGGCGATGGATCACACCCGTATCCCGGAGCTGAAAGCAAAAATCGAGGCGTGCCGTCCCGACCTGCTTGTGCTGACCGGCGATATTTTCGACGAGTTCACCGAGCCGGAGGAGCTGGACGCCTTCTGCAAGCTGTTTGGCGAGCTGGACGCGCCGCTGGGCAAGTATTACGTCCTCGGCAACCACGACCTGTTCCACCACTGGCGGGAGCCGAGCTTTGGCCGCGCGGATCTGGAGCGCGGGTTCGCCGCCGCGGGCGTGCGCATCCTGGAGGACACGTCCGTCCTGCTGCCCTGCGGTGTGCGCGTCGTGGGCCGCAAGGATTATCTGTACACGAACGGCAGCCGCTTCACGGCGGCGCAGCTTATGCCCGGCGGCCCCGACGACCACTACACGGTCTGGCTCGACCATGAGCCGCGGGACTTTAAGAACGCCGCCGCGGCGGGGGCGGACCTGATTTTGAGCGGCCACACCCACGGCGGGCAGGTCTGGCCTGCGGGTGCGGTGGGCATGGTTGCCAAAAATGAGCGCAACTACGGCAGAAAGCACATTGCAGACCATTGCGATGCCATCGTCAGCGGCGGCACGGGCACCTGGGGCTACAAGTTCCGCACCCAGGGCCGCACGGAAATTGTCTGCGCGGAAATCACTACCGAAAGGGAAAACTGATTTATGAACGAACGCGAGCGCCTGAGCAGCCGCTTGGGCTTTATCATGCTGTCGGCGGGGTGCGCCATCGGCTGCGGCAACGTCTGGAAATTCCCCTGGATGTGCGGCCAGAATGGCGGCGGCAGCTTTATGCTGCTCTACATCCTCTGCCTGCTGGTGCTGGGCCTGCCCGTCATGATCATGGAGTTTGCCGTGGGCCGCGCCGCCCAGGCCAGCCCCGTTACGATGTACCAGCGCCTGGAAAAGCCCGGCCATAAGTGGGGTATATTCGGTGTCGTCAGCCTCATCGGCAACATTGCCATCATGGCGTTCTACACGGTGGTCACGGGCTGGATCTTGTACTATTTTGTCAAGTTCCTGACCGGGCAGCATGCGGATTTCGGCTTTGCGCAGATGATCGCCGACCCCGGGCTGAACGTGACCTACCTGCTTGTGGTCCTTATAGCGGCGTTTGTGCTGCTGAGCTTTAATTTGCAGGGCGGGCTGGAGCGCGTGACCAAATACATGATGAGCGCGCTGCTGGTGCTGATGCTGGTGCTGGCCGTGCACAGCCTGACGTTTGCCGGTGCGGCGGAGGGGCTGCGGTTCTACCTTGTGCCGGATTTCTCGGCCATTGACGGCGGGGTCATCGTGGCGGCCATGAACCAGGCGTTTTTCTCGCTGTCCGTCGGCATGGGCGGCATGGCAATCTTCGGCAGCTACATCGGCAAGGATCACGCGCTCATGGGCGAGTCGCTGCGGGTCATTTTTCTCGACACGTTCGTGGCCGTGCTGGCGGGCATCATCATCTTCCCGGCGTGCTTCACCTACGGGCTGGAGGTCACGGCAGGCCCCAGTCTGCTGTTTGACACGATGGCGGGGGTGTTCGGCAATATGGCCGGGGGCCGCTGGTGGGGCGCACTGTTCTTCCTGTTCATGGTGTTTGCGGCGCTGTCCACTGTGCTGGGCGTCTGCGAGAATATCCTTGCCATGGTGCGTGAGCTGACCGGATGGAGCCGCCCGAAGGGCTGCGTGGTCTGCGGCGTCGGCATCTTTCTGCTGGCGCTGACGACGGCGCTGGGCTACAGCGTGCTGCACTTCCAGCCGTTTGCGCCGGGCAGCGCGTGGCTGGACTTCTGGGACTTCATCGTCAGCAACAATGTGCTGCCGCTGGGGTCGCTGGTGCTGGCGCTGTTCTGCTGCAACCGCTTTGGCTGGGGCTGGGACAATTTTGTGGCCGAAGCCAACACCGGCAGGGGCCTGAAGGTCCGCCCCTGGATGAAGCCGATTTTTAAGTATTTTGTGCCGGGCGCGATTTTGTTTATTTATATTTACGGCATGGTTACGTTTCACTGGCGGTAAAAAGGAAAAAGTCCTGTCTCCGGGAAAGGGAGGCAGGACTTTTCGGTTTTACGCTGGGATGCGCGGGCAGAGCCCGCGAGAAAGCCTCCTCACGAAGTGGGGAGGTGGCCGAGTAAAACGAGGCCGGAGGGGTTCTGCCCGTTTGCGGGTGCTACGACACCTTGCGGAAGTAATTTATCAAAATACTCTTGATATAATTATACCGCCGCGCGTAGCTGTTCTCGACGCGGATCAGCTCAAAGCCGTGCTCGCGGCAGATCTGGTCCTTCTTGCGGTCACGGCGCTGGACGGCGGGGTCGTCGCGGTGCTCGCGGCCATCCAGCTCGATGGCTAAAATCGGCATCAGGCGGCGGCCCTCCCGCTGGTAGACGACGAAGTCGAACCGCCCGGTGTAGAACAGGTCGGCGCAGCCGGGGTTATCCTCAAACACCTGGGCGATGGGTACCTCCTTGCGGACCGTGCAGCGGCTGCCGTCGAGGAAGGCATTGTCCAGCGCGTGGTTCAGATTTTCCAAAAAGGCATCCTCGGTCTTGGTGCTGTAGGGCTTGATGCCCAGCGCACGGCTGGCGGCGGGCTTCTCGGTCACCTCGGACTGGCCGTTTTTGCGCACGTACTGCACCAGCTCGTAAATATCGTCGTCGGTGCTGTCGGCGTGCAGGCGGTCCAGCGCGGCCTGGTTCGAGAGGATGACCAGCTGCTCCCGCGCGCGGGAGGTCGCCACGTTGATGAGCTCCTTGTTCGTTTTCAGCCAGTCGTAGGTGCGCGGGCGGGTCTGGTCGGTCAGCGCCAGGGAGAAGATGACCACGTCCTTCTCGTCGCCCTGAAAGGCGTGCACCGTGCCGCAGGCGGCGTTCTCAAAGTGCTTCGCGCGCAGCATGGCCTCGATGGCGGCGCGCTGCTTCGCAAACGGCGTGATGATGCCCACCTGCTTGTCCGGGTGCGCGGTCAGGTATGCCTCGATGCGGCGCACCTCCTGCGGGGCGGTGTTTTTCTCGTCGGTGGTGTCGTTGGGCACGTCCACATAGACGAGCGGCGTGGGGTCGGTCTCGCGGCTGGCAATGTGCAGCTTGTGGTTGTAGTATTTGCGATTGTTGAACTCGATGATCTTGGGGCTGCACCGGTAGTGGTAGCTCAACAGCGTCTCGTCGCTGACGGCGTCGCAGGCCAGAAAGCATTTGTAGATCGAGTTTTCGATGTAATCGTACTCCTGCGTGACACCGTAGCGGCGGCGCAGCGTGCGGTTGTCGGCGGGGTCCAGCAGAATGACAGGCGAGAGCTGCTGCGGGTCGCCCACAAGCATCAGCGACGCCCCGCGCAGGATGGGCACCAGCGACATGGCCGTGCTGCACTGGCTGGCCTCGTCCATGATGACCATGTCAAAGCTCGGCTCCGGGTCGCCCAGACGGTGGGCGGAGATGCAGGTCGTGGCCACAATGGGAAAGACGCGCAGCAGCTTTTTCAGGTTCTCCGGCTCCGAGATGTACTTGTTGAACTGCGTGACCCGCTCCTTGTCGGTGTCGGGGCTGTGGACGATGCTCATTAAATCGTTGTATTTCGGCTCCTCCAACCGGCGGATGCAGCGGGCTGAGGTGTAGTAGAGGTAGCGCAGCAGCTCGTCCTCGTTGCGGTCCAGCAGAGCCAGCGCGTCGGCAGAGTCGATGCTGCCGTAGGCGGCCAGCTCACGGTCCACCTGCGGCAGCTGCCCGGCCTGCAGCTCGTACTGGAAGTTCATCTGGCCGCGGGCGTCCAGCAGGCGCCGGATGGTCTCCCGCCGCTCCCGCAAATCAAGGATGCGCTCATACCGTTCCAGCAGGGCGGTCAGCTGTTTGGCGCGGGCCGTGCGGTCCGCGTGGTTTTTGTCCAGCAGCCGCTCCGGTACGGGGATTTTTTTGCACTGCTCAAACAGCTGGTCGATGGTGCGCAGGGCCTCGGCGGTTTTCTCGTTGTTGCCAAGGCGCAGGATCGGGAACGGCACGGTCTGGCCGTGGTAGGTGACGGCCTGCAGCTTTTCCACAACGCCGTCGATGGGATGGTTGTTGTAGCTGGAAAAAAGCACCGTGCGCTCGTTGAAAAACGCCGTCGTCAGCGTGTTGACGATGGTGTTGGTCTTGCCGGTGCCCGGCGGGCCCTGCACGTAGGCCAGCGGGTAGCGCATGGCGTTGTTGATGGCCAGCAGCTGGTCCAGATTGACCTTGTTGTTCAGCAGCGCCAGCGGGTAGGACTTGCGGCGGCGCGGCTTGGCGGTCATCTCGCCGAAGAAGGCCCGCAGCGGGGCGGTGGCCGTCTCGCCGGAGGGGTCCTCGAACATAGTAAGGATGCCGCGGTACTCATGCTCCAAGTCCACGGGGCAGTCGCGGCTGATGGCGACGAGGTAGGGCAGGTCATCGACCCGCACCCGCGGGTTGCTGCGGGTGATGCGGTCCTTGATGGTCTCGGCGTGCTTCGTGAACTCGTCCAGCAGCGTATAGTCGTCGGCATCCAGAAATTGATGGATGCTCAGCTTGCTGCCGTTGACGGTGAACTCCCGGCAGATGACCGGCTCCGGCTCGGCCCGCAGGGCACGCTTTTTCACGTCGAGCCGCAGCGGGCGGTAGGCCAGCACGTACAGCCCCTGCCGGGTGTCAATACTGATAAGGTTCAGCCCCAGCGTGGGCAGGCTGGGGCGTGCGGCGTTCTGACGGCGGTCCTCGACCCGGCGCTGGAACCGGCCCACCAGCTCACGGAACTGGTCGTCGGTCAGCTCCAGCGTGTCCTCCTTATAATCGGCAAAGCAGTCGGCGTCAATTTGATGGATCAGGCTGTAGTTGGTCTGGTAGGGCGTGGCGTCCAGCCGGTTGCAGGCGGCCAGATAGTCCAGCACCCGCAGGTTGGCGGCGTTGTCAAACAGCGCCGCGTACCGCCCGGGGTTGTCGCGGATGTCGTCGATGAGCGTCTGGTTGACGGGGCACCACGAGCCGTCCACGACCTCGGCGGTCTGGATGCGGTCAATGCTGATATGGTCGAGCGCCTGCACGCTTAATTTGCCCAGATGCAGCCCGTCAACGTTCAGGGTGCGGGTCCTGGGGTTCAGCCCGCGGATAGCGACCCAATATTTGGTCTGCTGGGTCTGTTGGTTTTTGTATTCAATGCTCAACCACCGCCCCTCATGAATGGCACGGAAAATCGAGCGCGTGATGTTGTTCAATTTTCCGCTCCTTTCGGGTCGTGGCTTTCTTGCCTCCCTCTGCGAGGAAGGTGGCCAAGGGCATTTTACTTCGACAGGCGCCGGTATTCCAGCGGGGTCAGGCGGAACTGGTCGTAGAACGCCTGGGCAAAGCGGCCCTGGCTCTCGTAGCCGACCCGGGCGGCGATGTCCTGTACCCGCTGGGGGGTCGTGCGCAGCAACTCGGCGGCTCTTTCGAGCCGGCGGCGGCGGAAGTAGGCGAGATACCCCTCGCCCAGCACGTTCTGGCAGTACAGCTTGAAGCCGCTCTCGCTCAAACCAAAATGGTCGGCCAGCTCCCGGGCCGGGCGGCGGACCGAGAGGTCCTGCAGAACCAGCGTCTCGGCCTCGCGCACGCATTCGACCTGCCGCGCGGGGCAGCGGGCCGTGTCGGCCTCGTCGGGCAGGCGCAGCAGCTCATACAGCAGCCGCACGGCGGCATAGCGCAGCTCGCCGGGAGCGGCGTAGGCGGCGTCGTCCCAGACCTCGTCCACAATGGCCGTGATGGCGTCGCTCATCGGGCAGCAGTGGACGCCGCCGCGGCAGAAATAATCCGCGATGCCGCCTATTTCCAGTCCCATCAGCGTCAAAAAGCTGTCTGCCTGCACGGCGTCGGGGTCAATGAAAAGCTGCAGCGCCTCGTACTGGCTGCCGGGCAGATAGAAGTCCGCACCGGGCACAGCAAAGCTGACGGCGGCATGACCCTCCGTCACGATGGCATATTGTGCGCCGTCCGGGATGGCGCGTCGTCCGCTGCGGCAGAAATCAAAGACAAGCAGCCGCGGCCAGTCCAGCGGGGGCGGGCAGAGCGGCGCGTCCAGCCGGGTGAAGCAGAGCTGCACGCCGGGCGCAAGCTCCCGCCGGTCAAGCGGGGCTGCGGGGATGAGGTTGTCAGTTTTCATGGCTGGTTATACAGTAACTAAATATTTTGAATTTTTGAAAAACTGTGCGCAAAATTCCGATACTGAAATGCACTGAAACGGCCATACAAGCCGAAAATGTGCGGATAGAAAACTGCTAAAAAGGCAAAATGTGCGAAATCGGAAAAATGGAAAAATAAGGGAAATGCGTGCCAGAAAACCGAAAAAATCAGTCTGTGACCGGCACATCCAGCCCGAACTCCTGCGGGCGGAACCGCGGGCAGACATTCTCCGAGATGCAGATGACCGACGCGGCCAGGCGGCTGCCGATCTCGCAGGCCTCGGCCAGCGTCTTGCCGTAGGTCAGGCCGATGACCGTCCCGGCGAAGAAAGCATCCCCCGCGCCGGTGGTGTCGATGACATCGACCTTCTTGGCGGGCACCATGCCGCTCTCGCCGTCGGTGCGGGCATAGACGGCGCCTTGCTCACCCATCGTCACGACCATGCAGGGAATGTTGGCGCTGCGCACGTTGGCGGCCAGCGTGGCGCACATCTCGTCCGGCGTCAGGTGGCCGTAATCGTCGGAGAACATCAGCCCGGCCTCCTGCTGGTTGCAGACAAAGCAGTCGACCTCCTGCAGGAGGCTGCGGCGCTCCATGGCAATGCTCATGTTGGAGACCGCGGCGTAGACCTTTTTGCGGTACTTTTTGGCGTAGTGCAAAATCTGCTTGACGGTCTCCTTCTCCAAATCAAACTCGATGGCGATGCCGTCGCAGTCGGCAAAGATCTCGTCGCCCTTTTCCTTTAATAATGCGGTCAGCGGCGTCGTGTCGGGCCGCTTCGAGATGGCGGCGCAGACATCGCCGTCGTTGTTGAACACAGCCAGCCAGGTGCCCATGCCGTCCGGCATGCGCTGAATGTAGCGGGTGTTGACCTTGTGCCGGGCCAGCTTGTCAATGACGTCCTGGCCGGAGCCGGTGTCGTCCACCAGACTGACGAAGGTGGGGCGCAGCTCGACATTGGCAATGTCCTCCGCCACGTTGCGGCAGACGCCGCCGTGTACCTGCTCGACCCGGCCCGCGTTGCGCCCGCCCGGGATATAGGTAGACAGCGGATACCCCTTGATGTCCACAAAAACCGCACCGATGACTACAATGCCCATAAGATGACCCCCAAAAAGCTGATTTTACCTGTATTTTACCATACATTCGACATTTGCGCAAACCCCGCCCGAACGGGCAAAATGCGTACAAAAATCCGCCCCGGATGCTGAAAGATTCGACATCCGGGGCGGGGGGTGTTTTTGTGCTTTTTAGGGCAGCGGGAGGATCGTATCATCCTTCTCGGTGTAGCTGCCTCCATCCATGCGGGCGCGCACGAAGGGCACGCCGTCACGCAGATAGAACGTGTTGTGCTCCAGCAGGATCATTCCTTACTTTAGAAATCTCGGCGTTACGCTGGGCGACCTGAAAGCGGTTCATATCCAAGCATTTTATCAGGTACAGTTGGAGCGTGTGAAGCCAAATACGGTTATTCACTATCATGCGGTTATCCACCGCGCCTTGAAATACGCAGTGAAAACAGACCTGATCGATGTGAACCCTGCCGACAAGGTAGACCGCCCAAAGAAAAACGAATTTACCGGGAACTTTTACAGCAAGGACGAAATGAACGCGCTGTTCGACGCTGTGCGCGGCAGTAAAATTGAGGTGGCAGTTATGTTGACCGCCTTTTATGGTCTGCGCCGCAGCGAGGTTGTAGGGCTGAAATGGGCTGCTGTAGACTTTGAGCAGAACACCATTGAAATCTGCCACACGGTCACAACGGTTCGGCTGGATGGAAAAGAAGTTCTTGTAGAATCCAATGGCACAAAAACCAAATCCAGCAAGCGCACCTTGCCGCTTGTACCGGTTTTCCGGGAACGGCTGCTGGCCTTGCAGGAGGAACAGAAAGAAAACCGCAAGCTGTGCGGTAGGTGCTACAACAAAAAATACGCAGACTACATCTGCGTAGACGCAATGGGCAATCTGCTCAAGCCGGATTATCTCTCCAATTCGTTCCAGATTATCTTGCAAAATTATCATCTGCGGCGCATCCGCTTTCACGATTTGCGCCACTCTTGCGCCAGTTTGCTTTTGGCAAACGGTGTCCCGATGAAGATGATTCAGGAGTGGCTGGGACACAGCGATTTCTCTACCACCGCGAATATTTATTCGCATTTGGACTACGCTTCCAAGGTTTCTTCGGCACGTTGTACCGTTGATTGGCGGAGCATCAGAGATTTGAACTCTGGCGGCGCTACAAACGCCCTATCGCATTTCGAGTTAATCTTTGAAAAGGCATTATAGCTGCAACTAAGGTCAGTGCAGGCTGGTTTGTCCGCTGATTTTGGGCGATGTTTGTGGAAAAAGCACTGATAAACCAGAAAAAAACAATGTAGGTACGAAAATAAGCAAAAACGCCTGTTTTGAGGCAAAAATGGCGACTTTTTGGGAAAAATTCAAGATAAGATGCAAGATAAGCCCTGCCACAAAAGCCGGATAATGGTGCAGGTTTGCGGACACGAATGAGAAAAATGCAAGCTACAAAAGAAATGAGTAAGTGATTTTTAGGGTTCCACTTTACAAACAAGGAGAACCCGAAATGAAGAAAAAACTTGTAAGCAAAGACCCGCTGGCAGAAAAAATTGAAGAAATCCTAACGCCCTATCCGGACCCGATGAGCCGCAACGATTTCCGCATCGTATGCCATATCGGAACACGAACCTCGCTTTATCTTCTGCAAAGCGGACTTGTTCCATGCAAAAACAACGGAAAGAAAACACGTTGCTATAAAATCGCCAAGAAAGATGTTGCCGAGTATCTCTACCGCCGCGAGTCCGACCCGATGCACTACACTCCGCCCAGCGGGTGGTATTACAACTACCCCAAACACAAGAAACCTGCCGCATCGTTGGAGCGCAAGCTGAACTACAAAGGCGAGGAACGGCTGCTGGCCAAGGAATGGTACGAGCAACAGTTAGCAAATTACCCGGATGTACTGACCGTTGCGCAAGTCTGCGAGGTGACAGGCTACCAACGCCACACAATCTTGAAATGGTGCAGCAAGGGCTTGCTGAAAACCATCTTGCAGACACCCAAGTACATGATTCCCAAAGTATGGCTACTGGAATTTGTGACATCCGATTTTTTCAACGAGATCAGCCGAAAATGTGGAAAACACTATGCCGCCATCAAGGAAATCGGTGGTTCACGCAAAGCCCGATAAGATGACTATTCGACCTCATGTGAACGCCAACACTTTAAGACTGCTTCCATCGGTCTGATATGGTTCCCATTTCAATTTTCCAGTCACTGACTGGAAAATTGGATATCTGAGATATGCAAGCCCTAAAATCTAGTTAGACAAATCTCCCAAGGCATATTCAGCTTTTACGCAGAACTCAATTTGCCAGACACTGTCTGGTAAATTAGCTAGCCAAATACAACAGGCTTATATTTTATAAATCAGCATATTATGGTCAAAGCTGTCAAACAGGGGTATCCACATTCAAAAGAGAAAGGCCCAAAGTTGGACGCAAAGAATAAGGGACAGAAATAATTGAAATAGAATGTAATTCGTACAAGACTGATATTCTTGAAGCTGTCAATATTTTAATTTGTTGACATTTTCCCAAAATCACGATATAGTAATAGTAGAAAACGACTTGGGAGGGATACTGGATGCCGAGCGATTACCAAAAGCAAATAAAAGA
>PPYE01432463.1_pt1 | contig 75934 bp, 74 predicted proteins | sample 1559881 | NCBI WGS metagenome assembly PPYE01 (sample SAMN08240022, study PRJNA423297) | Human gut metagenome, whole genome shotgun sequencing project. | reverse complement strand
TGGAAATCAAGGACCATTATCCCAAATATGTGGTCACGCTGGACGAACTGGCCGCAGGAAATATCAACGGCGTGAAAATCCTGCATTTGGCGGATTTCCTGTTGAGCAAAGAATATTGACTGAAAAAGTTGACGCTGTCAATTCCGTTGATGTTATGTTTTTGATACAGGAAATGATAAACGCAAAATAACCCATAAAGAATGTTACCCTATCTGACCGGCAGGAGTACCGGAACAGATGGGGTAATTTTGTGGTGCGAGAAATTTGCAGAAATTTGCAGGAGTCTCTTATCTGCTTTTGGTAATTGGAAAAAGAGAAATGGATTGGAGAGAGGAATAAGAAAAAATAGTTGCAACCAAAATGTTTGAAAATTGGAAGGATGAGAAAAAGGAAATTGGGTTGATTCTTTAAAATTGATTTTGATTTGGTTTTGTAGATTTGGATGAGTGGAAAAATGGGCTGGGTTTTGTTTGAAAATGGATATATGATTAGAGTCAAAAAAGGAAAGGCATTGGAAAGGAAAAATGGGTTTTGAGGGATTGTCTTTGGTTGAAGGGTAAAATCTCAAAACGTGAGAAAAATGGGTCTATGAGAGAGATAATGAGGTCAAAAAAGTATCAGCAGTAGGTTTTTTCGAGCGATTGGACTTTTTTCTCCCGATTTTTAGGTTTTTTTCATTTTCCTTTCTGCTTTCCTTTATAGAGGGGGAGGTTTTCGAAAAAGTCCCCCCTTGGACAAAAAAGTGCCCCTTGAGAGAAAATCGACGTGAAATTAGAAGGTTGAAAAGGTGTTCAAAAAGTTTGAAAACGTCAGAGTGTTTTATAGTGAAAATCTTACTTCTTTATGAAAAAGGTACCATACGGGTTGTCCATGAACATACGGTATGGGCAAAATTGTAAAAAGAAATATGTAGGATAGATAAAAATAAAATGGATATACAGATCGTTCATTATAGAAAAGTTGGATCTTGGAACGGCACCGGAATATTGCCATTTTTGCAATGCTATGATACAATAAAGACACAATATTTTACCAATATCCAGACAAAATCATCTTCCAAAGCAAAGGATGTAGCAGTATGGCTAAACCGTTTCGCACCCAGCAAGCCAAAGAAGTCCTGGACCAACACCTGGTGTTGCAGGAAAAATTATCGACATTAGAAGAATCCGTTGAAAAAAATCGCCGTGAGGTTTTGAACGCTTCCAATGCACTGGTCGCCCAGGAAGTTTTGAAACTCCTTCGGGATATCCCCATTGAGGAAATCAATCGGGAAAAAAGAGGGTTTCGGGTGAAAACGCTGCACGAATCCGGCTACCACACCATGGCGGACCTGTCCTCGGCAACAGTGTCCATGCTGGCTTCCATTCGGGGAATCAGCTGGGAGAAAGCCCTGGCTATGAAAAACATTGCCAACGATATGACCAACCAGGTTCGACAGGGATTGAAAATTCGATTGAGTGTGGATGAAAAAACGCCGGGTGCTACTGCTTTGGTTTCATCCCTCCATGATTATCAAAAAGAACAGCCTTATGCAGAAGCCTGCCGGCAGCTGCTGCACAGTCCGGAACAGACGAAGATTGTAGATTCGATTCAGAACCTGCTTCCGGGAACCAGCGGGGTGCGCTGGTTTTTTACCGGAAAGGCAAAGAAACAACTGGCGGCGGAAGCGTATCATTATTTAGGCGGACTCTTGGCCGGTGAGTACGGCAGAAAAGCCCAGGACACCATTGCTTCTTTTCAGACCGTGCAAAAGGACGGCGCGGAAGAAGCCTGGAAGGATTTTGCGGAAAATCCCATTCCGTTTTTCAATACCCTGGAACAGGTCAATCCCGGCGTTCTGGGAACCAACGATGCGGTGTACGGTCTGCCGGAAGATTTGGCGCAGGAAATCCAGGGCGAATGTTTTTTCCCGGAAGGATTGCGCTGTCAACTGAGGCGGTACCAGGAATGGGGTGTCAAATATATCCTGCATCAAAAGCGGGTGCTGCTGGGAGATGAAATGGGTTTGGGAAAAACCATTCAGGCCATTGCCACCATGGTATCCCTGCGCAATGTAGGGGAAACTCACTTTATCGTGGTGTGCCCGGCCAGCGTGGTCACTAACTGGTGCCGGGAAATCCAAACTAAGAGTTTGCTGCGTGTCACGAAGGTTCACGGCCCCCAAAGAATGGCTGCCCTTCAATCCTGGAAGAAGGTGGGCGGCGTGGCGGTTACCACCTATGAAACAACCCAATACTTCCAATTCCAGGAAGAATTCCACTATGGGCTGCTGGTGGTGGACGAAGCCCACTACATCAAAAATCCCAACGCCAAACGGACGCAGAACGTCAAACAGCTCTGTCAATACACCCACCGCCTTTTGTTTATGACCGGTACGCCGCTGGAAAACAAGGTCAGCGAAATGGTGGAGCTCATTCGAATCCTACAGCCTGACATTGCCAGAACCCTCCACAGCAATACCCTGATTCCCTCCGCCCCCAGTTTCCGAAAGAAAATCGCCCCCGTGTATTACCGCAGAAAGCGGGAGGACGTGCTGACCGAACTGCCGGAACTGGTGGAAAGCAAGGAGTGGTGTACTCTCCTGCCGGAAGAAGAACAAATCTATGAAGATTCTATCCTGGCGAAAAGTTTTATGGAAGCCCGGCGGGTGTCCTGGAATGTGCCGGACCTGCATCAATCCTCCAAGGCCAGGCGCCTTTTGGAATTGTTGGAGGAAGCCAAGGAAGACGGCCGAAAGGTGTTGATTTTTTCCTTTTTCCTGGACACCATCCAACGAATCGCAGAACTTTTGGGCAGTCAATGCCTCAGCCCTATTTATGGGGCCATCAGTCCCATTCGCCGTCAGGAAATCATTGATGAATTTGCTCAGGCGCCTGCCGGGATCGCTCTGATTGCGCAGATTCAATCCGGCGGGACCGGGCTGAACATCCAATCTGCCAGTGTAGTGGTGATTTGCGAACCCCAGTTAAAGCCCTCCATTGAGAATCAAGCCATTTCCCGCGCCTACCGCATGGGGCAGACCCGGAACGTACTGGTATACCGGCTGCTCTGCGAAGACACCGTGGATGAGCGAATGACAAATCTGTTGGAAGAAAAACAGGCCATCTTCAATGCCTTTGCGGATAAATCGGTGGCGGCCCAGGAAAGTCTAGAAATCGACAACAAAAAGTTTGGCGATTTGATTCAAGAAGAAATCGACCGGATTACAGCCAAGCGGGGAGAAGCCGGCCGGCAAAATTTTCCGAGCCAAGATGAAAACGAGGGGAAATAACCGCAATGCTTCAAAGCGAAGATATGAAGACATCCCGAGACGAAAATTTTCAGGAGCCGGAGCAGCTGCCGGACTCCATTCAGCGGATTGTACTGGAGTATCACTCCAAAACGTCTGCGGATACGTCTGCCGGAAAGATCGAGATAGACTATTCGGAACAGCTTATCATGGGCCACAACGAAGAGAAGCTGGAGCTGGTAAAAACCATCGGAAGCGGATGCAGTATCACCCACACTTTTTTCCTGCCTTACGCCATCCGCAATTTATTAGATCGGTTGGAGCCGGAACAGTGGCAGAAACCTTTGCTGGATGCGCCGGACGATCTCATAGAGCCTTCGGAAAGTGCTCAGAATTGCCCTGGTTTTTACCACATGACCATTACGTTCCGGCGTCACCCGGTGCAGGGGTATTCCGGTTATTTTGACCGTTACGGTTTACCGGACGGTTGGCTGGAGTTGGTTTGGAATCTCTTAGACCTGATCGATTTTTACTCAGACATTCAGGTCATTTCCCCCTATCTTATCCAAAAAACCTGCCGGCGCAAAAGCGATTTGATCTTTTGCAGCGTGGAATTTGAAGAAAACGGGAAGCTCTATTGCTACCTGACTGACGACGACCAGCTGAAACCGGGAGAGCGGGTGATTGTTCCGGCAGGGCGCAATCAGGTGGAAACGGCGGCTGCCGTTACTAAGATAGAATATGCCCAACCGGAGCAAGCGCCGTTTCCGTTGGAGAAGACTAAGATGGTTTCCGTACGTTGTACAAAAAATCAGAGGACACGATAAATTTTCAAAAATAATTAGGCCAATATTATGATGAAAGGCATTACTATGAATCAAATTGAATCTGTTTCCGATCTCATTAAAATGATAGAGGATAATACAAATGTTTATCCTTCCTCCAAATTTTTATATCGAGGAGAATCCAAAACTGATTATCGGTTACTTCCATCTTTGCTGCGAAAGACCGTTATAAATGGAAAAGAAAAAGAACTTTATCAAAATTCCGAATTGCAAATATTACAAGAATTTGCCGCTGAAGCAAGCAGTTACCTTCCAAATATCGAAAAAAACATGTTTGAATGTATGGAATATGCGCAGCATTACGGCGTCCCAACGCGATTGTTGGATTGGACTTCCAATCCGTTGATCGCTCTTTATTTTGCTTGCCAAACCAATCAAGATTCCGATGGGCAATTATATTTCTTAAATCAAACGGCATACAAAACTATGACTTTTGAAAATATACATCAAACCCTAAAAGAACAAATTATAGGAATTTTATATCGAAAGCAAGGCTTTCGATATCCAAAAATATTTCATCCCTATTATATTGACACACGAATGAAAGCGCAGGAAAGCCAATTTATGGCGTGGGGATCACAACAAGAAGATTTGGAAAAGCTTATTTCATCAATCAATGTCTTGCCAATGGTAGATCGTGTATGGATATCAGGTTCTATGAAAAGTTATGGAAGTGAGGCAATTGTTCCTTTAGAAAAAGTTATAATTCCTAATTATAAAAAGAAATCCTTACTTCGTCAATTGGATGGCTTATCCATCAATCGAGCTTCGGTTTTCTCTGGATTAGATGGAATTGGACAAAGTATTGCTTATCGAAATAATATTCATAATATAGACCGCTGGTACGACCTGCAAATAGAATAAAATTTCTTAAATGAGTAAACTTAATAATTCGATTAAATCATACATAATCAACTTTCATGTTATATCGTTAAGGCTTTTGAGTTGTTTTCATCTAATATTTTATAACTATGCAGAAAACGTAATTTTGTAAGTGCTGAAAGTGAATGTAAATGAGTAAAATAATAGATTTTGATAACCCTATTTCGTTTCCTCAATCCTTATGTACTTGGGATGAAAGATTTGAACAAGAAATACTTAGGAGAATATCTTTAAAAGGTGTATTTGAATGGTGGCAGATTGAGCAACAACTACAGGATATGCATATTTACGATTTGGAAATCGTATCAAACTATCTTCAAAATCACATGGACGACGAAGTAGCCGTATGCCACTGCACACGAATATTAGATATTGAGCAATATAAAAAAGAAGGCATTATAACGGGAGGAGGGCATGGTTCTGTTGGTGAAATCCGTCTTCGTAATCTCCTTCTTAGCATCGGATTAGGAAAAAAGGAAATTGATGAGATTTTTTCTCACATTTATTATTATTGGGATCGCGATAAAACTTCTCGAACACAGGCTGTCCACTTTTTTATCGATAGCAGTCAAGTATATAAAAATGATCAGATAAATCATTTTGCAGTAAGTTTAGGCGGCGAAATACTTCGCTGGGCAATAGAGGATATGGGAAAGAACTTATATCAAAGTGAACCCTATAAGCGATTATTGATTAAAGGAACCCCTTGTGTGGTAAAATTTAAATGTAAATTATCTAATATAGAAGAACCGGATCGGAAATTTTTATTGGCAGAAATCGTAAAATACAGCATAGTAACGAAAATTTTCGATTACTCTTATGAGTTTAATCTTACAGGAAAGACTATAGGAAGTGTACCGTCCCATGATATTATAAGCATCGAAAAAATACACAGATATGTTGAAACGAAAGAAAAACATCATTAATATAATGAGCTTTATGAAGAAGTAAAGTAAATAATCAATCCATAACTGAATGGCATTAACGGTAACAAATATTACAAAGCTAATGAAAAATATTTTATTGTTGCTCTGCTCAAGCAGGACGAAATAACAGTCGTTAAGTCACCTATACAATTGTTATTGAAATCATTAAATTTCATTCTATTACGTTGATTGCTATTTTTAAAAATATTAAAAAATAAAAGTATTTAAGTCTATTTGGATTGTATTTATTAGTAATGGAGTAAAAGAGCAAATGAAATATCTTTATCATTATGCAAATATTGAAGCCCTTGCTTCTATACTGGAGAATCAAACAATTCGTTTTACTTCACTAGATAAAATGGACGATCTCCAAGAAAAAGAATCTGCTGATTTGAAAAAAGCTGGTCAATTTTGCTATATTAGTTCTTGGACAGACCAAGCAACTGAAAGTATTCCCATGTGGAATATGTACGCTTCCTTAGATCGAGGCATCAGAATACGCTTATGCGAAAATCCATTTAAATTTTATTGCACTACTCAGGCAGAGTTAGAAAAACTATCTCCTAATCATTTAAAAATATTAAATGGTGATAAAATTTACAGTATTATTCCGCTGGTTGATATGTTTCGAAAAGGATACTGCTCCCCGCAAGCAATGGCTAGAAATATTTTATTTCAAGTTGAATACACTAACGACAAAAATAAGTTATATCCTACTTTACGCAGTATAAACGGAAAAAATATTTTTGTTGACCTTGGGAAATTGGGTAAATACAAAAATTGTTATTGGAATTTTCAAAGTGAATGGCGTTACATACTTAATTTTTATCCATTAAATTTTAATCAACCAGTTTCTAAAATTAACGATGATATAAACAATATAGCTAACAATATTTTTAATGACTCTGCTAAACAACCATTCCCATATTACGATATGGTTATTTCGGATAAGGCTTTTTCTAATATGATAATTACATTGAGTCCTAAAATGAGTGCGGGAAATCGCACAATTGTTCAAGCGCTGCAAAAAGCATTTAATCCAAATGCTCATATTGAGAAAAGCGCTTTAACTAGATTAATATAAATTTTTCTTTAATGGTTATAATCAGAATTGATTGTTTGTATCCAACCTATTATTCTGTTCTACTATATTCCCATTCACCAACCCACGCCCATCCTTCAGCGTAAACCAAAAACAGCATTTCTCCAGCCGCTGAAAAGTCAGCAGAAATATCATCTCTATCTTCGGAAAAATGAGCGCAGATTTCTTATTCAGAATTTCATTTGACTTCAGCATGAAGAATGATATACCGACGCTGTGGACGATTTAATCATCAAATTTTCAAAGATAAGACCAAAGAACATCAGGGTAAAATAGAATGAACCGGAGAGAGCAAAGCCACTTTCTCCGGTTTTCTGTATTAGCTGAGTGCGCAAACTGTTTATACTCCCCTAGCCGTAAAAACAGTAAAATTCGTTTGGGCACTGCCCTAATACACGATTGATTCTATATGCTTTTAACCTGCGTATTTCTTAAAGTTTTCCGCCTGCTCCAGTACTTCCTTATAGACATCATCCAGCGTTACCGGCGGATAGCCGTATTCGTCCAATAACAGGATCAAATCCACCTGCAAATTTGCTTTGATGTCATCACGGGTAGACCAATCGGTATAGCGGGACTTATCGTCAACAATAACTTTGATTTTTTTTGAAAGCTCAAGCATTTTTTCATCCGGATATTCATTATCGAATTCATATTTCTTTGCAACGGCTTTCAGAATATCATAAAAGGCTTTTTCCTCGTAGTCTATCCCTAATTTTTTGAAGGAGTCCTTTTCTGTTTTCAGCTCCGCAAGCAGATCGGCAAGCTTCCCGGCAATATCGTCAAGCACCTCATTGGCATAGGATTCATCCCTGCGGCGGTTATTGTATTCGTCAACCACCCGCTTTAATCTGTCCGCAAACTCTACACCCATGATTTTGTTGACCTTCTTGAATTCGTCGATTGCCTGCGAGAGTAGTCTTTGCAGGATTTTGATTTTGGTGTTCGGCAACTGGATAGCATTTATCTTGTCCATATACTCATCGCTGAAAATGTCAACAGAGATATGTTTTCCAGTTTCAAACAATTCCTCGATACCGTCCGACTGGATAGCGCCCTCCAGCATTTCACGCACACGAGCGTTCATTTGCGAAATATCAGGGGCGTCTCCCTTTGTCAGCTTGAAGAGAATAGAGCGGACAGCGCAGTAAAAGTGGATATAGTCTTTTTCCTCGTCCGAAATCTTTTCGCTGGAGCTGCAAAGATTGAAAGCCTGCTTCATTCGCTTGACCGCCGCCATAAAGCGTGTTTCCAGTTCTTCCGAAAGCTGCACATATTCAACCGCCCGATTGAGGCAGGCAAGCTGCTCCGTCGGAGAACCTTCAAAGAAATCCTTGCTGTTAAAGCCGTGGAACATCTGCGCCAGCACTTCTAACTGATCTTTGACGATGGTAACTGCCTGCTCCACACCTTCAAACTCATCACATTCAAAATTCGTGTATTTCTTTAAAGCAAGGTTCATATTCTTTTTGATACCGATATAGTCCACAATCAAGCCCTTGTCTTTGCCTTCGCAGACACGGTTGACACGGGAGATCGTCTGAATCAGAGTATGCTGCTGAATCGGTTTATCTATGTAGATGGTATCCAGCTCCGGAACATCAAATCCGGTCAGCCACATATCGACAACGATAGCGATTTTGAAATTGGATTTCGGATTTTTGAACTGCCGGTCAAATTCCTTGCGGTCATCCTTTGTCCCAAGCATTTCATAAAGAGCGGGATCATCATCTTTGTTGCGAGTCATCACCAGTTTGATTTTCTCAATGGGCTTCAGTTCTTTTCTCTCTTTATCGGTAAGCGCTACTTCATCTTCACTGATTTTCTTTTCTGACCACTGGGGACGCATCTCTACAATGATTTTATAAAAATCATAAGCGATATTGCGGTTCATGCAGACAAACATTGCCTTTCCCGCAACCGTAGCGCCTTCAGCCACACGGTTTTCGTAATGGTGAATAAAGTCCTTGGCGACTGCACGCAGTCTGTCCGGATCGCCGATAATCGCCTCCATTTTAGCGACAGCTTTCTGGCTTTCCTCAATTTGATGCTCGTTAGCACCCTGCGCTTCGCACTGATCGTAATACCGCTCAATTTCCTTTACTTTTGCATTGTCCAGCGTCACCCTCGCCGCACGCCCGTCGTAAACAAGATTGACAGTAATGCCGTCACGCACCGATTCGGTCATGGTGTAGGAATCCACCACAGGACCGAATACTTCAATCGTCCCGTCCACCGGCGTCCCGGTAAAGCCTACATAGGTAGCGTTCGGCAGGGAATCATGCAAATACTTGGCAAAGCCATATTTACGCTCCACACCCGCTTCGGTCACTTTGACCTTTTGGTCAAGGTTGATTTGGCTCCGGTGCGCCTCATCAGAAATACAAATGACATTGGTTCTATCGGTAAGAAGCTGCAAATCCTCCGTGAATTTCTGGATGGTCGTTAAATACACGCCGCCGCTTTCCCGTCCCTGCAATTCTTCCCGCAGCTTTTCACGGGATTCAATGCTGACTACCGTTTCGTCTCCAATGTATTTTTTGGATCCCACAAACTGGCGGGAAAGCTGGTCGTCCAAATCGGTGCGGTCAGTGATAATTAAAATGGTTGGGCTGTGGAATAGCTTGCTTTTCATCAGCATACGAGTCAAAAACAGCATAGTGTAGCTCTTGCCGCAGCCGGTAGCACCGAAATAGGTGCCGCCCTTTCCATCACCGTCAGGACGCATATGCAGCTTGATATTCTCAAACAGTTTTGTTCCAGCAAAGAACTGCGGATAACGGCAGACAATTTTCAGCTCTTTATCCGAGCTGTCGGGGAAATAGATAAAATCCTTGATAACCGCAAGCAAACGGTCTTTTCGGAAGAGCCCCTTCATCATCGTGACAAGAGAGTTGATTCCGTCCAGCTCCTTGTCCTCGGATTCAACTTTCCGCCACGCATAGAAATAGTCGTAGGAACTGAAAAGAGAACCGTATTTATTGTTCGCCCCGTCGCTGATGACCACAAAGGCATTGTATTTAAGCAGTTCCGGAATATCTCTGCGGTAGCGGACGGTAAGCTGCTTGTAAGCGTCCATAATCGTTGTGTTTTCTTTGACAGCACTCTTAAATTCCAGAACCACCACGGGAATGCCATTGACAAACACAATGCCATCGGGAATGCGGAGCTGACCGCCCACGCCCTCGATTTCAAACTGATTGACTGCCTTGAAGATATTGTTTTCGGGGTTATCATAATCGATCAGTTCAATATATAAATCCTTCTGCGTCCTGTTCTCACGGTTGAGGATAAAGCCGTCGCACAGCAGTTTATGTATCGCCTTGTTCGCTTCGTACAGCGTGCCGGAGATGTTCCGTAGCCGCAAAAGGATACCGTCTACTTCGCCGGGAGTGATACCGTCCTTGGCGTAGCGTTTATATAAATACTGCCGCAGGTCATCGGCAAGCAGGACTTCTGTGCGCTCCCGATGGATTTGCTCTCCTGCAAGATAGGTATATCCTTCATCCTTGAACAGCTCCATAATGGATAGTTCCAAGGCGTGTTCGTTAAAGTTTGCCATTGTGGTCACTCCTTCGCATGTGAATTATTCAAGTTACAGTTTTATTTGTTTTTTAAGTTTTTCCATTACATGATTCTTAGATACCTGTAAATATGCCATTTTGATATTTGCATAAGCATGAAGTAATTTTTCTCTATAAGCTGTTTCATTAACTCCTTTTTGAGCCATTTCTAATGTCGCCTTGAACTGTTCGGAATAATTTCGCATATTATTTAAAAGAATTTGGTACTGATACATTTTAAAGAGTAACTGTTCATAATCAGAAATAAAACAACTGATAGTTTTTGCCGATCTTCCTTTGAAAATAAGCTCTGCTTCCGCCGAAAGCTTTTTCAGTTCTTCACGCTTTACCAGAAATTTCTTGTGTTCCGGATTTTCTAACGGTTTTTTAATCGCTTCGCTTGCTTCTTCCAAATAAGTGTTATTAGTAAGCCATAAAAACTCCAAATCCACTGCAAATAGCGGTTCGTCTTTTCGCTCAGCCTCAAGTAATTTCTGATTTTCTTTATATAATTGCATCAATCCATCAATTTTAAGATAACATTCCAATCGTCTTTCAAGAAGACTTTGTTTATTACTTAAACGAATCTGCATCAAAGTTAGTACAAGGGCAATAACTGCAGTTAATCCGGTTATTAATGACAACCAAAAATTCCAGTCTTTAAATAGTTCTAATATATTTTCATTAATGTTCAATATTCTAATCACCTACTTTTTAGAAATTTTACACTGATAAATTTCTAATGATACTTTTTGCTTTTCCGATAAAGTGGCAGTAGCTTTTTCCTTCTGTATCTGTTGCATACATATAAACTTTAGCATTAGGTATTTTAGCGAATGCTAAAATTAAATCAGAGGTATTATAATTTGCTTCATTAAGCTCTGTAGGGTGAATAATACCTTTCCCGCCAATATCTTCATTAATTCCAACCATCTTTTGTTTTTTACCAAAAAACATCTTATCTTTTACCGCTAACCCTAAAAAAGAAATATTGATGTCTCTAGAGCCGATATTTACAGCAGTTATAGACATTCCTACCGTCTGACGGTTTACTTTAGAAGTAATTGGATGCTGACTAAATAATATGTTGTAAGACGACCCAAGTTTCAATCCTTTTTTATACGGCATACGAGCAGTTTTTATTGATACAATAATTGCAACCGCACTTAAAATCAAACTTAAAATAGCTAAAATTGCCATAACAAAGCCATCATTGTTATTGCACCAATTAATGATTTCACTCATAAACATGTTCTCCTAAAAATGATAATTTAGCGGCTTAACGGCTGAGCTGTGATAACAAGGACTTTTGAAGAACCATAAGGGCATCAATTTCCTTTGCATTATTAGCTATCATTACCGAAATAGCTTGTCCTCGTTTACCAAACTTACACAAAGTTTGGTTATCTGGAATTGTAACAAGGAAACCATTCAGCAAGTCCTTTCCAACATTAGGAAAAGTTGACCCTGTTGCTGCCGCAAGAATTTCTTGCAAGCTGTTATCAATCATAGCTTTAATAAACCAATTCAAGCTAATATCCATTTTGTGACGAATTGTTGCTAAGCCACGCCCTATTGCATAGGACTGATTAGCCCAATTCATTCGACCGGTTGTTGAGCCACGTACACAAAAGAGCAGGTCGCCATCGACACAATACTTTTTGCCATTTGTTGTCCATTGAACTGGTGTAGGAGAATAAAAGCCAAACTCTGTTGGTCCGTTTAACAAAGGATCGCCGATTTCCTCATTATTGCAATCGTCGCCCTCTGGAGATTGCCCCATAATTACAGTTGCAACCTCAGAAAATGGGGCGATTTTCCAACCAGTTGGAAGGTCATCATTCGATTCAGCGGTAAAAAACTCTTTGTATATAGCTCGGAGAGTTGCTTCTAAATTATCATTTATCCGTTTCTTCAAAACGATTCTGTCGGTGATTGCCTTGTAGGCTTTGACGATACTTCTCTGCTCCTCGATAGAGGGAACAGGAAGTTCTACCTTGCACATTTCATCCCAATCCATAACTTCTCGGACGCTTCCATGAGATTTGAAACGGGCGTACCTGTCAAACTCCGGTCTGCTGAACCACAGCATGAGATATTCAGGCATAAGTTGATTTTCATCAATAACCTCAAAAACTGTGTAAACATTGCTCACCAAACCTTCGTCATAATCTTCCAGCAAGGCAATTCCTATTTTATCTCCTCTGCGGGAAGTATCTGGAATGTATGTAAACTGTCCTTTTCTTACGACCTTGTACTTGGTAAAATCTGTACCAACAGTATTCGCAATAGAAGGGATGAATTGTTTCTGAACGGAAACGCCTAAAAGATTTTCCTCTTTGCCTTCCGTATTACGAACATCAACTTGTCGGATATACTGTCCAAGTTTCTTATAATTCGATTTCATACCCTAACTCCTTAAATACTGCCAACAGATCAGCTTTCGACTTTTCTTCCTGCACAAGCAGCTCTTTCAGCTCAGCCTGAAGTGTTTTCATCTTTGTATCAAAGTCGATATTCTCATCACGGTTGACAAATTCAATATACCGGCTGGGCACAAGGGCAAAGCCTTTTTCTGCGACTTCCTCAAAAGAAGCGGAATAGCAAAATTCCGGAATATTCTCGTAGGTTTCCTCATATCCCTCCTGCTGCCAGTTGTGATAGACCGAAGTGACCTTCGCCCGGTCTTCCTCCGTCAGCTCAATATATTTTTTCTCATAAGGGCTGCCCATCTGCCGCAAGTCCATAAAGAGAATTTCCCGTTCTCTGTCACGGTAACGCTTAAGTTGCCCGTTCTGCTCTACAACACGGGCCTTTTTGTTTTTGTTCAGTATCCAAAGCGTGACGCTGATGTCAGTGGTATAAAACAAGTTTCTCGGTAAGATGATAATTGCTTCCACCAGATTGTTTTCAATCAGCTGCTTTCTGATTTTCAGCTCCGTTCTGTCGTCGGACAGAGCGCCGTTTGCAAGCAGAAAGCCTGCAACGCCGTTCTGCGACAGCTTGGAAACGATATGTAAAATCCAACCATAGTTTGCGTTGCTGGTAGGCGGCACTTCATAGCCGTCCCATCTGGGATCATTGATCAATTCGTTTTCCGCTCTCCATGCTTTTTGATTAAAGGGCGGGTTTGCCATAATGTAATCGGCCTTCAAATCCTTGTGCTGGTCGTTGGTAAAGGTATTCGCCGCCGTTTCGCCGAGGTTTGCGGAAATGCCTCGAATGGCAAGGTTCATCTTGCACAGTTTATAGGTGGTATTTGTATATTCCTGCCCGTAGATGGAAACCTGCTTTTTGTTCCCATGATGTGCCTCCACAAACTTCATGGACTGCACGAACATACCACCGGAACCACAGCAGGGATCGTATAAAATTCCGTCATAAGGCTCCAGTATTTCGGCAATCAAATTGACGATACATTTCGGCGTGTAGAATTCTCCCTTGCCTTTGCCTTCGGCAAGCGCAAATTTGCTGAGAAAATACTCATAAATGCGCCCGATGATGTCGTTTTCTTTGTCATCGGTATTGATGCAGTTGATTTCGTCCAGCAGGGAAGCCAGCTTTGCCGTGTCAAGCTGCAAGCGGGAATAATAGTTGTCCGGCAGAGCGCCCTTCAGCGCCGGATTATTTTTCTCAATCGTATAAAGAGCCGTGTCGATTTTCAGGGCGATGTCGTCCTGCTTGGCGTTTTCCATAATATAAGACCAGCGGCTTTCCGGCGGCAGATAGAAAACATTGTCTTTTGTGTAGAACGCCACTGTGTCCGTAAATTTTTCGCCGTACTGTTTTGCAATCATTTCTCTCTGAGCGTCAAATTTATCACCGGCGAATTTCAGAAAAAACAGGCTCAGGACAACATGCTTATACTCCGCAGGCTCTACTGAGCCACGCAGCTTGTCTGCACTTTTCCAAAGCGCTTCCTCCATAGATATTTCTTTTTTCGGTTTTGCTGTCCGTGCCATTGTTATTCCTCCGTTATCTTATCGGTATGATCCGGAATGATTTCCATAATATCATCCATCGTACAACCAAGCGCAATGCAGATTTTTGCCAACACCTCAGTAGTAACATTGTCGCCACGGTTCAATTTCCCAATGGTGTAATGGCTGATTCCCGCCGCCTGTTCCAGATCTTTTTTCTTCATGTCTTTATCTATCAGTAGTTTCCATAGCTTTTTATAGCTGATTGCCATAGCATATAACCTCCCGACAAACGGCAAAATCCATAATATGATGTTTCATTATAACACTTTTTGGCGAATTATTCAACCGATATGTATGCGTTCGCTGTAATTAAGAAGGTTTATGTTTTTATATTGAAAGTGCGCCCGCCTATATTGGCGGGCAAATTTTTTTGCCTTTTTCAGGATTGCCGTCCCTAAACATCATCCCCCAGTGGGAATAAGTGAAGGGCTTTCTTACTGTGCCTTGAAAATTGAAAAACAATCCGAATGATATGACTTTGCGATGACTTCGCAGGAGTGAGTGAAGCGCACGCTGGACGGGGCAGGGATAGTAAAACGATATTCGGAGAAAACGGTAGATTCTGTAAATCAATGGATTATCAAATCGTAAGGAGGCAGGAATCATGGTCATTCCAATCACATCAAAGCAGTCAAAACCCTTATTAAAAAGCTCTGCCGTAATTATGTGGACGGCAGTTGCCTTCTGCTGGACAACGAGGAATATTCCTACGTGTAGTGTATCAGCCGGTACTGAATTAGCTGCAACTATTTCAAAAATGCAATCTTTCCAGCAGATAAAGAATTATTCGCTGAAATTATGCGCCCGGCAAGCAAAAAGCAATACCACATCTGCAAGGCGTACTTTGTACCAAAAGCGAACAATCAACGGCATCGGTCTGGACTGCGCTACTGTGCAAAAGCGGAACAAAGCTACTAAGTGCCAGCGCAGGAAATGGGCACGCATTCTAAATCGAGTTTCAGGGCCGAGTCCTAACAGGTTACTGGTTTGTTAATACAAACAGTCTTCTCGTTCCGATAGGACAAGGCTTTGATTGAAAAATCTTGTGCTATTTGGAATAAGTAGGAAAGCGGTATCTATTTGCGGGTATATACAATTCAAGCAAGATTGAACGGGTTTGGCACGATCTATGAAATAAAGAAATACCTCAAATTGGGTTTCAGGTAACAAGTTTCGAAAAGTCAAAAAACTGATTATCGCATCCGTGGATATGAAAAGAACCTTCTGTTGAGAGGTACAGCCTGACTGTATGGCACTCTGATCCGGCGTAACGAATTGGTTTTCTTGCGTCACATCATAAAAACTTTTTTGCATCGTAAAACATCCTTTCCTTTAGCAAACAGAGCTTTATCATAAAACATTTCTTAATAATAAAATGTCAGAAATTTGCTCTATTTTTATGCAAAGAAGAAAGATTTACAATTATTTTTCAAAATTCACAGATTCGACATTCTATGACGTAAAAACAAATGTAAAAGCCAAATTGATCATTGGTATAAATCTTTATCGTTTATATTTTACTTAACTTGAAAACGTTTCATTTAGAATAAAGAAAATCAGTAATACGAATATCAGGAAATTCTTTTCTTAAAGCATTGTAACTACAAAATGATTGTAAGGACAAGAAGAAATACCTCAAATAATATCATCAATATAAATAAATATATTCTTAATTATTAACTCGCCGTGTACAGCCCCTGCTGTAAGGCGAGGAAAAGGAATAAGGTTTTCCCAATTCACATAAATCCACTGGTATCAAAAATTTTATATAAAACTTGTTACAACAATGAGATTGGAATCACCAAATTCTGATCAGTTGACATTAAAGCAAGTGGATTCAAATAATAGAATTCACTTGCTTATTACTATAATTTTAGACCACTCACCGTGTACAGCCACAGCCCTTCGGTGCATGGAGAAACAAAGCAATACCCAACACTCATTCGCAAACCGAGTTGGTCTTCAGTTTACAACAGCCGACCAAATTAAGGTAAGGCTAGAAAGATTGCTGCCGCCAAAGCCTTGTCGGCTGGCGTTCAACGGATTCGATGAAAAGAACAAAACCCGATTCGTCTACACTGTTTCTATTTTGTAACAAATGATGTTAAGCAAACCTTTTATGGCATAACCACGTTACGATTCCCAGATGCGCCAAAGGCAACGCAACCACAAGGCAGGTTCTTACTTTGCCTTGACGGCTAAGGGGGTGTGGGGGACGTTCCCCCAGAATTTTTAAATTATTTCGATAGATATTGGTATGCCAAACCGGTTTGCCGTGACGATTAAATCATCGCACTACACGGTGAGTAGCCAAATATCGTGAGGGATAACATCCGGAGAAACCAATTATATGGTTAATTTTTCTTTTTTGATCTTTTTCTTTCTTTTAGGGAATAATTTCCAGGTTCCTTCATCCCGCATAAAACCTAGGAAAAGAAGCGATTTACAAAAATTCCTCGGGGGAGAAATACTACAAAAAAAGGTGAGTTTCAAGGGAGTATTGTCCCCCGTCTTCGGGGAGAAGGTTCCCCCAAATTGGCACTTTTTGGGGGAGAATTAGTACATCGAACAAAATCGAGTTCGTCCAAAGATAAAAAATAGCATCGTGAGAATTTTTGGTTTTCCAAAATTCTGACAAAATAAATGGTGTAGGATCTTTTTCCAGATCTATATTGGTTCAACCGTATCCGGGATATTTCAATTCTAATTTTAGGAGGATTTTAAAATGGCAAATTTATTGCGGCAAACGAAAGAAGAAAGCAATTCCAATCAAAAGCGAGCTGAAGCATTGAAAAAAGACTGTAAAAGATTGGTAGTTCAATTAAATACCTTATCCCAACAGTTGCAGTATCCAACGAAGGGCGATGTGCTGACATCCAATGAACGAAAATTAATTTTATTTTTAATAGCGCAGGCCATGCAGCAAAAGCGTCTTACGCCCTATGTAGTCAAAATTTCTGATTTACCAAAAATCATGGGAATTAAATTATCCGGAGGAACCTACCGAAAAAGGTTGATCAAAACATTGGAAAATCTTGCATACAAAAAATTTAATATCGTTCATCAACCCCATACAACCATGTTGTGGATTCAGCTTCCCATTTTTCACCCAAAAGAACACACGGTGGAACTTCGTTTACATAATGATTTGAAACCATTCATCGATGTTGGTCCCAAGGAGCCAAGAACAATTTTTCGGTACAATGAAATTATTTGTTTACAGAAAAAGCATTCGGTGGATCTCTACCTACTGCTCTGTTCAGCGGCCGAACTTGGTAAATGGAAGGAAAACGCAAAAAATTTTTCTGCATTGATCGGCGGTGCCTACAGCCGATTTAGTGACATTGAAGAATATGTCTTGGCCCCAAGCGTAGAAGAGATCAATCAAAAAACCAATATTTTTGTGACCTACAAATTAGTGACTGAAAAAAGGAAAGTAACCGCCATTGAATTCGAAATCAAGGATAATCGCAGAGAACAAATCGCACGAAAAAGAAAAAACAAGCAAAATATCAAAATGTATTGAACGATGAAATGATCAAACATGGAAAGCGATATACATCAAATCCAAGATAAAAATCTTGTTGTAATTTGGTTTATCAGCAATAGAGGTGGTTTTATGTAGCAATTATCGGTTAATCGTCATCAAAATTAAAATAAATAAAGAAATAGAAAGGTGATCACAATGTCAAACAATCATGAAACCAAAATCGAAACCTTAGGCCATATTATTACCAAACAGGAAGTAAGTAATGTAAAAATCCTTCCAGTGGTACAAGCCAGCCTGCTCTCCTGGAATTTAGCCTATCCGGATAAATCTCAGGTTCTGTCTTCCTTTGAGCGGAAAATCATTCTCTTTCTTACAGCTTGGGCACAGCAGCATGGAGAATCCTTCCAGCCGTGCACCATTAAATTAAAGTTATTAGGAGAGCTCATTGGACTTGGAGGAGGTAATTACCAAAACTTGAAAGAATATATTCAAAATTTAGGGGAAAAGCATTTTCTGCTTTCTTCTCAGCCTGCCATTCAAAGGAGATGGATGAAGAAGCCGGTGTTCCATCCGGGAGATGAAACAGTGACTTTATGTCTACATCAAGATTTAGAACCTTTTGTCTTAAGACTCGGGGAGCTGCCAAGAACAAAATTTTGCTATGATAACATTTTTCCCTTAAAGAAGAAACATTCGGTGGATCTTTATCTCTTGCTTCGATCCGCCTTCAAAAGCGGTCATTGGATTGAATCCATGGAGCATTTCAGCAAATTGCTTGGAAATGCTTATGCGGGATTTTGTATGCTAGAAACCCACGTCCTTCTACCCAGCATAAAAGAAATCAATGAAACAACTGATTTAATCGTAAGTTACACTCCGTTTTATGAAAAAAGAAAAGTAATTAAACTGGAGTTTAAGATTCAACAAAAACCATCTAAAAAACCCCGGCAAAAGAAAATTAACGATTGGTTCAACCGACAAGATGATTTACTCTTTAATCCAGAGGCAGTATGGTTTCAGCCGGAATATACGAATTTGTTGACGCATCTCTCCATTCACCAGCCAAAGGCATATCTGCTTTTAAATTACTTAGCACATAATATGGATTGCCAAAATACTTGCTATTGTCTTGTGGACGCTATGGTAAATGAGCTGCATATGAGTTGGCCGACCATCAAAAAGTATTTGAATGTACTAGAAGAGTTGAAGCTTGTCACCATAGAAAAAGCAGGAATCCGAAATGTTTATCATTTAAGAGATGAGGTATTTCCAAAAGGACAACAGGAAGCGTAACCTACGGTAAACAAATGAAACAGCCTTACTCCGGGTCATTCCTGAGAGTAAGGCTGTATTTTCTACTCAAATGAAATTGTAATTCAAAATCGGTATTGATAAAACATTATGTATCCTGCATTTCTTTAGCATCCCGGACCATGGTCTCCACCACATTCAAGATCCGCCGTTGTTCTTTGGCGGGCAGCCCTTCCATTTCTTCCGCCAACTCGGAAGCCCGTGTCTGGCTGGTATTGTCAATAACATCTACAAAGATCTGGTCAGCGGAAGCGCCGATCCCATTGATGATGGCGATGAGATTGTCAAACCGGGGAAAACTGGCACCCCGTTCAATGGCGGAATAGTAGCTGGCAGACAAGCCGATTTTTTCCGCTAACTCTTCTTGGGTCAGCCCGCTTTTCTTGCGGTATTCCTGAATTCTCCGCCCAATCGCCTTCTTATCTACCATACCCGAAACAATACCTTTCTTCACTAATCTTTATAAAATTAGTATAACTGGATTCTAATGGCCTATACAGCGGCGTTTTTCATTAGAGTCGCTGGTATCGAATTAGTTTTTGCAAAAAATTCTTTTTAATGGCTTGACAGCACGAGTGCGACACCCTACAATTATATGCGTCGAAACAAGTTAGAATCGCTCTTTAAGAGTTAGTTTTAAGTGAACCATTTTCAGATCAATCCAAACGGGAAGGGAACGGACATGAAAACCTGTATTTTCTTTGGGCACAGAGATGCCCCTGTTACCGTAAAACCACGCCTGATGTCCTGTGTGGAGAGTTTAATTGTCGAGCACGGCGTTACAAAGTTCTATGTGGGAAACCAGGGTAACTTTGACCGCATGGCTAAATCCGTCCTCCAAACTCTGCAGAAAAAATATGCCTACATTATCTACTACATTGTATTAGCCTATTTCCCTAGCCAAAAAGAGGAGGTCGATGATGCGGAAACCATTTACCCGGACGGGCTGGAAACCGTGCCCAGACGCTTTGCCATTTCCCACCGGAACCGATGGATGCTGCAACAGTCCGATTATGTGGTGGGCTACATCACTCACTCCTGGGGCGGTGCAGCGCAATTTTTTGCTCAGGCAAAGCGGCAGGGAAAGCAAGTGATCAATCTGGGAGAGGAACCGTTTTGCTAATACTCCCTTTCAACGCAAATCACCCGCAGCACGTCAAACCGAAAGCCACCCTCTTCCGTTTTCCATGCTGCGGGCAATCCGCGAGATGTTTACAGGCGATTTGTTGCGGTAGTCAAGCCGCTGGATATTACATTACATCTCCATCACCTCCTTTTTTGCTTCGCCAGATCCAGCAGCGGCGGGCTGACCTGCCAAACTGAATTGTCCAGCTTGGCGATCAGGCCATCTTCCTGCAACACCCGGAACACTTTGAAAACCTGCGCTTTCGAGCATCCGGTATGCCGGACGACCTTATTCTGTCTTCCCAGAAATAGGTCGGAAGACTTGTACAAGTGATCCAGTATGTACTCTACAGTCTGGATGTCACTGGACGACTGCAGCTTGGTCAGCTTCACCAGTTCTTTTCGACGTCTCCTGCAGAAATCGGATTTCCGCTCGGTGTTTTTCCCTGATTGATTTTTCTCTGCACCACAAACAGCGCAGGCTGCCATTGGACAAAAATTTCTAAATTTCATTTTAGTTTACCTCCTAGAGCTAAGGTGCAATTTGAACGAATGAGACGGATTATTCTCTCCTACTTATAGTATTACGAAAAATGTTTTTTCCAACCGGAACCATTAGATCCTAGCTGGCATCCTCAAAGTGTTCCTGAATCGCTTCGGACGGACTCCCGGTAGAAAGCGTTTCTCACCTCCATAAGTTTTGGGTGGATCTTCCAAACCCCGCCCCGGATTTTCTCTACTAACCCTTTTTCCTGAAGCGTATGCATGGCTTCGTTGAGGATGCGACTGCAAGCCCCAGTCTCCCAGGCAATCTTGTTGTAGGTGCCCAGAAAACAGTCATCGGGCAGGGATGGGCTGTCCAGAAGGTACAGTACCACCCGCAGATGGCTCCAGCGATAGATCCCGGTGATCTGCTGCAATGTACGGATGTAACGGAACAGCGGGCCGTCCGGCAGTACAGGACGTGGGCTGGTTTGAGTTGGAATCGGATGAATTGGCGTCAAGTCCATTTAAATTCCCCCTTTGGGTCGAACAACGGATGCGGATGATGAAGGAATTATCCTTCTACCATTAGTATGTCGAATCTATCCATTTACAAAATGAAGGCGCAAACTATGCCCATCCATGCCCCACAGACAAAGTAAGGCCTCCTACCCCAGCGTTGGCTGAAATAGGAGGTCGTTTTGCTTGATTCATTGCTCATGGTGTTCAGCAGCTGTAAATTTTTGCGTGGATACGATTTAGTATCTACACTCCCCAGTAGAAGCTTCAAAGAATGTTACTGATTTGCTGTTCATCTGGAGCAATTCCAAATCAGCAAAGTCTTGCAACAAACCATTTCCGCTTAAACCGGCTCCTTAAAACGCACAAAAGCATTGAAAACATCGAACGATTTCATTGACATAATCGAACAAATTTGATATACTAAATATATAAAGAAATGAGGTGATTTTCATGTCTATTACAGCGACAGAGTTGAAATTGAATCTCAGCAAATACTTGACATTGGCGGAGAAGGAAGATATTTATATTACGAAAAACGGAAAGGTAGTTGCCAAATTAAGCAGTCCTTATCAAGACCGGGTAGATACTGCAAAATCCTTGTTCGGAGTACTTCCGGCTGACATTACCTTAGAAGAAGCGAAAGCGGAACGGACGGGGAAAATATGAAAATCTTAATAGACACCTGCATTATCATGGATGCATTGCAGGATCGAAAGCCTTTTTCAGAAGACGCTCAGAACATCTTTTTAGCCGTAGCGAATCAAAAAATTCAGGGATTTTTATCTGCCAAATCCGTGACAGATATATATTATCTGCTTCACCGCCATACTCACAGTAATGAAGAAAGCCGGAAAATTCTGAACAAGTTGTTTGTCTTATTCGGGATCTTGGACACCACAGCAGAAGATTGCCGCAAAGCAGTTTTTTCTGAAATGAATGATTATGAAGATGCGGTTATGGCAGAGTCTGCGTGGCGTTGTGATATGGATGGAATTGTAACTCGAAATACAAAAGACTATGAGAAGGCAGCCGTACCAATCTTTTCACCCAAACAGCTTTTAGAAGAAATAGAAAACAATGTAGACGAATAGGAAAAATATATCGTCGCTATATCGCACTCGTTAACACAGGGCGCCTATCCTCTTTTCAAATTTAGCAGAAGAAAGGACCTATCACCTGTAACGAACAGACAATAGGCCCTTTGGATTCCTTAAAAATGGTTGGATGAAATTGGTGAAAACGGCTCTCCGAAAAATGGTGTAGTTGTGGTGTAGTAGACTGTTTGTTATGCCGATAAACCCGCATAAAACCTAGGGGTTTTGGCTTTGATGCAGTTCAAGTCCCGTCATCCGCACCAGGAAAACGTCTTGTAAAGCTGATGTGATTTCAGTTTGCAGGACGTTTTTCTTTTGGCGTTTTTGGATGGTTTTGCAATATTTTGCTTTGTTTTTTTCATAATAGAAAGAATGCAAAACGTATTATAATTCACTTTGGGTCAAATCTACACTGCATTTTTCGGAATAAGTAATTACTGCTTGCCTAAACCGCATGGTTTGTGTTATTGTATTCATGGCGAATAGAGTGTCCCTGCCTTTCGGTTGGTCTTGAGCAACTTAACCTTAACACAGATGGCCTCTATTGGCCATCTTTTTTTGCTTATCTGTTTCACATCATTGTAACACCTACAATTACAATTAAGAATATTCGACAGAAAATATTGCTGATTTGCGGATTCTATGGTAAAATAATGCATGTGGTTCCATTTTAAATAAACAGAATTATTTGATTTCACAATACTTTTTATATTACCACATTTAAATATATTGTTTTTATATCATTAGCTTATAAAAATTAAAAGATGTTAAAGGAGGATTTAAAATGGCAGTTTTCAAATGTAAAATGTGCGGCGGAGAATTAAATGTAAAAGAAGGGAGCGGAGTCGCTGAGTGCGATTATTGCGGAACAATGCAGACCGTGCCTACCGCCATGGACGACAACATCCGCAGCCTGTTTAACCGCGCCAACACCTTGCGGATCAAAAGTGAATTTGACAAGGCAGAAAAGCTCTATGAAAAAATCCTTCAGGTAAAACCTGATGAGGCCGAAGCATATTGGGGACTGATTCTCTGCAAATACGGAATTGAATATGTAGAAGACCCGGCAACTTTTCAGCGAATCCCCACCTGTCACCGAACCTCCTTTGATTCTATTTTAGCAGATGAGGACTATAAGTCCGCACTTCAGTATGCCGATCCGGTGCAGCGGGAGGTTTACGAGACGCAGGCCAAAGAAATCGACCGCATCCAAAAGGAAATTTTGGATTTATCCCGCAAAGAAGAACCTTACGATATCTTTATTTGTTACAAGGAAACGGATGATTCCGGCAAAAGAACGCAGGACAGCGTGATTGCCAACGAGATTTATTATGAATTGGTCAATGAAGGGTTTAAGGTGTTTTATGCAGCTATCTCTCTGGAAGATAAGTTGGGTACCGCTTATGAACCCTGCATTTTTGCCGCTCTGACTTCTGCTAAGGTGATGCTGGCCATCGGTACCAAGCCGGAGTATTTCAATGCGGTGTGGGTGAAAAACGAATGGTCCCGCTTTTTGAAGATGATGAGAGCCGACCGCTCCAAAGTGTTAATTCCTTGCTATAAGGATATGGATGCGTATGAACTGCCGGAGGAATTCGCTCACCTACAGGCTCAGGATATGGGGAAAATTGGTTTTATCAACGACATCGTGCGTGGAATTAAGAAGGTCCTTGCGGCGGATGACGATTCCGATTCCGAGGCGTCAGAAAACCATGCTGACAGCGAGTTTTCGGCGGTTGCGCCTTTGTTGGAACGGGTGGAGCTGTTTCTGGAGGACGGCGACTGGGACAGCGCAGTCGAATACTGTGAGCGTGTGCTGGACCAAGCGCCCAAAAACGCCACGGCTTACCTTTATAAACTTCTGGCTGATCTGCATTTACATCACAAAGATGAACTGGAACAAGGCGCCGAATCTTTTGAAGAAAATGACAACTATAAGAAAGCATTGCGGTTTGCAGAAGATGATTTAAAAGATTTTTTGACCAATTCCCTGAATACGGTTTTGTATCAGTCTGCTGTGGGGATGATTGAAACAGCCAAGGCGGAATATGAAAATTTGAAGAATGTCAATTATTCCAGTTTTACCCCTGCATGGCTGACCCAGAATTTGCAGCGCATCAGTGAGATATACCTGGAAGCTCAGGAAATTTTCCGGCGCCTTTCCCCAATGAAAGATTCGGATGCCATGATTCAATTCTGTGAAGAAAGCTGCAACAATATAAACTATGAGAAGGTGTGCTACGAGAAAAAATATGCCTCTACGGAATGGAATTATCGTTCGGTGGCGGAACAATTTGAAAAACTGGGGGATTGGAAGGATTCCAAAGCCCAAGCCCAGGAGTGCTTGCGACTGGCAGAGGAGATGCACAATGAAGAAACCTATCGGAAAGCCACTTCGGTGTGTCACTCCCAAAGCGTTGGCGCTGTGGTCAAAGCGGCAGAACTGTTTGAGAGTATCCAGGGTTGGAAAGATGCCGATCAACAGGCTTTGCAGTGCCGAAAGCGCATCGAACAGTTGAAAAAAGACAATGTTTACATGCAGGCAATCTCCCTGAGCCGCTCCGGAAACTTTTCCGCGGCGCTTACCAAAATGAAAACCATTGAAGGCTGGAAGGATTCTGCGGAAAAAATAAAAGAATACGAAGCCCAATTAGGACTAAGGCAAAAAACAGAAAACAAAGAATCAAAAGGCGGATTTTTCTCCCGCTTTAAAAAGAAATAATTTCTCAATTTTAGATAAACTTGATAATTTTATAACGCCAGGAGAATTATTATGGGAAAATTTGCTTTGGAGTGTCCAAACTGCGGGCGGTATGTGCAGGCATCCACCAACATTTTTGCGAAAAACAAGATCGACTGTTCCTGTGGCTATACCATCAACGTGAAAACAGACCGTCTCTCCACCTTGGTCTGCCCTCATTGCGGCAATACCGTGGTGTATGATCAGGGCAAGGCAGATAAGGTGAAATGCCCGGTCTGCCACGAAAAAATCAATACCGCCGAAAGCCTGGCTGCGTTGGAAGAGATTACCTGTCCCACCTGCAGCTGCCACTTAAAGGTGGATAAAAATGCGTCCGCTTACACCTGCCCACTTTGTGATACCATGATTGATGTGCAGGAGCGAATTGCAACTGCAAGGATTAAGCAGCAGGGACTAGCCAGTGTGATTAAGTATGAGGGCGGCAATGACGTTTTTATCTGGAAACACCCGGTGGAAGATTTTAATCTGGGGTCCCAACTGATCGTTCATGAATCCCAGGAAGCGATTTTCTTCCGGGACGGTCAGGCGCTGGATCTGTTTGGTGCGGGGCGGTACACCTTAGCTACCCAGAATCTGCCCTTGCTGGAAAATCTATACAAGCTGCCCACCAATACTGACGAAGTATTTCACTCCGAAGTCTACTTCATCAATTTAACCACCCAGATGGGTATCAAATGGGGGACCGACTCCAAAATCCGATTGTTTGATCCTGCTTCCGGTTTGCATATCGAGCTGGGAGCCAGCGGCAACTTTAATCTGCGGGTCAATAATTCCCGCAAACTGCTGCTGAAATTGGTGGGCACGGCATCCGGTTTGAGTCAGGATGAGATCAACGGCGCCGGGGATTTCAGCACAACATCGGTAAACGGCAAGTTCCGGGCGTTGATTATCAACCGTGTCAAAGCGAATTTGGCCCGGATTATTCGGGAAAACAGCATCAATGTTTTGGCCATCGACGAACAGATCGACACCATTTCCGAAGCGCTTCGGGCGGTCATCAATGAAACCTTAGATGAGTACGGGCTGGTCATGCCGGAGTTTTACATCACCAATGTGGTTACTCCGGACGATGACCCCAACTTCCGGCGGCTGAAACAGCAGTTTGCAGAGCGCACGTTGTTGGTTCGGCAGGAAGAAATCCGAAAAGCAGAAGCGGAAGCTGCCCAGCGGCGAAAGATCGTAGAGGCGCAGACAGAGGCAGAAACCCTGAAAATCAAAGCCCAGGCAGAAGCCGAAGCCTATAAGGTTCAGGCCTTTGCGGAAGCAGAAGAAATGCGCGCCAAGGGATATACTTACCAACAAGAAACCGCTCGGCAAGTTGGCCTGGAGGCCATGAAAAACGGGATTGCCGGTGAAGGCGGCAGCACAGCCGGTTCCGTCCTGGGAGACATTGCCGGCATGGGAGTAGCGTTAGGCGCCATGGGCAGTGTCATGGGAATGACTAAGGATGTCATTGACCCAGCCCTAACCGATGCCGCCGCCATTGGGAAGCAGGCAGTCTCTCCTTCGGCGAAATCCTCTGCTGTTCAAAATTGGAACTGTCCGAATTGCGGATTTCAAGGCATTTCCTCCAAATTTTGCCCGGAATGCGGAACTCCTCGGCCTGCGCAATCGCAGCCTTGGGATTGTCCCAAATGCGGTGCAAAAGGAAATACAACGAAATTCTGTCCCCAATGCGGGGCGCCCCAGCCTAAGGTGCCGGAACCCTGGGATTGCCCCAAATGCGGCGCCAAAGGGAACACCACCAAGTTCTGCCCGGAATGCGGAAGCCCCCGGCCGGCAGAACCCCAATCCTGGGACTGCCCCAAATGTGGAGCGAAAGACAACACCACAAAATTCTGCCCGGAATGCGGGTACCAAGGTATGGAATAAAAGAGAAAGAGGTTGTTATAACAATGAATAAGAAAACGAGATCATTTATTTTGGTATATGGCATTGTATTTTTGGTTTGCTTGTTGGCATTTCTCATCATTCCCTTCCACAAAAACGCCGCCAGCTGGATTGTATTCGCATTTTCTTTAATTTCGATTGCCGCAGGTTGTGGGATTTCCCTGTTTGCATTTCGAGGAGAAAAGACTTTAGTCAGCAAAGTATACGGCTTTCCTGTGTTTCGGATTGGGCTCATCTATGTGATCCTTCAATTAGCCTTTAGTCTGATTATCTGTATCGTAGCGGCTTTTGTGGATGTGCCGTACTGGATCGCCTTGTTGGGGTCAATTCTGTTTGCAGCCGTTGCCGGTATTGGGGTAATTGCCACGAATACCACTCGGGAACATATGGAAAAGATGGATACTGAAACAGAAACATCTACCCGCACCATCAAAACTTTCCGGGTAGACCTGTCCGCCCTGGTGGATCGCTGCCAGGACCCCACCGTCAAAAAGGAACTGGAAAAACTCAGCGAAGCATTCCAATACAGCGATCCGGTTTCCAGTCCGGAGACGGAAGCAATCGAATTGGAACTTAATCAAAAGCTGGATCAGCTTCGGGGCATGTCCGGCACTGCCGCAACGAAGGATTTTCTGGCTCAGATCAGGGAGATTTCCAATATTTTGGCACACCGCAATCGGGTCTGCAAAATGAGCAAACGGTAATCTTTGCCGAAGTTGGATGACGAACTTTGGCTGGATAATAAAAAATAAAGGAGAGAAAAGCAGGCCAGCAGTGCAGCAATCCACAAGAGCTGCACAGCAAATGGGTAGACAATGCCAAAATCACTTCTGAGAGAAAAACCGCCTGCGAAAAAGATTTTGTACGAATCAATGCTGCGGTACAGAAATATCAAATTCTACATTATTTAAGATAAGCTAGAAAAATCCTATGAGTTTGGAAAACATTATCGTAGTAAACTGTGGTGCAAAGGCCAGCTTTTTTCTTTCAAGCAGTGTAAGATGTTTGTGACAGCTCATAGAAATCTTTTTCCTTGTTGGCATTGTGGCAAACACCATTATATAGGAGAACCCTATGGGTTGTTTCTTTCTTGGTTGTATTTACAGTGTAAACTCAAGAGGAAACAAAATTTTCCATTAATGTCCATCCATCTGTTTTGAATGTACGGCAAATTGTGTTCCTGAGTGCAGACGGTTGATGGGGCATGAAAACTCTATCAATTTCAATTGAATAATATTGATATGGATCTCCAAGTGAACGAAACTTGGAGGTCTTTTTATGCAAAAAACACATGATAAAAGATAAAAGATAAGTATTAGACATTGTATGGGGCTTCTTCTATAATAAAAGTAAATAAAAAAGCTGCCTGCTTTTGGGGGAGCAAAAAAATCGAATGAATCAGGAGGAAATCCATATGGAATTAATGCAACTGCCCAAAATTGCTTTGGGCGCCTGGGCTTGGGGAAACGACGGCACCTTTGGCGGAAACCTTACCGCTGACGACCTGCGCCCGGTGTTCGACGCTGCCATGAAAGGGGGACTGAATCTCTGGGATACCGCTTATGTTTACGGTATGGGCGCCTCGGAACAGGTGCTGGGGGAATTTCTGCGCACCGTTCCCCGGGAAAGCTATTTAATCTCTGATAAATTCACCCCCCAGTGCGCCGATCCGGCGGCAGAAAATGCCGTGACCGCCATGTATCAGGTGAGCTCCAAACTGCTGGGTACCGATGAGATGGACATTTATTGGATCCATAACCCGGTGGGTGCGCCCCAGTGGACCCGCAAGCTGATTCCCCTGGCCAACAGCGGCAAAATCGGCCGTATCGGCCTGTCCAACCACAATCTGGAGGAGATCAAAGAAGCCGCCGCCATCCTGGGGGAGGAAGGGCTAAAGATTTCCGCCATCCAGAATCACTACAGCCTGCTGAACCGCTCCTCCGAAACTTCCGGCATATTGGACTACTGTAAGGAAAACGGCATCACCTTCTTTTCCTACATGGTACTAGAGCAGGGAGCCCTTACCGGGAAGTATGACTCCCGACACCCCTTCCCGGCGGACTCCGACCGAGGTGCGGTGTACAATCCCATGCTGCCGCAGCTGGAAAAGCTCAATGCTGGATTGAAAGAGATTGCCGACAAACATAGTGTAACGGTGGCGCAGCTCCCCGTGGCCTGGGCCATTGCCAAAGGTACTTTGCCCATTATCGGGGTGACCAAGGTCTACCAGGTGGAGGACGCCGCCAAAGCTGCCGCCCTGGAACTGACGGCTCAGGAAATTGCTGCCATGGAGCGTCTGGCGGAAGAGATGCCCTTAAACGTCATCCGTGGCTGGGAAAAAGAAATGAAGTAAGGAGGAAGTCATGATGTATATTGTAATGTTACAAGGAAGCCCCAATAAACACGGATCCTCCAATCTACTGGCGGACTGCTTCAAGCAGGGGGCGGAAGAAGCAGGGCACACCGTGGAACTCATCGACGCCGCCCACGCCAACATCCATCCCTGCACCGGGTGCATCCACTGCGGTTACGAAGGCCCCTGCGTTCAGAAGGATGACGTGGATGCCATTCGCTCTAAGATTCTGAAAGCGGACATGATGGTGTTAGTCACCCCGCTGTACTACTACGGCATGTCCGCCCAGCTAAAGACCTTGATTGACCGATTCTGCGCCTTCAACACCAGCATTCAGCGCAAGCACATGAAATCCGCCCTGCTGGCAGCGGCCTGGAACAGCGACAACTGGACCTTTGAGGCGCTGGAAAGCCACTATAAGACTCTAGTACGGTACTTAAACCTCACCGATATGGGTATGGTGCTGGGAGCCGGTTGCGGCACCCTTTCCATGACCTCCCACTCCCAATATCCCCAGTCCGCCTATCAGCTGGGCAACCGGTTAAAGTGAGGAGGAAAATAAAATGCCTGCGCTCACCTTCAAATGACCGCCGGCACCGGGAAAAGGAGGACGCAGAAAACCGTTTTGTCTTTTTGCGGCGGAAACAGTGGGGAAGGGGACATGTGTTTGAGTTGAATTTTTTACAAACGATCACAATTCTCCGATGATTTTCTGCTGAGTCCATCCAGTTTTCCCAAGAGGATTCGGCGATGGTCATGCCGCCATAACAAATCAAAAAGGAAGCGGATTTCGTTTGGGATGCGCTTCTTTTTGCGTTTTTCGGTGCAAAATAAGAGCCGATTTTGTAAGAGTAGCGAAGCCTCCTTGGATGGTGCAAGAGCCGTTTTATTTTTTTGCACCGGGCAGATTTCGTCGCACTTTTATGAAAAGAAATTGCAGCAGCCGATTTTTCTGCCAAAGAAAAGAAACACCAGGGTCAAATTGAAACTTTAAAATCCATGCTCATTTCGCATGATAAGCCATAAATCATAAGTATTTTACATGAAATGAGCCGGATGTTAAAATGAAATTACAAGAGAGAAAATGGTCTCGCAAAGCAATTTGGATGCACTGAGACAGCACTTTGGAGTGCGTTTTTCTCCTTACAAAGAACTCGTTTCTCTGTAATCAAACCCCGGAAAGGATGGATTTGCATGAAAAAAATACTGGGAATTTTATTGGCTTGCACCATGGTGTTTGCCTTGGCAGGATGCAGCAGCGGCGGCACTACCTCCCAATCCAACGACACCGGCAGCGGGATTTCTTCCCAACCGGAAGCAGTTTCCCAAGCTAGCGCCCCGGATTCCCAAAGCGAAGAATCTACCTCAGAGGAGGGCGGCGTCCTGGTGGCCTACTTCTCCTGGTCCGGCAATACGGAAGGAGTGGCTGACCTGATTGCGCAACAAACCGGTGGCGATTTGTTTGAAATCGCTCCCGCTACTCCCTATACCGATGATTACGACACCCTGTTGGACATTGCCCGGCAGGAGCAGGCAGAGGACGCCCGTCCGGAGTTAGCCAACACGGTGGAAAACTGGGACAGCTATGACGTGGTCTTTGTAGGCTACCCCAACTGGTGGAGCGACGCCCCCATGGCGGTGTACACCTTTTTGGAATCCTATGACTTCACCGGAAAAATTCTGATTCCCTTCAACACCAGCTCCAGCGGCGGCTTCGGCCGAAGCCTGGACGGGGTGGCCCAAAGCGCACCGGGGGCGGAGATTTTGGAAGGGCTGGCCCTCACCGAAAGGGAGCTGGAGGACGCTTCCAAACAGGTCAGCGCCTGGCTCTCCGGCCTGGGGCTGTCTCAGTAATCCGGAAAGGCAGGAAACGGGATGAAGCCAAAGGCAATCTTGAAACTTATATTGGATGCCGCCATGACCCTGGGATTGCTGTTTCAGATGGGGTACCAGTTTTGGGGGGATGCCGCCCACGAGTGGGTGGGGGCAGGGATGTTTCTGGTGTTCATCGCCCACCACATCCTCAACTGGAAGTGGTACCAAGCCCTGTTTCACGGCCAGTACACCCCCATTCGAATCGTTTGGTTGGTGGTGAATCTGCTGGTGTTTTTGGCCATGGTGGGTTTGATGGTCAGCGGGGTGATGCTTTCTCGTGAGGTGTTTGCCTTTTTGCCCATAAGCGGCGGGATGTCCTTTGCCAGGCTGCTGCATTTGGGGGCGTCTCACTGGGGATTTGTGCTGATGACCCTGCACCTGGGGCTGCATTGGAAGATAGTGCTGGGGCAGTTTCAGCAGGGCAAAAAGGGAAAGCGGCCTGCCCGCATTGCGGTGCTAGCCGTTTTGGGCGCAGGAGTGGCCGTATGCGGATTGTCCGCTTTTGTCCGGCGCCAGCTGCCGTCCTACCTGTTTTTACAAACCCAGTTTGCCTTCTTTGATTTCAGCGAGCCGGTGATCCTCTTCTATTTGGATTACCTGGCTATCATGGGCCTGTTCATCTGGCTGGCCCATTATTTCACCAAGCTGCTGGGGCATTTTTTCCGGCGGCAAACCGGAAAGTTTTCCGGAGGGGAAGGATAAATCCAAAAATCAAAACGAGAGTGTCCGTGGCTTCGGTGGTGCATTAAGCTTGCAACGGTCTGCACACCTTGTAGCGTGCCGAAGCTATCGGCTTGGATAGCAGTAGTTATGAAGGTGGTGATAATGGATGAGTAGATGAAAAAAAGTATGCTGCGTACTGGTGCTTTGCCTTTTGGTGGTGCTGTGCGGGTTGATCGGGGAGTACTTTGCCGTGGAAAACGGCGCTTTGCAGCAGACTTTAGAAGGAAAAACGGTGGCGGAAGCCGAAACCAGGCCTTTGGAAACACAAACCTGTACCCAGGAAGACCCCGGGGCAGCTGTGCTGGCAGCGGCAATGGGGAATTTGAATCAAGCGCTGTTACAGCAAACCGCTCTGCCGGAGACATATCAAATCCAGGATTTTCCCATCGTACTGCAAATGCCCCAGCTGCCCACCGGCTGTGAGATTACGGCTCTGACTATGGCGCTGCAGTATTACGATTATCCGGTGGATAAAACCGTGATGGCTTCTCAATATTTGCCCACCGCCCCGGCGGACTTTTATTACGGCAGCGACGGACGGCGCTACGGCCCGGATATGGAACACAATTTTGTGGGAAACCCCTTCAGTAATTTGGGCTACATCTGCGGCACCTCCGCCATTGTCACCGCCGCCAACGGTTATCTGGAAGAGCAGGGCAGTGCCCTTCGGGCGGTGGACCGCACCGGGGCTTCGGCGGAGGAGCTGTATGAACTGGTGAGCCAGGATACGCCGGTGGTGGTGTGGGTCACCATCGGCATGGCGGACCGCCGCGCCACTCAGGGCTGGTATACCCAGACCGGGGAGTACATGGAATGGAGCACCAACGATCACGGCGCCGTGCAATCGGATATACCCAGGACACCGTCACCATCGCCGACCCCATTTCCGGCATGGTGGAATACAGCCGGACGCAGTTTGAAGAGGTCTTTTCCTCTCGGGGCAGTCGGTGCGTGATTTTGGAAGGATAAAAGGTTCACAATACAGAACTGTTTTTCATATGCTCCATTTTCCCAAAGATATCTGTAAACCTGTGCCATACCTTTGGACGCACCGATAGGCACAACAAAACCTCCTACCCCAGTGTCAGCTGAGATAGGAGGTCGTTCTTTTTTTGTGACTCAGAGCCATTGGCCGAAAAAAAGATTATGACGATTTTTTTGATTACATGCCAAATTGCTTGACAATCCAAAACAAATTGATAAAATGAACTTGAAGTATAGATTGAAAAAATTATTCTATATTTTCTAAGTAAATTGTTTGATTATAATAAAAACAATTTGTAACAGTAACAGCCGGCTTCAGAGAATGATATTTATGCGGAAGGCATTTCGAATAGCTTCCTTCCATTTTTGAGAAAGCGGGTGAGCCCGATGAACTTATTTTGTAAATGGTAGTTTTTCTTGCAAAGCAGTTGTCGGTAACTACTTGCGTTTTAAATTGTTATAAACCCGTGACTCAAAAAACATGATAGAAAGGGTGGGATTATGAAATCCTTTGTTGCCTTTCTCAATATTATGCGGCAGGGGCTGAAATCATATTGGAAAATATATCTCCTGTTTTTTGGAATAGCCACAATATCCTTGGCCGGTACGCTTTTCTTTTATAATCAGGATAAGGCAAAACAAGAGAACATTTTAAATGAAAATGATGTCATATTTGCTACTGTGAAAGCAGATTTAAAAATTACTCCTTCCATAGAACAAATTCAAGAATTAATAAAAACTGATTTATTTCCGTTTCACTACCTTATCTTAACAGCCCCTTTTGAAGAATACAATAATAAATACTTTTTGAACGAATACGGTACCTACGATGCAGTTGCAAACATAAAAGCCATTTACCCGGAAGAGACAAAATATTATCAACGGACTTTTCCATCTTTTACGCAAGAAGAAGTGGAGCAGGCTGCAAAAATTATTGTCATCCCCTCTGGGACAGAATCGCAATTTTCAAGTGACGTTGTAGAAATTCAAGGAGAATCCTATCAAATTGTAGGAACCGAAAATTTTATGGCCAGTGATTTTTGGATGCCTTATACGACTTTGCTGCAAAGCAGGAACGCAGTGACGCAGCTTGAAGTGGTACTTCAAACTCCCTTCACCCAGCAGCAATTAGAGCAAGTAGGGCCCGCATTGGAAGAAGTCGGTATCCTTTATGAAAATTTGCAAGTGCCGGAATATGAAGCGGAATATCAGGCCCGGGTTCAGGGAAGCATCACTTCTACCCTTTTGATGTATGCACTCACCATCATAACATTAGCGTATTTATATTTTTATCTGTTGCAGCGCCGCCGGTTTTCCTATGGAGTATACCGAATGCTGGGCTTGTCCAAACTCCGCGGGGCAATTTACCTGTGGATTGAGAATTTGCTGTGGTTCTGTCTATGCTTTTTCGCTTCTCTGCCGGTGGCGGTTTGGCCGTTAGGACAATGGCTCACCGGTCTTTTACAAGTGGACACTGCCCCTATGTTTTGGGAAGATGTCCTGTGGCTGTTTTTCATGCTGCTTCTCATTGCCGCCGTGGTTATGCTGTGTGTGATTTTGCTTTATCTCCGGGCCCCGGTGGTGCAGTTGCTCCATGAAAGCGAGGCGGAACAATGAAACTAATTCGATTGTCCTTACGAATTTTTAAAAGTTACTTTTGGTTGACGGTTCTGCTTTGTTTGGAAATGATTGTTTCTATGGTTACATTTGCAGTTTTATATAATAGCTGGCACTGGGGGATGCAACAAGTCCAGCTAACTTACGCCAACGATTTATACAGCTCTATTTATTATGTAGGACCGATGGGGAAAATGGACCCCGGTGCAAATGGTCCTGTGATGAGTATCAGTACTGAAAATGAAAAAACCATTCAAAACTATCTTTCCGGAATCAATGGCTATCTTGGTCGGAGTCATACCAGTTTATTGCGGCTCGGGGAAGATACTCCTGAAATTCAAATGATCGATGACATCACCGCCCGGCGGATGGAGCTGCCTCTGGCCGATGGAAACTGGTTTACCGACGTCACGTTAGATAATGGTCGGATCCCCTGTGTCGTGGTGGATACCAACACCGTTCCAACTTATCATGTGGGGGATGTGATTTCCGGCAGTCCAACCCAATATTATCGAGAGCCAAGTAACATTTTATTTGAAGCTGTAAAAAGTTATCCTGATTTAAATTTAGAGTTTCAAGTAGTAGGCGTTGTAGATCGCGCCAATGCTGTTTTTCACGTCATGCCGGATTTTTTGCAATTCCTGGTAGTGTTTTTTTAATTCTGTGGTGGATTGTTCTTGTACGTGATACTGGTATTTTAAAAGGGCGTTTTCCGTTTCTAATTTGTATTTGAGGCTGAGTTTTCCCAGTAATACATAGATCACAAGATTGATGGCGACGATTCCCAGGACAAGCAGAGATAAATAGCACTGATCCATTAAGACGGAAAGATAGGTTCGGCTGGAAACGGAGAATTGGCCGAAGGCAAGAAGATACAACAAAGCAATCATCAGGACAGAGATCCCCAGCACCGTTTCCATTAAGATGTTTTCCGATTTGGAAAGAGTCAGGCCGTTTTTTGCGGTGATGCGTCGGATCAAGAGCAGCAGAAGGGTTTGGAACAGTGCTCTCACCAGCCAGTCAAAAATAGCATTCAAGACATATACAGACCAGGTAGGGTGAAATCCTATGTTCCCTATGGTGATGAGTACAATGATTTGATTACAGTTGAGGGAGAGAAGACTGGCAATGGCAGCGCAGCTGCTGGGCAACAGGGAAACCAGTATTTTTTTCGGAAGGCTGTCCTTCATGAAGAGTAGGGCATACCCCAAGGGAATCAGCAAATATAGCCAGCTTTCCCATTCCAGATACAACATATCCGGCTCTAAGAAAATTCCGGCGAGAAAAAGGGTAATTCCACACAAAAAAGCGGCGGCACCTTTCGAAAAAGAATGGAACCGGCAGTCCAGCAATCGAAAGAGAAACCAGGTATAAAGAAATCCCTGGTATCCGTAAAAAATCCATTTCAAGGCCATTTGCCCAACTTCATTCATAACCTATCTCCTTCTGAATTGCAGATACCGCCCAACAGCGGCCTCCTTTTCCTTTTGGCTTAAAGGTAGTTCCTCTTGATTGGTCAGAATAATTTTATGCCCTACATGATCAAAGTGAAGGATGTGATACAGATTGACCAAATACTGCTTGTGAATGCGGATAAAATCATACTGGGAAAGTTCCCGAGCTTTTTCTCGAATTTGGCCACGCTCCCGCAGTGGCTCCCGGGTGGGACTTTTTTGGTGATAGTACAGGTAGTGACCTGTACTTTTGATGTAATAGATGTCCTTGATCAAAAGCACAAACACCCCGCGGATCGCATCGTGGACCTGCAGCAGATAGTTTTGCCGGTAAAAGCGGAGCAGCTTACTCAGAATTCGTTTTAGGTCTGGGAAGGGATCGGAGGAGTCTCCCTTGCAGATAAAGTGAAAAGGCTGATAATCAAAACTCTGATGCATCAGATTCCGCTTGGATGTGACAAAGACAACACGGCATTGGGAGGCGGAATCCTGCAATGCTTCCGCCACCTGAAAACCGGATACATCGGGCATGTCAATGTCCAAAAACAACACATCAAATCCTTTGGCAGAAAAATCCTGCAAAAGAGAAAGGCCGCTGGCGTAAGAAGCAATCTGATACTCCAAATTTTGCGCCTGCAAAAGGGCGTCGATTTCATTTTTCAGTAAATCCAACGTGACTGGTTCGTCATCGCATAAAGCAATCTTCAGCATATTCCTTTCCCTCCATCCTGGCTTTGGCTCATCATAGAAAATCCGACGGTAGTTTTTTTAGCCCCTTGATTTTATTGGGAAAACAATCAGCCGCCTGATATTTGATTTTTAGCTTGATTTTCCTAAAACAATTATATCATTCCGTTTTGTTTCTGTAAAGAATCAAGCGGTAAAAATGAAATGCGGCTTAAAATCAAAACTCGAACGCTTTTCGTTTAAAATTCAAAAGACGGTCCCTTTCTCAACAAATGTCCGGCAGAAGAAAAAAGCCGCTTCCTTGTAATGTAGGCGTTTTTTCACAGCAAATCCCCTTGATGTATTTTTCCTACACCAAGGGGATTTCATCTATCGCTTGCTTAAACTGATTCGACGCAAAACGGCCCGGATACAATATTATATTCCGAAGAAAGAAGCATAGAGCCGCTTTTCATTGCTCCGCATCTTTTTGCTGTCGCAGCACCGTTAAGATTTCCTCATTCGCCGGACAGAAGGAGTATTGCTCCAATTCTTCCGGCGCAGCCCATGCCAGCTTTTGGTGGGCCAGGGCGCAGGGAGTGCCTTTTACCAGAACCGTATCCCAGAAATACAGCGTTACCCGCCGGTCCGGATATTGGTATTCTGTGGTCAGCACCAGTTTGGTTGGCTGCACCAACACATCCAACTCCTCCCGGCATTCCCGGACCAAAGCCTGCCGCTGGGTTTCCCCCGGTTTCAGCTTTCCTCCGGCAAACTCCCAGTAGCCGCCCTGAGGCTTGTGCTCCGGACGCTGGCCGATGAGGTATTTCCCGTCCCGCTGAATCAGCGCTGCCGCAATGGAGAGGGCAGGGGATTCTTTCTTAAAATCTGGCATAACGAAAATCCACCGCCCCGTTTTGCGGATTGAGAAACACTCCGCTCACCGATTTGTTCACCGCCAGATAACTGGTCTGGTAGTAAAGAGGAAGGAAGATGCCGCTGTCCAACAGATGCTGTTCCGCCAGCCTGCACAGTCCGGCTTCGCCGTCGCTGCCCCGATACAGCTGGTCGAGATAGCTGTCCAGTGTGCTGTCGGAATAGCCGGTGTTGTTTTCCGCACTGCCGGTCTGGAAATCCTCTAAAATGGAGATGGGATGGTCAAAGTCCGCTTCCAAGGAGACAATGGCCAAATCGTAATTGCCGCTGGCCAGGCGGGAATCAAACTCTGATTGGTCCACCGTTTCAACGGTCAAAAACAGGTTCAGTTCTCGCTGGATTACCTGGCTGAGATAGCCGAAATACTGCTCGTTGTTCACCGAATCATTTTCCGCAATCAGCACGCTCAAACCGGTAACCTGCTGCACGCCGGTGGTGTTGAGCATGGCTTGATAGTGGCTTTTGGCGGAATCGGAGTTTAAGCCGTACACCGTCATGTCTCCGGCTTGGTCCCGGTAGGAGGAGCCGTCGATGCTCACTCCCGGCGGAATGATGGTGTCGGTGACGGTAAGGTATTCCGGCAGCAGGTCTTGGTACCGACTGCGGTCAAAGCAGTTGGCAATGGCCAGCCGGAAATCCTGATTGTTTAAGATTTGCTGTTTGACGCTGTCAGTGCTGCGTTGATTGAAGGTCAGGCCCCATACCGTGTTGTCGTGGGTGGTAAGGGTGTAGCTGCTGTCAAACAATCCTTCATCCGGCTTGCCGGAACAGGTGTAGGCCACGCTGTCTCCGTCGTAAAACCGGGTTAAAATCTCACTTTGGGATTCCCCTTCGGCCGGGGTATCGGAATAGCACAACCAAAATACCATGCTGTTTAGGTGGATCTGGTCCTGGTCATGGTAGCGCTGGTTTGGAATCAACTTGATGTAGCTGCCCACAATCCACCTGTCTGCCTGATAGGCGCTGTTGGAAATCAAGGCGGCGCCTTTCAAACCGTATTCCCCTCGGGTTTCGTTGAAAAACTGTTCGTTGCAGGGCATGGCCGGGGCAGTGGAAAGCAACTCCAGCAAAAAGGCGTTGGGGCTTTCCAGCTCAATCACCAGCTCGGTATCGCTGTTGGCGTACACGCCCAGCTGGTCCACCTCTAAAGTTCCTTCTGCCACAGCAGTGGCGTTTTTGATGCAGTAAAAGTTGTGGGCGGTTTGGGATTTTGTCCTGGGATTGAGCAGCCGTTGGAAGGCGAACACAAAATCGTTGGCAGTGCAGGAGTATCCGTTGCTCCAATGCAGCCCGTCCCGTAAGGTAAAGGTGTAGGTGAGCTGGTCGTCGCTGACCCGGTAGCTTTCCGCCACTCCCAAACCGATGCTGCCGTCTTCCTGGACCTTGGTCAGCCCTTCAAAAATTTCGTTGATTACCGTAAAGGCGTAGGGGTCGTTGGCGGACTGCGGGTCTAAGGTGGCAGGTTCTCCTGCCAGGTCGTAGGTGAGATCGCTTTGGCTGGAACAGCCGCTGAACAGTCCCAGCGTTGGTATGAGAAGCAAAACGGCCAATAGGCCGGATAATAACCTTTTTTTCACTGGTGTTTCCCCCTGGTATCATAAAATAAAACCCTTTTCAAACACCGGTTGTGGACGTAAAAAGTGCTTGCCAATTTTCTTTTTTCCTAATTTTTATTATATCGGCTTCTATTTGAAAAAGCAACAAAATTGGTTAAATTTTCGGTTTTTTCCTGTTCTCTTTTCTTTTGTCGTCGTTTTTTATGAAATTTGAATCCTCCCGTACAGCGTCAAGGCATCGTAGAGATGATAGGGCGGGGTGCTGTGGTCCCCTTTGGCGCCGGCGGTGACAAGCAGGTATTCCCTTCCGCCCACCTCTGCCAAGCTGGCCAGGCACAATCCGGCTTCCTGGGTATAGCCTGTTTTGCCGCCCAGGATGATGCCGTTTTTGAGGGATTCCGCTTCCAGCAGTTCCCAAAGGGTGCCGGTAAAGGTTAAGCCGAAGGGATGGAAGCTGCCGGTGGCGGTGTAGCTGTGGGTGGTGAAGATTTGATAGAACAACGGTTCCTCCAAAGCCGTATCCAGAAGCAGAGCCAAATCCTCTGCGGTGGAGTAGTGGTCCTTGTCCTGCAATCCGGTGGAGTTGACGAAATGGGTGTGCTTCATGCCCAGGTTTTTGGCTTCCCGGTTCATCTGCTCTGCAAAGGCGGTTTCACTGCCGGCCATGGCTTGTGCTAACCCCACGCAGCATTCCGCCCCAGAGGGGAGTAGCGCCCCATACATCAAATCCAAAGCGGAAACCCTTTCCCCAGGCTCAAACCCGGCCAGAGAAGCCTGCTGGGCATAAAGGGGAGGGAAGATGGGTTCATCCAGGGTGATGACCTGCTGGGGGTCCAGCTCTTTGACAGCCAGATACACCGTCATGAGCTTGGTCAACGAGGCGGGGTAAATGGACTGATCCCCATTTTTCCGGCTCAGCACCTGACCGGTTTGCCGGTCCAGCAGCAGGGCGGAATGGCTGTACAGCCCGTCGGAAGAGATCAAATTGTTTTTGTCTTCCCAGGTAAAGGCCAGCCATCTGGTGAGAAAGTATGCAGCTCCGGCAATGATCAGAACAGCGGTCAAGAGGATAGCGCAGCCGGCCAGCACCCGTTTGCCGGACAGCTTGCGCTTTGGGGAATGGGTTTGATGAGACATGGTGTTTCCGTCCTTTTTCCAAAATTAAGGGCAACGCCCTCTGGTTTTCAGCTTACCAGATTGCACTGCCCGGTTTCCTAAAGACGGATTGAGGTTTTCTTAATGGTTTCTTAAGGGAGTGGCGTAGGATCGTGGCTTTACACTTTGGGGATACTCCCAGTCGGCGTGAGCAACTGGGGGATACCTCAAATTATCCCTGCTTTCTGGGCAGCACCACCGTAAACACCGTATGCTCCTTCTCGCTGGTCACCCCAATGTTACCGTTGTGGAGGGTGACGATTTCCCTGGCAATGGCCAGTCCCAACCCGGCCCCGCCGGAATCGGTGGAACGGGATTCGTCCAGCCGGAAGAATTTCTCAAAGATGGAGTCCAGCCGGTAGGCGGGGATGGTCTTGCCCTGGTTTTCCACCGTCAGCCGGATCTGCTCCCCTTCTTCCGCTGCGGTGAGCAGGATAGGTGAGTTGGGATAACTGTAGGCGGCGGCGTTTTTCAGCAGGTTTTGGAACACTCTGGCCAGCTTGTCCGGGTCCCCCTGGATGGGAAGGCTGTCCGGAATCTGAAGCTGAATGGAGCAGCCCTTTTGCTGCATTAAGGGGAAAAATTCTTCCGCCAGCTGCCGCAAAAGAAAGCTGAGATCAAAGGATTGGGTTTCCAGCACCATTTGGTGGAGGTTGTACCGGGTGATGTCGAAAAATTCGTTGATCAGCCGCTCCAGCCGCAGGGATTTTTCCAAAGCGATTTTAATGTATTTTTCCTTTTGCTGCCGAGGCAGTTCCGGCACTTCTTCCAGCAGACTGAGGTACCCGATGACCGAAGTCAAGGGGGTTTTCAGATCATGGGCCAGATAGGTGATCAAATCGTCTTTCCGCTGGGATTCTTCCTGCAACAGCCGCTTTTGCCGCTCCATGGAAGCTGTCAGCGACACCATCTGGGCGGTGACTTCGGCATACTGGGGCGGGGCCTGCTCCACGGCCTGGTCGGGGTGCTGCGCCAGCTGCCGGATTAGTTTGCCGGTTTCCAGGATGGTTGCGCTTTCCTGTTTTTTCTTTTGCCGGTAAGACACCAAAAACAGGGTTACAATCATGCCGCAAACCAAAAACACCAGGCAGAACAGCAGCGCCCAGTAGACATGGCTGAGGATAATGTATTCGCTGACATAGGATTCGCCGGTTTCGGTGTAGTAGTAGTTGATGCCCACAAAGCTGTCATACAGCATGGTGGCCACTACGCCGTCAAACCACACATCCATAATGTAAACCAGAAAGATGCAGCCGAATATTCCTGCCGTCAGGCAGAGGAAAAGTTTAAGGATGGGAAATCGTACTGTCTTCAATGCGGTAGCCTACCCCCCAAACGGTTTTGATGTACTTGGGAGATTCAAAGCAGTCTCCCATTTTCTCCCGCAAATGCCGGATGTGGACGGAGATGGAGTTGTTGCTTTTGGTGTAATATTCGTCTTTCCAAAGCTGATGGAAAAGTTCCTCTGCGCTGATTACCTTTCCCCGGTTTTGGCAGAGGATCACTAAAATGGAAAACTCGGTGGGGGTCAGGGATAAGGGACGCTCGTCCAAGGTACATTGGTGGGTGGCGGTGTTGATTACAAGCCCGCCCAGTTCAATCAGGTCTTGGGCGGGGGCAGAGGTGTTGTACCGCTTGTACCGCCGCAGCTGGGCTTTGATCCGGGCCACCAGTTCCAGGGGACGGAAGGGCTTGGTGACATAATCGTCCGCCCCTAAGCTCAGTCCGTTGATCTTGTCCGTTTCCGCCACCTTGGCGGTGAGCAGGATCACCGGGTAGTTGTATTTCTGCCGGATACGCTGCAATAGGGAAAACCCATCCTCCCCCGGCAGCATAACGTCCAACACCGCCAAATCAAAGGGGCCTTGGGCAATGGCTTTTTTGGCGTCCTCTCCCGTGTAGCACACCGTGACCTGGAACTCTTCGTTTCTTAAATATAGGGCGGTGAGGTCGGCGATCTCCACTTCGTCGTCCACCACTAAGATTTTCTCCTTCAATCCGATTCCTCCTGTCTCTTCCTCTATCATACCAAGGAAGGCCCCAAAAGAAAAGGCAGCAACTCTTAAGATTTTCCTAAGAATTCCTCCTTTTCCAATGACCTTTGTTTTTCTGGGCTACTCCTTCAAAATCAGAACCGGGATAGGCGGGTCGTTGGGACGGTTAGAAAATTGGGTGATGAGTACGGTGTACTTCTCCTGGGGCAGAGTGGGGAGGAATTTTAGTAAAGCGTCCCGTTCCTCATAGCCGGTGTCTTTGCCGCTGTAGATGCAAAGGCTCATCACCCCGCCGGGACGCAGCAGCCTCAGTCCTGCCTGGATGGCGGGAATGCTGGTGTCCGGCTTGGTGAAGATGGCGTGGTCGCCGCCGGGCAGCCAGCCGAAATTAAAGGTAATGGCGTCCACTGATTCCGGGGGGAAATAGGCTTCCATCCGATGGTGGCTGTCTAAAATCAGCCGGGCGTGGTAGCCAAGCTGTTCCAGCCGTTTGGCGGTGCTGTCCAGGGCCTCCTGCTGCACGTCAAAGGCGGTGACTTCTCCGCCTTCTCCCGCCAAAGAGCAGAGAAAGGCGGTGTCGTGTCCCCGTCCGGCGGTGGCGTCGATGCACCGGCACCCGGGCTGAAGCCGCAGGGCAAGCTGCTGATGGGAATAATCTACGGCGCTGTATCGCACAAAAATCGCTCCTTTCCAGGGTCAACTGCAATGTGGCTTCATGATACCCCTTTTTGGAAAAAAACGCAACCGGTGTTCCCGCTCTTGACAGCGCCCCTGCCGGCTTTTAGAATGAAAGGAGAACCCGGCTTTTGTTGCCGTTTGGATGCCCGTTTGCGGTATTTTTTATCTGTAACACTATGGAAAAACCGAAGGAGTTATTGCCTTATTATGATAAATATTTTAATTGTGGAGGATGAACCTCCCATTTCCAATTTGATTCGCATGAGCCTGCAAAAAGCAGGTTACCGCTGCCAGTGCGCCTTTGACGGGGAACAGGCCATCAACCTGATTGACACCCAGAGTTTCGATTTAATCCTGCTGGACATTATGCTGCCCAAGATAGATGGCTTTGAGCTGCTGGAGTATATCCGCCCCTTGGAGGTGCCGGTGATCTTCCTCACCGCCAAAAATGCCGTCACCGACCGGGTGAAGGGGCTGCGGATGGGAGCGGAGGACTATATCATCAAGCCCTTTGAAGTCCAGGAGCTGCTGGCTCGAGTGGACGTGGTGCTGCGCCGCTATCACAAGACCCAGGCGGTGCTGGAAATCGGGGGACTGGTGATCGACACCCGCTCCATGCAGGTGACCAAAGAGGGAACCCCCATCCGCTTAACCCCCAAGGAATACGACCTGCTTTTGCTCTTTGCCCGCAACCCCAACATTGCCCTTTACCGGGAGACCATCTACCGCCAGGTGTGGGGCGGGGAACTGGAATACGGCAGCAAAACGGTGGACCTCCACGTCCAGCGGCTGCGCAGGAAGGTGGGCTGGGAGCAGCGGCTGCGGGCCGTCAATAAAGTGGGGTACCGATTGGAGGTGTAGCGTTGCGGTTTCGCACCAAAATTGCCTTGAGCATGACCTGCCTGCTGGCGGTGCTGTTCGGCATCGGGGGAAGTATCTGGATCGGCGCTTCTTTCCGCACCTCTCTGGAACGGCAGAAAGCCGACGCCACCGATGCGGTGAACCTGGTGGTGGACATGGTTCAGACCCTGGAAGAATACAGCGGCTGGCAGGACATTTCCAGCCTTCAGGAAAACCTCAATCAGTTGTGGAATCAGGGGTTGATGAGTTCGTTTCTTTCCCTGTCGGTCACGGTGACCAATGTGCCCCTTCTGCACTTGGGAGACACGGTGGAACCGGACTCTCCCCGTGGGCAGGAATGCCTGTTTTTGGAACAAACTTTATCGGTGGAAGAGATGGAGTACCGCTTTTCCTTTGTGTACGACATCTCTTCGGTGTATGAAACCAGGCGCATCCAATTTCAGGTTTATCTGGTGGTTTATCTGGGATTGGTTTTGGTCAGCGCTGTCTTGAGCTACACCACCGCCTGGTTTTTGACCCGCCCGCTCAAGAAACTGGTAAAGGCCAGCCGGGAGATTGCTTCCGGCAATCTGTCCTGCCGCAGCCGGGTCACCTCCCGGGATGAAATCGGCCGCCTGTCCCGGGAATTTGACGCCATGGCCGACCAGGTGGAGCAGGGGATAGAGCGGTTGAAGCAGTCCATGGAGCAGCAGGAGCGCTTTATGGGCAGCTTTACCCATGAGCTGAAAACCCCTATGACTTCCATCATCGGCTATGCGGATCTTCTGCGGGGCCACGACCTGACCCCCCAGGAGCAGAGCGAAGCGGCGGAATACATCTTTTCTGAAGCAAAGCGTTTGGAGCGGATGAGCTTGACGCTGCTGGATTTGTTTGTCACCGGAAAGGAATCGGTTTCCTTAAAGCCCTGCGAGCCGGGCACCATGTTGGAGGAGTATGTACGCAATTTGGCGCCGGTGTATGCCCAGCAGGGAATCGGGTTGGAGTGGGAAGTTCAGCATGGGACCTGCCTGCTGGAACCGGACCTGTTTATCACCCTGACCGCCAACCTTATCGACAATGCTCGAAAAGCTCTCCCTTCTTCCGGCGGACGGATCCGGGTGACTTTGGATTTGATTTCGGATGGCTGCCGACTGATGGTGCAGGATAACGGGCAGGGCATTCCGGAAGATTCCCTGGGGCACCTTACCGAAGCCTTTTATCGGGTGGACAAATCCCGTTCCCGGGCCCAAGGCGGTTCCGGATTGGGGCTGGCTTTGTGCGAAAACATTGTCCGGCTTCATGGGGGAGAGCTGCGCTTTCAAAGCATGCCAGGTCAAGGAACCGATGTGGTGGCGGAATTTCGAGGGGGGAGAGCATGAGCCAAAGGAAAACGGAAAAGGCATCCCGCCGCTGGCCCCGGTGGATTCGGGCTGGAATTGTTGTGCTGCTCTGCCTGGGGCTGATTGCACTGGGGCTTTTGCTGCCCCAAGGACTCAGCGGCTGGATTGACCGGCAGTTTAACCGTACCATTCAGTTGGGGGAACCCAGTACCACTGCCGAACCCCTGAGCTTTTTAGAGCGCTTGAATATGCTCACCGATTCCAACGCCTTTAACTATTATTTGGAAATCGAAGGGACAAGAGATGCACAAACGGCGTTTCAGGATGGCATGAATGCTGTGGAGCAGCTCAATCAAGCGGCCAATTTGCCTTATTTTGATATGGAGATTGCGGCTTGGTGTGAGAGTATTTCCGGCTTTGATGAAGAAAAGGGAAAACCGTTTCCCACCACCAATCTGGTTCTCAATCGTTCCAGCGGGCAGGGCGGCGTATTTTGGTATATTTCCGCTTATTTAGAGACGGATGCTCCCCAAGGCTGCAACCTGACCATTGATGATGAAACCGGAAAGATGATGCAGTATCACTATTATAGTGAGAACTTGGAGTTTTCTGTCTACCCTTCCATGGTCAGTGATTTGGCCGTCGGGTTGAGTGATTATTGGGGATTGGAAGTTTTAGAGTGCCAGGAGATGGTGGATTCTTCCGGTGACTCGGTTTCTCCCGGATGGATCGTACTGAGCGATGAAACCGGCTCTGTTGTTCAGGTGGTGGTGGATGCCGGGCCAAACTACCTGTCTATCAATCAATTTGAGTTGGATAACATGAGTGGCTACGGCCAACTGGAGAGAGGGGTCTATCCTGCCATGGCACATTGACCGGAAAGATGCGGATGACAAATGGATGATAAATTGATCATTTTTGGGTGAGAGGGCAAGCTATCCTTATGGCAATGACTTTTGAATATCCATAAGGAGGCTTGTCTTATGTCTGTGTCCAAAACATCCGGCAGTTACCGCCTGCGTTGGAGCGCCATTGCGGTAACCGCCCTGTTGACTGCTGCGTTTCTCTGCTTTCTTTTGGCCGGTTTTATTTGGCTGACCAGCTCCTCTTCGCCAGCGGCGCCTCAAACGCCGGATTCTCCATCCAATCCTGCGCCTACAGATACCTTGGATTGGCGGCTCACCTTAGTCAATCCCACCACCCCTATGGAAGCAGGTTATGAGCCGCCGCAGCTCACTCAGCTGCAAAACGGACAGGCAGTGGATTCCCGCTGTTACGCCGATTTGCAGCAGATGATGGATGACTGCCGCGCCGCCGGCTGTGAACCGTTGATCTGTTCTTCTTACCGCACTCAGGAAAAGCAGGAAAGCCTGTTTGAGCAAAAAGTGGATTCGCTGTTGGCGGAAGGATACTCCCAAACCCAGGCGGAGGAGATTGCCGGGGAAAACGTGGCGGTGCCCGGCACCAGCGAGCACCAGCTGGGTCTGGCGGTGGATATTGTGGACGTAAATCAGCAGGTTTTGGAGGAGGAACAGGAGGACACACCCACTCAGCAGTGGCTGTTGGCCAACAGCTGGAAATATGGCTTTATCCTGCGTTACCCTGAAAATAAAAGCAGCATCACCGGTATCACCTATGAACCTTGGCATTACCGTTATGTGGGCCGGCAAGCCGCCCAAGAGATTTACTCTCAGGGAATTTGCCTGGAAGAATACCTGGAATCCATAAAATAACTAAAAACACGGTCGTCGTTTTGGAGAAAATACCGAAAACGACGATCGAATTTTGTCTCTTCTAAAAATTAACGATTGACGATGGAAAAAGGGGTTGTTAAAATAAAGAGGAAATAAATGGTTTGAAGGGAGGAAACAGAGCATGAAACAGCAACCGGTAATGACTTCAGAAGGGCAGCCGCTGACGATTGTGTTGTCCTGTGTCGATCCTGACATGGAAATGCGTTTGGCCAAGAAACTAACTGACGAAGGCTATACCGTAATTCAAGCAGAGTTGAATCCTTGGACGGTGTTACACCAGATTTATCAGCTCCATGCTTCGCTGTTGATTCTGCAAACCAATACAGGACAGGCTTATGAAAGAGAAGTGGAGTATTGTCATTTGCTGGATTGTAAGGTGCTGCAGTTGGAGACCCATGCTCAGATCAGGGCGCAGGAACAAAAGGAGAAGCGGCCGGATGCCAGATTGCTGCTTCCGGTGGATATGGATTGCGTGTTGGGCATGATTCAATGTCTGTTTCGGGAAGGCGGCCCCGACGAACCGGCCCACCTGACCTTGGAGGAGCTGCTGGATCGCTGGCAGGTGACCCGCCGTCAACCTAATCGAGAAATGATAGAGCACGCCATTTTGCTGATGGTGGAACATCCCAGTTGGTCGGAGCACATCACCAAGGACATCTATCCCCGTCTGGCTCAGCGGCACCGACTTTCAGTGACGGCCATCGAGCAGCGGCTGCGGCGGGCAATCACCCACATTTATCTGTACAGCCAGGATGAGCTATTCCGTTTCCTGTTTCCGGGTGACCGTCCCACCAACACCCAGTTTTGCGCTGTGGTGGCACGGTATCTGGTGCGTTATGCCCAAGAGGATCAGGAGCAGGAAGAAGTTAACTGACTCTGTTATTTGGTCCCCTTTCCGGATTGGGAAGGGGATCTTTTCTGATTTTGCACTGTGTCAAGAAAAAGAGCCCAGGTTTTTCTTGACACGGTGGGCGGGATTGAGTATAATGGCTCTAGTTAGCCCTGTGGACTAGGGCGCGAAAGGAACGACATTCCCTCTATGGACGATGACAGTCACTGTCCCGGCAAGCGCAATGATTTTGGTATCCAACAAGGACTCCATGCACAAATTGCTGCATGGATGTGCCTTGTTTTGTTTTTTATCTGCCTCAGGCAGCAGGGTAAAATCAGCCGAATGAATCGGTGACGTTGCCTTGTTTCGTTGCAGGAAAGTTGCAGTAAATAGGAAACCAAATCAATATGGAGGAAGAGACTTTGGATATTATTGGACCTTTGATTTTGCAGATCATTTTGATTGCATTAAACGCAGTTTTCGCCTGTGCGGAGATTGCTGTGATTTCCCTAAATGAGATTCGCATTGAGCAGCAAGTGGAAGAAGGGGACAGGAGAGCGACCAAGCTGTTGGGGTTTTTGAAAGAGCCTGCCCGGTTTTTGGCCACGATTCAGGTGGCTATTACCTTGTCCGGCTTTTTGGGCAGCGCCTTTGCGGCAGATAATTTTTCCGACCCCCTGGTGAGCTGGCTGGTGGAAATGGGTGTACCTATTTCTGCTGCCACCCTCAACACCATCGCCGTGGTGGTAATCACCATCATCCTGTCCTACTTTACTTTGGTGCTGGGGGAGTTGGTGCCTAAGCGTCTGGCCATGAACAATCCGGAGAAGCTGTCCCGGGCCATGGCGGGAATGCTGCGGTTTGTGCAGATTTTGTTCACCCCCATTGTTTGGGTGCTTACCGTGTCCACCAACGGCCTGCTGCGGCTGCTGGGGCAGAATCCCAATGCCACCGATGATGAGATTACTGAAGAAGAGATCCGCACCATGGTGGATGCCGGGCAGAAAAAAGGGGTCATCCAGTCAGAAAAAAGCGATATCATTCAAAATGTTTTTGAATTTGACGATATTTCCGTCAGCGAATTTCTTACCCACCGCACTAAGGTTGACATCCTTTGGACAGAGGATTCTTTGGAAGATTGGGAAGAAATCTTCCATTCCACCCGCCACTCGATCTATCCTGTCTGTGGTGACTGCGCCGATCATGTGCTGGGCACCTTGAATGTGAAGGACTACTATCGGATGAAGGAGCGCACCAAAGAATCGGTGTTGCAGGAAGCCCTGCGCCCCGCTTACTTTGTGCCGGCCAGCTTAAAGGCGGATGTGCTGTTCCGTCGGATGCAGCAGTCCCGCTGTCACTTTGCGGTGGTGTTGGACGAATACGGCGGTATGGATGGCATTGTTACTGTGAACGATTTGTTGGAACAGTTGGTAGGTGACCTGACAGACAGCGACGAGGAGCCGGAAATCCCTGCCATCCGCCGGGGAGAAGGGGGACGTTGGATGATTAGTGGGGAGGCTCCCATTGAAGACGTGAATAAAGCGCTGGGGGTGGAACTGCCGGAAGAGGAATACGAGACCTTTGGCGGCTATGTTTTTGACCGCTACGGTTCTATTCCGGAAGATGGCAGTCGGTTTACCATTCGCGCCGACGGCCTTCAAATCCGCGCTGAGCTGATACACAGTCACCGCTTGGAGCAGGCTGTGGTTCGAGTGCTGCCCAAAGAAGATTCCGAGGACGAGAAAGAGGCAAAAAAGGCGGAAAATAAGAAAAAGGAAGATTGACAATGAAATAATCAGCGGGGGGAGGTGCTTTCCATCCAAAGGGCATTCAACGGTTTGCTGCTGCGCCGCATTTTTTGTGTAGGTCTGGCGGTTGCAGTGCTTGCAGCCATTTTTCTCTTTTCCAACCAGGTGAATCAGGCATCACAACAGTTTTCCGGCAGCATTGCCGGATGGGTGGGGGAGCGCCTGCACCTTCTGACTTGGGACGATGTAGTGGAGAAAACGGCGCGGTTTGAGGAAGTCAACCTGATTCTGCGCAAGTTGGGACACGCCTGTGGTTATCTGCTGCTGAGCATTGCGGTGATGACGGCGCTGAGCCAGTTCCCGCTGCCGTTGAAAAGACGGCTTGTGCTGGCTGCGCTGATTTGTGTCCTGTACGCTTGCTGCGACGAATTCCATCAATTATTTGTAGATGGCCGCACCGGACAGATGATTGATGTGCTTTGGGACAGTTGCGGAATGGTAATTGGATTGGAATATAGTTGTTTGACTATCTTAAAGTATCGAGAACGAAAGTGTAATGTAAAAAACAAGTAAATATTTTTATTTGCCATCGTAAAATATTAACATTTGATGTCGTAAAATTTGACAAGACTAGAGAAGGACAGTTTTTCTAATTTGGCCAATTAGACAAAGCTGTCCATTTTTTGCGTTTTCTAAGCTGATTTTTGAAAATAGGGTTGATTGACATATCATATTATAGTATAATAGTTTTCGTTCCTAAAGGGTGGATTCAATTTCGTTGCTTCAAGAATATGAGTTCTACAAAATGAATCATCTAAACTCGTTTGTTGAATGCTGAAAAGGATAAAGTAATGTTTCTTTCTTGACGCTTTCGTGGCTCTGTGATATAATGTTCAAGTGTTTGAGAGCGACAAAAAGAGAATATGTTAAAAAGAGATTTAAAGGAGAGGATGGGAACATGAATGACGTGACGATGCGTGTTGACGCTCAGAGGGTCTATCATGCAGAGGAAGACATGATCGGGAAAACCTTTCAGGTAAATGTGTCTGATGTCGAAGTGGACAAAAAAACTTCCTCTCAATCTGGAGTGGATATGAAGACTATGCAGGAGATTCTGGAAAAGAGTAAAGGCCGCTACGGCTACCGTTTTATCAAGCGCAGTTTTGATGTGGTGTTCAGTTTTTTGGCTCTGGTGGTGTTGAGCCCTTTTTTACTGATTTTATCTCTGGTGATCTTTCTGGATGACCCTCACGGCAGCCCTTTGTACCATCAGTCTCGTGTAGGAAAAAACGGAAAAATTTTTAAGTTTTGGAAGTTTCGTTCTATGGTAGTCAATGCAGAAGAGCTGTTAAAAGATCTGAAGAGTCAAAACGAAAAGGACGGACCTGTATTCAAGATGAAAAACGACCCCCGTGTGACGCGAGTGGGACGTTTTATTCGGAAAACTTCCATTGATGAGCTGGCGCAGCTTTGGAATGTACTGAAAGGCGATATGTCTTTGGTCGGGCCTCGGCCGGCGCTTCCAAGGGAAGTAGAACAATATAGTGAATATGAACGATTGAGATTGTTGGCAAAGCCTGGCTTGACCTGCTACTGGCAGGTGAAGGATCACCGCGATGACATAGGCTTTGACGAATGGTTGGAGATGGATATTCAGTACATACGCGACAGCAACTTTTGGCTGGATGTAAAGTTGATTTTCCAGACAATCAAGGTTGTCTTAACCGGCCAAGGAACCTGACCACACAAAAATTCCGATTGTCATCTTGCACTATTTAAAATTATTTGGTAAAATGGCAATGGAATCGCGTGAGTCGACGCTTCCATTGCCTTTTGTTTTTGGAAAAGAATGGAATGTGTTGGTTTTGTTTTGGCACTGACTAATGTCTGGAAGATAAAAAGAGGGAATTGTCCGTTCAAAAACGGAAGATGATTGAGGATAGGGAAGGAAAAATCAATGCGGATAGCAATGCTGGGACAAAAAGTAGTCCCTTCACGCCGAGGCGGAATCGAATTAGTGTTGACCACGATGTGCCCTATGATGGTAAAACGGGGACATTCAGTCACCTGCATGAACCGTTCCGGAGACGTTGTAGAAAACGAATATGTAGATATGGTTCACGACCATCGCTATGAGGGTGTCAAGTTAGAAAAAGTTGCCACAATTCATAAAAAAGGGCTTTCTGCCATGACTGCATCTTTTTCCGCTGCACTGCATGCTGCTTTTGGAAAATATGATGTGGTGCATTTTCATGCAGAAGGCCCTTGTGCTGCACTTTGGATTCCCAAATTGTTTGGAAAACGGTGTGTGGTGACCATTCATGGACTGGACTGGGCCAGAGAAAAATGGAAATCCGGTTTTGGCTCTAAATACATTAAATTTGGAGAAAAAACAGCGGCCAAGTATGCGGACGAAATTATTGTATTGAGTAAAGGCGTTCAAAAATACTTTCAAGACACCTATCATCGTCCAACAACGATTATTCCAAATGGAGTAAACCGTCCACAAAAACGGCAGGCAAGACTGATTACAGAAAAGTTTGGATTGCACGAAAATGACTATATCTGCGCATTATCCCGTTTAACCGAAGAAAAGGGCATTCATTATCTCATTGAAGCCTATCAAAAGCTGCATACCGATAAAAAATTGGTCATTGCCGGAGATACCAGCGACACCGACGACTATGTAAAACGGCTGAAAGAAATGGCAGTCGGCAATGAAAATATTATCTTTACCGGATTTGTGTCCGGTGAACTGCTGGATGAGCTTTACAGCAACGCTTATGTGTATGTGCTACCGTCCAACTTGGAAGGAATGCCATTGAGCTTGTTGGAAGCCATGTCTTATGGAAATGCAGTGATTGGTTCTGACATTCCGGAAATTGCGGATGTCGTGGAAGACAAAGCGCTGCTGTTTCAAAAGTCAAACGCAGCGGATCTACAAGAGAAACTTCAGTTGTTGTGCGATCATCCTGAACAGGTGGAGAAATATAAAAGAGAAGCGGCGGATTTTATCTGCCGGAAATATAACTGGGATGATGTGGTGGATGAGACATTGGAATTATATAAAGGGGAATAAGTATGGAGGGAGCTTCTTCAAAAATTCATTTTGGTGCGATTGATGGTTTAAGAGCATATTCTGCTCTAGGCATTGTCCTTATGCATGTATTGGCCAATGGATTTGACAATCAATTAAACGGGTTTGTTTTTGATTCGTTGATAGGATCATTTACGAATTTAGTGTTTTTGTTTATGGTAGTTTCTGCATTTGGAACGTGCTGCGGCTATTTCGAAAGAATACGCACTGGTACAATCAGTCTTTCTGATTTTTATAAAAAACGATATCTTAAAATATGGCCTTTTTTCGCTTTGTTAGTTCTGATTGATGTAATACTTTCTCCCCGCCTTGATTCTATTTATGGCGCTTTTGCAGATCTAACTTTGGCATTTGGTTTGTTGCCAAATGCTGGAAATATTTCAGTCATTGGTGTTGGCTGGTTTCTGGGATTAGTATTTGTGTTTTATATGTTGTTTCCCTTCTTCAGCTTTTTATTGGAAAACAAAAAACGAGCATGGTTTTCCTTTGTAATCACATTGGCATTTAATCTGATAGGAGAATCTTGCTTTCAGATAGGAAGAAACAACATTCTTTATTCTGCATGCTACTTTATGGCTGGCGGACTGATTTTTCTATATAAAGATCAATGGATTCGTTTCATGGAAAAATTCAAGTTTATGAAATGGATTCTCATTCTCATAATCATTGCTTTGGCTGTTGTTTATTATCTGGTTAGCGCATCCACATTTACAATGCTGCCGCTTTTCTCATTGATGTTGCTGTATGCCGTAGGTGGGGGTACTGGACGGCGTAACAAGTTGTTATACAATCCGCTTACTCGCTTTTTGAGTGGTATCAGCATGGAAATCTATTTGTGCCATATGGTGTTTTATCGAGCAATTGAACGCTTTCACTTGCTGTATATTGCAGGGAATGGTTTGCTCGGCTACGTTATTGCATGCTTATTGATTCTCGCTGGTGCAATTCTATTTTCATTTGTGGTACAAAAAGTAATTAACTTTATTACGAAGAAGATATCCAATCAACGGAGACAAGCAGAATGAAAGTGTTAATGATTAATAAGTTCTTGTATCCCAACGGTGGATCAGAAACTTACATCTTTAAATTAGGGGATTATTTGAAATCTCAAGGCCATGAAGTTCAGTACTTCGGTATGGAACACAAAGGACGCTGTGTAGGAAATGCCGTGAACGCATATACCACGGACATGGATTTTCACAATGGTTCTAAACTTTCCAAATTAGCCTATCCACTGAAAACGATTTATTCAAAGGAAGCCAGGATTCAGCTGCGGAAGGTGCTAGATGATTTTCAGCCGGATGTCTGTCATTTGAATAATGTTGAGTATCAGGGTCTGTCCGAGAGTTAGTGGTCGGTAAGATACATGGAATTTTGGCTGTTACAGGTCTAAGTAGTCGGGTATCAGGCGATTTGTCCGAGAAAATGAGTGCTACATATCAAGGGTGACGAGTACCAGAAACGATGTACTTCTGGTATTTTGAGGCGGTTGATTACCAGATGGGCTGTCCGAATGGCACATCAAGAGTGGCGAGTATCAGTTGATATGTACAGTCTGGCAGGTCAAGCAGGTTGAGTATCAACTATGTCGTTTACCTATAGAGATTTATTAATAATTGTAAAGACACACCAGCATAAAAATAGGAAGGAGGAAGCAAAAAATGGGAAGAAAGCATTATGATGCCATAGATGGCTTGAGAACAATTGCCTGTTTTGGAATCGTGTTAATGCATGTTAGAGCAAATAATGCCTATGACATTTCTGGTTTTGTCTATGATAAACTAATAGCTTCTTTTACAAATTTTGTCTTCCTGTTTATGGTTATCTCCGCATTCGGAATGTGCTGCGGGTATTTAGATAAAGTATTAAATAATCGGATTTCCCTGGAAACTTTTTATTTCAAACGTTACAGTAAAATACTTCCGTTCTTCGCGTTCCTTGTTCTGATTGATATCATAATGTCTCCAAGCAAAGCGTCTTTGATTGAAGGTTTTGCGGATGTCACATTGTTGTTTGGTTTGTTTCCCAATAATATCTCTGTGATTGGAGTAGGCTGGTTCCTCGGATTAATATTTGCATTTTATCTGATCTTCCCATTCTATTGCGTTTTGATAAAAACCAAAAAGAGAGCATGGGCGGCATTTGTTATTTCACTTTTATTGAATTATGTAGGTGGTTCTTATTTTGATATTGGACGCACAAATATTATTTATTGCCTATGTTATCTGATCGCTGGCGGGTTGATTTATTTATACCGGAAAGAACTGGAACAGTTCAGCTGCAAGTTTCAATGGATCAGTTTGGGGACAATTATTGTCACAGTGGTGCTTTATTTCCTTATAGGTGGTAATACAATTACGATGTTGCTGGTTTCAGCGTCAATGTTGATTTATGCACTCAGAAGGACTCGGGGGGGTACTCTCGAACCCATTTACCAAGTTTATCAGTTCGATCAGTATGGAGATTTACCTCTCACACATGGTTATCTTTCGTGTGATTGAAAGACTGGGTATTAGTACCATGATTGGAAACGGTTGTGTGCAGTACGCTGTTACAGTTGTGATCGTATTAGTCGGTACGGTTATTTTTTCAGCAGTTATGAAAAAAATATTGGATTTACTTGGGAAAAAAGTGAGTAGAAAGATGGCGTAAATGAGGGTGAATTATGAAAATTTTGATGATTAACAATCTCCTCTAACCGAACGCAGGTAGTGAGATGTACATAGTGAAAGAACCGAAAAAATAGCGTATTTACGGTACTTTTTGAGAGACGGATAGAGCTGCGAGAGCAGTTTTTATCTCGCTACCTAGGTTCAGTAACAGCAGATGATTTTATCATAAGAACTTTCAGTATCACTACCTGCGTTTGTATGGAGCACTCTGGTTTATGAACAATACATTGGAAGAGCTGCATCTGAACAGAGGTAGTGAAATAGAACATAGAATAAGGAGAAATACAACGTGAGGACGCTGATTTTGAATAAATTTCTGCACCGAAACGGCGGAAGTGAGACGTATATATTCAAATTGGGTGAGGCACTGGAGCAGCACGGACACGAAGTTCAGTACTTCGGTATGGAACACGAAGGCCGCTGCGTGGGCAACCGTGTCAATGCTTATACATCTGATATGGACTTCCACGGCGGCAGCAAACTGAGCAAGCTGACCTACCCCATCAAAACTATCTACAGCAAGGAAGCAAGAGTGCAGCTGCGGAAAGTTCTGGATGACTTCAAGCCGGATGTCTGTCACCTGAACAATTTTAACTACCAGCTGACACCTTCCATCATTCTGGAAATCGTGAAGTGGCGCAAGGAAACCGGAAGAGATTGCAAGATCATCTTCACGGCACATGACTACCAACTGGTCTGCCCGAACCACATGCTGAACAATCCGAACACCCACCAGAACTGTGAGAAGTGCCTCGGCGGTCATTTCGTGAATTGCATGAAAGGCAAGTGCATCCACGGCTCCACGGCGAAGTCAGCCATCGGCATGATGGAGGCTGAGTTCTGGAAGTGGAAGGGCACCTACAAGTACATTGACACCATGATCTGCTGCTCGGAGTTCATGAAGAGCAAGATGGACAGCAATCCGCTGTTTGCGACCAAGACCGTGGCAATGCACAACTTCATCGACAAGGTGGAGTGGAAAGAAACGGAGAAAAAGGATTACGTCCTCTACTTCGGCCGCTTCTCTGAGGAGAAGGGCATCGGCACACTCATCAAGGTCTGTAAGGAGCTGCCGGATGTGCAGTTCATCTTCGCCGGCACTGGTCCGTTGGAAGAGACAGTAAATGGTATTAAGAACATCAAGAACGTTGGCTTCCAGAAAGGCGAGGCACTGGAAAAGCTCATCCGTGAGGCACGGTTCTCCATTTACCCGTCTGAGTGGTATGAGAACTGCCCGTTCTCCGTGATGGAATCCCAGATGTATGGTACGCCGGTGCTGGGAGCTGAGATAGGTGGCATCCCGGAACTGATTCAGGTTGGTAAGACCGGCGAGCTGTTTGAAAGCGGAAATGGTGTAGACCTGAAGAAGAAGGTCGAGAAGCTCTGGGGTGATAAGAAGCTGTGTGCGGAGTACAGTGCGAACTGTAAGGACATCAGCTTCGATACCATTGATGAGTATTACGAGAAAATTATGAAGGTGTATCAGTAAGACTGGTATGTGAGGAGAGAATTTGTGGCTACAAAAGCGGATCGATACGAGGGAATAGACGGCTTGAAGGCATATGCCATCATTGGCATTGCGTTGATGCACGTCCTCGCAAATGGAGAATATGGGATAGGAGGATTTGTGTTTGAACGGCTAATACCATCTTTCACAAACCTCGTTTTCCTTTTTATGATGGTCAGTGGTTTTGGAATGTGCTGTGGCTATTACCAGAAAATTGTTGACCAGAAGATCAGTGTAGAGGATTTCTACAAGAAACGGTACATCAAGATCTGGCCATATTTCACATTGCTCTGTGCGTTAGACTTCGTGATTTCACCGAGTAAGGAATCTCTGTTTGAAGTTTTCGCAAACTTGACATTATGCCAAGGGCTTCTGCCGAATGCCAAGATTTCGGTCATTGGTGTGAGTTGGACACTGGCAGTCATCTTTGTGTTCTACATGCTGTTCCCGTTCTTCTGCTTCCTGATTGGAAACAAGAAGAGAGCGTGGGGTGTGGCGGTTGCGGCACTGGTGTTTAACTGGCTGTGTGAAACTTATTTCTTTGATGAAAGCCATATTGCAGATAGAGCGGCTGTTAATTTCGGCGCAAGGACAAACATTCTGTACTGTGCAGTGTATTTTATTGCAGGCGGCTTGATCTTCCTCTATCGGAAAGAGCTGGCTGAGTTCGCATCGAAGTACAAGGTTTTCGCCGGAGCAATTCTGCTGATTGCCACAGTTGCTTATTTTGCAGTAGGTGGCAATACGCTCACAATGCTGTTCTTCTGTGTAGCAGCACTGGTCTATACGCTCGGATGCAAGCGGGGGGGGTACTGGTCAATCCAGTCGCCAAGTTCCTCGGTGGTACCTGCTTCGAGATTTACCTGTGCCACATGGTAATTTATCGTGTGCTTGAGAAGCTACACCTTGTACAGCTATTTGGAAATGGCCTATTGGCATATGTTTTCACAGCAGCTGCAGTCATCTGCGGTTCGGTTGTGTTCTCGGTATGTGCCAAGTGGTTCTTAAATAAAGTCGAAACATTCTTAAAAGAGAGAGTAAACAATAGGAGAGTTAATCATGTCTGAAGAAAAGAAGTTAAATGGTACGGTCATCGTTACTTATCGTTGCAATGCACGTTGCTCTATGTGCAATCGCTATAAAGCGCCTTCCAAGCCGGAAGAGGAAATCAGCATCGAAACCATTAAGAAGTTGCCGAAAATGTACTTTACCAATATCACCGGCGGCGAGCCGTTCATTCGTACTGACCTGAAGGATATCGTGCGTGAACTGTACAAGAAGTCTGACCGTATCGTTATTTCCACGAACGGTTTCTTCACAGATCGTATCGTTGACTTGTGTAAGGAGTTCCCGCAGATCGGTATTCGTATCTCTATCGAGGGTCTGGAGCAGACCAACAATGAGATTCGTGGCCTGCAGAACGGCTACCAGCGTGGTTACGGCACGCTGAAGAAGCTGCGTGAGATGGGCATGAAGGATGTCGGCTTCGGTATGACCGTTCAGGATAAGAACGCTCCTGACTTGGTTCCTCTGTACAAGATTTCCGATGAGATGGGCATGGAGTTTGCAACTGCTTCTCTGCACAACAGCTTCTACTTCGTTGAGGCCAAGAACATCATCCATGACCGTCCGATGGTTGCCAAGAATTTCGAGAATCTGGTCAACGAACTGCTCCGCAGCAATAGTCCGAAGAAGTGGTTCCGTGCATACTTTAACCACGGCCTGATCAACTACATCTATGGCCAGAAGCGTCTGCTGCCTTGCGACATGAGCTTCGATACCTTCTTCATCGACCCGTATGGCGACGTTATGCCTTGTAATGGAACCAAGGATAAGGAAGTCATGGGCAACCTGAATAATCAGACCTGGGATGAGCTGTGGAACAGCCCGGAGGCTGAGAAGGTCCGTGCAAAGGTTCGTTGCTGCGACCGTGACTGCTGGATGATTGGTAGTGTAAGTCCTGCTATGCACAAGTATATCTGGAAGCCTGCTACCTGGGTTCTGGTTCACAAGTTCAAGGCTCTGTTTACAAAGCATCCGTACAGTATGTATGAGTTGAAGATCTGCCGTGACTACCGTGATGGCAAAGTCACCAAAGAGGATCTGGATAAGTGTAGCACTTGCGATATGAACTGTGTGATCAACAACGGTCTGAGTGAAGCTTCTAAGGAGCAGCTGAAGCATAAGACTGGCGAGGAAATCGTGGATGCCGATATCGCACAGCAGATGGAGAAGAGATAATAGAAAATTTTATGTGAGGATACAAGGGAATGAATGTTTTATTGTCTGTGTTTGAGTGTAATCCATTAAGGGGATCAGATTCATATGTGGGTTGGTCATATGTAATCAACGCAGCAAAGTATAACAATGTGTATGCGTTGACGAGAACTGCCAACAAAGCAGACATTGAAAAATACTGCGACGATATGAAAGTGGATATGCATAATATACACTTTATTTACGTTGATCAATCCAAATTCTTTACAGAAAAAATTTATAAGATTAATCACTATTTTGGATTTCTTGGTTCTTACTTTGTCTGGCAGAAATTTGCTTATAAGGCGGCACAAAAACTGATGGACGATGTAAAAATAGATGTTTGTCATCATGTATCAATTGCAGACTTTAGATGTGCAGGAAAGCTTTGGAAACTAAATATTCCGTTTATTTTTGGTCCCGTTGGCGGTGGGCAGGAAACACCGGATTGCTTTTCGGACTATGTGAAAAGTCACTGGAAAAGTGAATGGTTTCGGAAATGCATGAATGAAATCACAACACTGATTCCTTCATATAGAAAGGCATTGGAAAGGGCAGCAATTATTTATAGCTCCAACGATGAAACCTCAGCATGTATTAGAAAAAGAATACCAAAGAAATGCAAGTCAAAGCTGGTGCAAATGACAGAGTTGTGTATTGATCAAAAATATATTGAAGAAAGAGAAAATATCCAAAAAGAAGATAATCCTGTTGTTCATATAATTGTATCAGGAAGACTGATTTATCGCAAGGGTATACAAGTTTTGCTGGAAGCCGTTACAAGAATGAATTCTCTGCATGACTACAAAGTGGATATTTATGGAGAGGGTGACCAGAGATCTTATTTGGAAAAGTATGTCAAAAAAAGTGGACTTGAAAATAAAGTTACCTTTCATGGAAAAATTCCTTTTGATGAAATGCAGAATGCGTATAAAAATGCGGATATTTATGTTTTGCCATCACTTCGTGAATCCACAGGGACGGCTGTATTTGAGGCACTGGCAAACAAACTGCCTGTAATAACATTTAATCAAAACGGAGCAAAGTATATTGTTGAGAATGATGCCGGAATCCTGGTTGATTTGAACAATAAGGAACAAGTGCTGAACGACTTGGCAAAAGCATTAGATACCTTAGTAAATAGTTATGAACTCCGAAAGAGATATGGCGAGTGCGGATTCAAAAAACTAAAAAATCAATATACCTGGAATAGACGTGCAGAACAAATGGCTCAGGTATATGAAAACCTGCAGTAAAGAAAGGTTAATTATGATAGGCGTATGTATTAAATATTTCCATGAAAATTATGGAGGAATGCTACAAGCGTTTGCAACAGTTCGAATGCTAGAAGCAAGAAATATTGATTATGAACTTATACAATATGAAAAAAAGCGCACGCTGATAGAAAAAATACGATCAATACCGAGATTGTTTAATCGTGTGTTATTGAATGATAAGTACGAAGCATTAAAAAAGAAAAATGGTTTGAAAAAACATCCTGAATTTGCAAAGAAAGATGCAATTCGTATGCATGCTTTTGCACGGTTCAAAGAAAAATCTTTCACCAAGTTTTCCCCGGCGTTTGTGGGATATAAAGAATTATGCAAAGGTGCGGAACGGTATGATGCAGTAGTAACCGGAAGTGATCAGCTTTGGTCTCCTGCTGGATTACCAACAAATTTTTATAATTTGATGTTTGTGCCAGAACATATTCGCAAAATTTCCTATGCTTCCAGTTTTGGAGTAAGTAATATACCTTGGTATCAGAGAAAGAGAACAGCGCAATTTTTAAAGAGACTAGATTATATTAGTATGCGTGAAATCCGTGGAAGCGAAATTGTAAAAGAACTTACAGGAAGAGAAGTTCCAACAATTTTAGATCCCGTTTTTTCTTTCAGTAAAGATGAATGGAATAAACTGATACCACAAAAAAAGCTTTATGATGCCCCATATATTTTTGCATACTTTTTGGGAGCTAACCCTGCACATAGAGAGGCTGTTAAGCAATTGAGTGCAAAAACTGGCCTAAAGATTGTAGCTCTTCGGCATATGGATCAGTATGTTGACGAAGATGAAATGTTTGGAGACTATGCTCCTTATGATGTTGGGCCGGAAGAATTTTTGAACTATTTGCGTGAAGCAGAGTATGTATGCACGGATTCTTTCCACGGATCTTGTTTTTCAATTATTAACGAAAAAAAATTTATGATTTTTAACAGATACGATGAACAGTCCACTACATCTAAGAATTCTAGAATCGATTCACTTTGCAGTAGTCTTGGGTTGTCAGAACGACGTTATAGAGGAAATGTACTTGATATAGAAAAAGAAATTGACTACAAAATGGTTAAATCAAAGTTTGCAAAAATTTATAGTAAAACGGAAAAGTATCTTGATCAGGCATTTGAGGGAGTATGATTATAGGTTCTTTAGGAGGATAAATTGGAATGTATGATGAACAGATGGTAAGAGTCTTGGTTACAGCTCCACTTGGAGTTGGAGGTGTAACAAGTATGATGATTAACATACAATCGCACTTGGATAGAAATAAAATCAACTTTGACTACCTGGTTACACATGATCGAAAGGAACCGCAGGAAGACACGGTTCTTGCAATGGGAAGTAGAAAAATCGTGGCATCTGTTGATAAGATTCCGGTTCGATTCCTTCGAACACTATTACGGCCGTTTGCAATTAGCAAAGTATGTAAACAGAATAATATTAAAATTTTACACTGCAATGCTGATTGTGCAATTGATGTATTGAATATTCTCGGAGCTCGATTGGGCGGAGTTAAATATGTAACAATACATAGCCATAATGCGGGTATTCAAAATGAAGGTATTGGACTCAGAATGGCTGATTTCGTGTTAAAGCCTCTGATCCCTTTATGTTGTGATAATTGTTATGGTTGCTCGGATTTGGCAGCAAGAGCTTTACTGCCTAAATCTCTAATTAAAAAGAAAAAGTATTCAGTTTTGCCCAATGGAATAGATTTGAAAAAATTTGATTATAATGAAGCTGTTCGTCGAGAAATACGAAAAAAGCTGAATCTGGAAGGTAAGTATGTTGTAGGACATGCTGGACGGTTTTCTGATCAAAAAAATCACAGCTTTTTGCTGGACATCTTTCAAGCAGTACACCGAAAAAATCCAAATACTGTGTTACTTTTATTTGGCGTTGGTGAACTACAAGAAGCGATGAAAAATAAGGCTAGGACATTAGGAATTGAAGACGCTGTAATTTTTTATGGAGCTTCAAATGAAATGAATAAAATGTGGCAGGCAATGGATGTTTTTGTAATGCCATCTTTATATGAAGGTCTTCCGGTCACGGGGGTTGAGGCACAGGCGAGCGGATTGCCATGCATTTTCTCCGATACAATTACAAAAGAGGTTGGGTTAACAGATAAAACTGAATTCCTTTCATTAAATGAATCCCCAAAAACATGGGCAGAACATGCTCTGAAGTATATGGGATGTGAAAGAAAAAGCGAAGTCGATAAGCTAAGAAAAGTGGGCTATGATATACAGCAGACGGCCGACACTTTGTCCAAGTTATATTTAGAAGTATATGAAAAAAAGATAAGGAAGTGAAACACGTATGATTGAAATTCTGTCAAAAAAAGATTGTTGCGGTTGCACAGCTTGCTTCAATATATGCCCTAAGAAAGCAATATCGATGATTAGCGACAATGAAGGATTTTTATATCCAACAGTAAACCAGAAAGAGTGTGTCGAATGTGGGGCTTGTGAAAAAGTCTGCCCAATCCTCAACAAAAACAACCATCATGATGAATTGACAGAAGGCTATATCATACGAAATAAGAACGATAAAATTGTTTTTGAAAGCACATCTGGTGGAGCTTTTACTGTGTTTGCAGATTATGTTCTTCACAAAAATGGAGTTGTATATGGAGCAGGCTATGATGAATCAATGCGTGTGATCTGTAAAGGAGCAACGAGCATCGACCAGCTTAAAGAAATGCGTGGATCTAAGTTTGTTCAAGCTACATTAGGAACTGTATTTCAGAATGTAAAAAAAGATTTGTCAGAACAAAAATTGGTGCTATATTCTGGAACTCCTTGTCAAATTTCAGGGTTACTCTCGTATTTGGGAAAGAAGCCAGATAATCTGATTTGTGTGGATTTTGTTTGCCGTGGTGTTCCTTCTCCCGCATTATGGGCTAATTATGTCGCATATATGGAGCATAAGTTTAATTCTAAAATTGTTGCTGCACGATTTAAACATAAAACCTATGGATATCACACTACAACAATGAAAGTCGATTTTGCAAATGGAAAAACCTATTATGGATCGGGAAGAGTGGATCCCTATATGAAAGCCTTTGTAAGCGAATTGTCTTCACGACCGTCGTGTGCAAATTGTTCGTTTAAGGGAATAGAACGTTCGAGCGATATCACACTATTTGATTGTTATGAGTATTCAAAGGTAACTGGAAAATATGACGATGACAAAGGCTATTCTTCCTTGTTTATTCATACACAAGCAGGGAAAAAAGTATTTGATGAAATAAAGGATAAAATCTGGTTTAAGCAGGAAGATGTCAATAAGCTGGTTTTGTACAATGGAATTATGGTGTGTAATAGCGCCAAACCGCATAAAAAACGCGCGGAGTTCTATGAAAATGCTGCAAATCACCCCATTGATCAAGCGATGAATATGGTACTGCCAATTACTGCTAAAGATAGAATGATTGAAAAGACAAAATCGATACTGTATAAAACAGGATTGATTAGAGTTGCAAGAAAAATGACAAGAGGAAGAAAAGTAGAAGTCGTAACCACAAAATAAAAGAAGGGTATAGCGGTGGGAAAGTTTAGATTTTATGTACAAAACAAATTTCCAAATTTATATAAATCTGTTTGGCGGATTACTGAGAAATACCGTAAATTAAAAAATCGCGCGCGTAAAATGTCCTATGGAAATTTGAACAAAGACAAAACAGTGTATGTAATTCGAATTAGGAAAGAAACGTTAGGCTTAATGGGATACTATATGGCTATTTTGGGCCATATTCATGTTGCTAGAAGTAAAGGCTATGTTCCTGTTGTAGACATGAAAAACTATAAGAATACATACTTAAAAAAGGAAGAAGTTGGATCTATAAATTCATGGGAGTATTATTTTAGACAGCCGGCAGATGTTTCTTTAGATGATGCGTATAAGAGTAAAAATGTGATTCTGAGTAGTCTGGAATCACCAATGGAAGCGGATCCGAGACTGTTTTATTACAATATTTATAAAAAGTGTGACATGTCTGCATATTATAAAATTGTAGAAAACGGTATGTCGTTCAATGAAAAAACTACAAAGCTGTTGGATGATGCTTACGATACTATAATGAAAAAAGCCCTCGATGGGGGGGTGATAGGAGTTGTAAGCAGAGGAACAGACTTGCTTGGATTTCCAGGACATTCTATTCAGCCTACGACTGAGGAATTGATAAATGAAACTGAAAAATTAATGAAAAAATATAATTGCAAACATATTTTTTTGGCTTCTGATACAGATAAAGCTGTCAATGAATTCAAGAAAAGGTTTGGAAGCGAATGTGTACTCACGAATAAATGCAAAAGATATGATAACAGTGACAGTAATGGAGTGAATGTACTAAGTGATGTGCATTTTGAACGAAAAAACGATGAGTACTTAAAAGGAATGGAATATCTTACAACAATGTGGTGTCTTTCTAATTGTGATGTCCTGTTTGGAAGTTTGGTTGGAGCAACAGTAGCTGCATTATGTATGAACAAAGGGAAATATAAACACGTCGAAATTTATGATAAGGGAGTTTATTAAAAACATATATTTAGCAAATAAGTAGGAGATAGTGATGCAAGAAGCAATAAGTATAGTTATTCCGGTGTATAATGTGAAAAATTATCTGCCGGAATGTTTGAATTCTTTAATGGGGCAAACATTAAAAGAATGGCGAGCAGTGTTAATTGATGACGGCTCCACGGATGGTTCAGATGATGTTTGTAATAAGTACTGTTCCCTAGATCAAAGATTTAGCTATTATAGACAGGAGAATACAGGTGTTTCTGCTGCAAGAAATGAAGGAATAATAAGATGTGGTGGAAAATACCTCTTTTTCATGGATGCAGATGATACAATATTACCTAATACACTGGAAGATCTATATAATATTGCAGAAAAAGAAGCTGCGGATTTAATCTCTTTTCAGTTTCAAAAAATTAGTAATGTAACTGAAATTCAAAGCATTAACGCAACAGCTATCACTGAGGTGTATTGTGCATTAGATGCGATGGATTTGTTCTTGAGAGAAAAAAAAATAGGAATTAGTATGTGTACTAAGCTGGTCAAAAGATCAGTGATTGAAGACACTCGCTTTGAAATCGGACGGAAGTCGAACGAAGATAAGTTTTTCCTATTTGAAACTCTATTAAAGGTACATAAGGTTGTTGTGTTAAATTCACAGTACTACTGCTATTGGACACGTGAAAATTCTGCAACGACAAGACCGTTTGATGAAAGATGGTTTGACTGTACATATTTTGCACAAAAAATATATGATAGAATTTGTGAAGAAGCTCCTGAATTAGAACCGCAAGCAAGATATCAACTATTAAGTGTTAGCTATTTTTTGCTAAGACAAATGGATAAAGTTAATGCACAGAGTAGCTTCCCGAAAAAGTACCAAAGTTTACAAAACAAGATAAGAACTACCAAAGTGCGAGACATATGGGGATATTTTACTCCGCAAAGAGGACTAGGAATTGCAATGATAAAGTTCTTTCCGTGGCTATATCATCGCTTGACCTATTGAGATACTAGAAAGGAGGAGATAAAGTGTGCATAAAAAAAACAAATCTATTTTTCCTGCTTTACACAGTTATTATGTTATGGCCAGAGTATTTCTCGAATTCCATAACCATTGCATTGGCTAATCTATTGGCTTTGATTGGTTCTCTTTATGTGTTTAAAAATATAAGAAGAATATCAGCTTTTTCAATACTAACAGCTATATATTTTATCTATTTTGTTGCAGATACTTATCTTCATGGTGGAGGAAATATACATACTTTGATTTCAAATATGAAAATAGTGATATCAATCATGACAGTCGATGTATATTTATCAAATGAGGATAAAAGTTTTGGGATTTCCACAATGTTTTGGCTTGTATTTACTTTTACAACACTAAACTTCGCAACATTGATATTATTTCCGAATGGTCTTTACCAGTTGTCGACTGTTTGGAATGAATGGGGAACTACAACATATTCAGAATACTGGATTTTTGGATCAAAAAATAGCCATGCGTTTTGGTATCTCCTTTTAGAAGCCTTAGTGGGGATAAAATGGTATCTTCGACCAAGCGCTAACAATAGAGTTCTCGTTTATATATGTCTTCTAATGTCTATGCTGTCGCAGGTTATTCTTGCATCTAGTACAGCAACTGTTGCAACTACTATTGGTGCAATTGGTGTCCTATCAGTAGTATTATCGAAACAGAATGAAAATACCAGGAAGAAGATTAATGCGTATTTTATAGTTTGTGCCAATTTTGTATTTAATTTACTGCTTGTTTTTGGAATGACTGGCTTTTTAGGATCGATAGTTCATACCTTGTTTAATAAGGATTTAACTTTTAGCAATCGAACAATTGCGTGGGGCAATGCAGTTAAGAGCATAGTGAAGAGTCCGATTACTGGAACGGGTATACTGACTTCAAGAGAAGCAAAATCTGTATTGGGTAGTCTTTCATTTATGCAAGCTCATAATGAATGGTTACAGTGTTTGTGGCAAGGAGGAATAATATTGTTTGTTATCCTTCTTTTTGTACTATTGGCAACTGCTGGAAGGATAAATAAGATTCGGCATTCGAAATTGCAATTTATGTGTTGCATGCTTTTTATTTCAGTGTTTATAGAAATGGCATTCGAGGTTTGGCTAGGTATGACATTTACGTGGTTATTACTGTTGCTCATATACAAGGCAGAGGTTTTTGAAATGCCATATGAGGAGGAATGGAATGAATAAAGGTAAACGTCTGTTGATTACCCTGATGTCGACTGGAATGGCTACAGTCATGAGCTTTGTAGTAAGCTTCTTTTTGACACCGTTTATTACAAATATGTTAGGAACAGAGGCTTATGGATTTGTTACGCTGTCCAAAAACTTTGTCAGTTATGCTGTAATTATTTCAACTGCTCTTGATTCGTATGCAACGCGTTATATTGCAATGGAATATCACAAGAAAGACTTTAAAAGTGCAAATAGATGTGTGTCATCAGCGTTCTATGGCGATGCAGTTATAGCATCAGGTGTTCTCGCAATAGGAGTTCTTTTTGTTATATTTATGGAGCACTTTTTAAATATTTCATCAGAGTTGCTTCTTTCTGTTAAAGTGCTTTTCTTACTTGTTTTTGTGAATTTTTTTGTTACAACGGTTCAAACTGCTTTTAACTCAACCTCATACATAAAAAATCGCTTGGATATAACAGGGTTTGTTCGAGTAATAGGCTATATCGTCGAAATAGTTCTGTACATATCAATTTTTAGATTATTTTCACCACGGGTTTGGTATGTTGGCGTTGTCATGCTGGCTGTGACAGCAATTAATTTTATAGCTTCAGTTTGGATGTTCCATAGCATGACTCCGGAACTTAAAGTTAGAAGATCATATTTTTCAATAGATGCGGTCAAAAAGCTGGTTGGAAATGGTATATGGAATTCTATAAATAGTTTGGGTGTCACATTAAACTCTGGACTTGATTTGTTGGTTACAAATCTTTTACTTACAAATCTTGAAATGGGACAAATTGCCATTACGAAAACGATAGCTTCTATTTTTTCGTCGTTGGAAGCTATGCTATGTCAACCATTTCAACCGTTGCTCCTGAAAAGTTACTCAGATCACAATAAAAAGCAATTGCATGAAGAACTTAGAATGGCTGTTAATATTTCGGGATTCTTTTCAGCATTAGCATTTGCAGGTTTTTTTAGTTTAGGAAAACTGTTTTATCAACTTTGGATTCCAAATCAAGATACAGAATTGTTGTATGCTCTCACTGTTGTAACAATTCTTGCCTATGTAACGGAAGGCCCAGTGCATCCGTTGTACTATATTTATACCCTAACAGTAAAGAATAAAATCCCGTGTATTATTACTCTCCTTGGTGGTGTACTTAATGTTGTGGGAATGTTTGTGCTTGTACGATATACCAGTATGGGAATATATTCAATTGTGATTACAACGACAGTGATTACTACTATTACAAGTCTGATTACAAACCCTCCATATATGGCATATTGTTTAAAAATGAAGTGGTATGAATTTTATCCAGCGCTATTGATAAACATTGTTGGTACTGTGATTATGACAGTTGTGTTTTTCTTGGTAACGAGAGCAATTAATCCGAACGGTTGGATTGGCCTGATTATGACAGCAATTTTTTTATGTGGAATTGGTTTTTTGATTTATTTTATGTTTGTATTTTCTGCAAAAGAGAGAAAATATATTCTTAGTATGGTAAAACACAAGGTATCGGCAAATAAATGAAGTGATTAAAAATGGGAAAATATTTTGGAACAGATGGCTTCCGTGGTGAAGCTGGTATTACATTAACAGCAGACCATGCCTACAAAGTAGGTCGTTTTCTGGGCTGGTATTATAATGCGTTGCGTGAGCGCAATGGTGACACCGATCCTGCTCGTATCGTCATTGGTAAGGATACGCGCCGCAGCTCCTATATGTTTGAATATAGTCTGGTGGCTGGCCTGACGGCTTCCGGTGCAGATGCCTATCTGCTACACGTTACTACCACACCGTCTGTGGCCTATATTGCTCGCGTAGATGACTTTGACTGCGGTATCATGATTTCTGCCAGCCATAATCCGTATTATGACAACGGCATTAAGCTGATCGACTGCTACGGTGAAAAAATGCCCGAGGAGACTCTACTGCTGGTGGAGGACTATATTGACGGCAAACTCCATGTCTTTGATAAGGACTGGCTGGAGCTGCCTTTTGCGCACCGTGAGCACATCGGTTGCACCGTGGACTATGTGGCAGGCCGCAACCGCTACATGGGTTATCTGATTTCTTTGGGTATCTACTCCTTCAAGGGTGTGAGGGTTGGTCTAGACTGTGCCAATGGTTCCAGCTGGAATATCGCTAAGAGCGTTTTCGATGCTCTGGGTGCTGACACCTACGTCATCAACAATAAGCCGAATGGCACGAACATCAACAACAACGCCGGTTCAACTCATATCGAGGGTCTGCAGAAGTTCGTAGTGGAGAAGGGCTTGGATTGTTGGCTTTGCCTACGATGGTGATGCTGATCGATGCTTGTGTGTGGATGAGAAGGGCAATGTTATCACAGGCGACCACATTCTGTACATCTACGGCTGCTATATGAAAGAACGTGGTAAGCTGTTAAATAACACAGTCGTTACCACAGTTATGTCCAACTTTGGTCTCTACAAGGCTTTCGATGAGCAGGGCATCGGCTATGCTAAAACGGCTGTAGGCGACAAATATGTCTATGAGTATATGGCGAAAAATGGCTGCCGTATCGGTGGTGAGCAAAGCGGCCATATCATCTTCTCCAAGTATGCGAGCACTGGTGATGGCATTCTGACCAGCCTGAAAATGATGGAAGTCATGCTGGCTAAGAAGAAGCCGATGAGTGAGCTGGCAGCACCGCTGAAGATTTATCCGCAGGTACTGGAAAATGTCCGCGTGACCGATAAGAAGGCCGCACAGAATGATCCTGCCGTGCAGGAAGCTGTAAATACGGTAGCCGAGGCTCTGGGCGATACCGGCCGTATTCTGGTGCGTGAATCCGGCACTGAACCGGTCGTTCGTGTTATGGTGGAAGCACCTGACCACGACACTTGCCAGAAGTATGTTGACGAAGTGGTTAACGCGATTCGCGAAAAGGGATATAAGGCGTAAAAGTCAATGACGACTCTGGCAGTTACCCGGAGTCGTTTTGCATAAAAGGGAAAGTATAATAGATTAAATAACGGGAGGGATAAACCTATGTGTGGAATCGTTGGTTTTACTGGAAATCGACAGGCAGCACCGATCCTGCTGGATGGTCTGTCAAAACTGGAATATAGAGGATATGACTCGGCCGGACTGGCTGTCCGTGACGGAGAAAATCTGGCACAAGTTGTGAAAGCGAAGGGGCGCCTGTCCAATCTGATTGAGAAAACAGATGGAGGCAAGGCATTAAAAGGAACCTGCGGTATTGGCCATACTCGTTGGGCTACCCACGGTGAGCCGAGCCAAACCAATGCACATCCGCATGTTTCAGGTAACTGCACCCGTTCTGGTTCAGGCACAGTAGAGTCTGAGGTTGTTGGCGTACATAACGGTATCATCGAGAACTATACTGAACTGAAAGAAAAGTTGCTGAAGCACGGCTATACGTTCTACAGCCAGACGGATACGGAAGTGGTCATCAAGCTGGTGGACTATTATTATAAAAAGTATAATCTCGGCCCTATTGATGCCATTGCCAAGACAATGGTGCGTGTCCGTGGCTCCTACGCTCTTGAGTTAATGTTCCGTGACTATCCAGGCGAGATTTGGGTGGCACGTAAAGACAGCCCGATGATCATCGGCATTGCGGATGGTGAGACCTATGTGGCTTCGGACGTCCCGGCAATTCTGAAATACACTCGCAACGTCTATTACATTGGCAACCTTGAGTTCGCAAAGCTGACCCCGGGTGAAGCTCATTTCTATGATCTGAATGGTGATGAGATCGAAAAGCAGACCACAGAAATCAAGTGGGATGCAGAAGCAGCTGAAAAAGGCGGCTTTGAGCATTTCATGATGAAAGAAATCCATGAGCAGCCGAAAGCTGTTCAGGATACCCTTAACTCTGTGATCAAGAACGGCGCTATCGACCTATCCAGTGTGGAGATCACCGAGGACGAAATTAAAAACTTTGAGCAGATCTATATTGTTGCCTGTGGTTCTGCATGGCATGTGGGCATGGCTGCTCAGTATGTGCTGGAAGACATAGCGGATATCCCGGTGCGTGTGGAACTTGCATCTGAGTTCCGTTATCGGAAGATGCCGCTCAATCAGAAAGCACTGGTAATCGTTGTCAGCCAGTCTGGTGAGACGGCAGATACACTGGCTGCACTGCGACTTGCAAAAGAGAAGGGCATTACCACGATGGCAATTGTTAATGTGGTAGGCAGCAGTATTGCTCGTGAAGCTGACAAGGTGTTCTACACACTTGCTGGCCCTGAGATCTCTGTTGCAACGACCAAGGCATATAGCGCACAGCTTGTGGCAATGTACTGTCTGGCAGTTCAGTTTGCAAAGGTTAGAGGAAAAATCACGGAGGAACAGTACAGCTACTATATTTCTGAGCTGTTGACTCTCCCAGAGAAGATGCAGAAAACTTTGGAAGATAAAGAACGCATCCAGTGGTTCGCAGCAAAGTATGCCAATGCACACGATGTGTTCTTCGTAGGTCGTGGCATTGACTATGCTGTCTGCTTGGAGGGAAGTCTGAAACTGAAAGAAATCAGCTACATCCACTCTGAGGCGTGCTGACCCAGAGCGAACTCTATGAAAAGACTATCAGCAATATGTTGGAGTGCAAGAGCCGTGGTGCTTATCTGATGGGGCTCACTACTTATGGCAAGTATGAAATCGAAGATCAGGTAAACTTCACAGTTTATGTTCCAAAGGTGGACGAGCACTTTGTTGGTAGCCTGGCAGTGATTCCGTTGCAGCTACTCGGCTACTATGTGTCTGTAGCCAAGGGCCTGGATGTGGATAAGCCAAGAAATCTGGCGAAGAGTGTGACAGTAGAATAAAAGTTAGTAAGAGGAAGAAGTTATGAAAACAACGTTACTTATCATGGCAGCCGGTATCGGTAGCCGTTTTGGAACAGGAATTAAACAGTTGGAGCCGGTGGATGATGCTGGTCATATCATCATGGATTACTCGATTCATGATGCGATTGAGGCAGGTTTCAACCATGTAGTGTTTATCATCCGCAAGGATATCGAGAAAGAGTTCAAAGAGGTTATTGGTGATCGCATTGCCTCCATTTGCTCTTCTCATAATGTAACTGTGGACTATGCTTTCCAGGATATTAACGATATCCCGGGAACTCTGCCGGAAGGTCGTACAAAACCTTGGGGAACCGGTCAGGCTGTGCTTGCTGCAAAGAAGGTTCTTGATACACCGTTCATTGTGATCAATGCAGATGATTACTATGGTAAGGAAGGCTTCAAAGCGGTTCATGAATATCTGGTGAACGGTGGAAAGTCCTGCATGGCAGGCTTTGTCTTAAAGAATACTCTGTCAGATAACGGTGGTGTGACTCGTGGTATCTGCAAGATGGATGATCAGAACAATTTGACTGAGGTTGTGGAAACCAAGAACATCGTCAAGACTGCAAATGGAGCCGAGGAAGACGGTGTAGCTGTTGATGTGAATTCTCTGGTTTCTATGAACATGTGGGGCCTGACTCCAGATTTTCTGGATGTACTGGAAAAGGGCTTCAAAGAGTTCTTTGAGAAAGAAGTCCCGGGCAATCCGCAGAAAGCTGAGTATCTGATCCCAATCTTCATCGGTGAACTGCTGGAGCAGGGCAAGATGTCTGTGAAGGTTCTGAAGACCAACGACACCTGGTACGGCATGACCTATCACGAGGATGTTGCAGCCGTAAAGGGCAGTTTCAAGAAGATGCTGGAGAACGGTGTGTACAAGGCTGACTTGTTCAGTGATCTGTAAACAGCGATGAAAGAAACGATTGATTTACTTGGAAAGATAATCACAAACATCCTGACTGCTCTCTATGAGCCATTTGGATTTTCACTCCTGCTTTCCTTCCTAGCCATGTTTTTCTATCTTTATGCTTATGAACCTACCGAAGCCGGCAAAGGTTGGAAGAATGCCATAGTGACATGGTATCAGAAGTTCAAGGAGAGTTTGTTCTTTCGGAAACTGTTCTTCCTGGCCTTTGTGACTTCACTTATTCTGTTCCGAACTCTCTTAAACCGCAATCTTTGGATGAATCCTTTATCCGATGTCATGGGTGGCTGGGGCATCTGGGAGACTGTGAATGGCGAACAGAAGCTGACCACCGAGTGCATCGAGAACGTAATTATGATGGTCCCGTTTTCAGCAGTAGCGATGTGGACGTTCGGAGAGAAGATAGGAAACAGTTGGAAGAAGATACTGTGGTATAGCGGGAAGATAGCATTTATCTTTTCGATAAGCATTGAGATGTTGCAGTTATTGATGCGGCTAGGAACGTTCCAGTTATCAGACATCTTCTATAACACAGTCGGCGGAGTGCTAGGCGGATTGATGTACTGTGCGGTGATGAAGGTAAGAAAGCGTTTGTAAAACTGGCTGAAATTGTGATATACTGGGAGCGGTAGCTCCCTACGCTGCTCGAATGAATCACACACCTCTCCGTGGTGAGCAGCAGGCAACGATCTATTATGATCGGCGAAGATGTGATAGATTTTTATGTTAAATTGAAAGAAGATGAATATATGTTATCGCCAGAGTTGAAAAAACTTTTAAATGACCTCCAGGCAGGAGAATCAAATATAAGAATTGATCGAGAAAAAATCCAAGCTGAACTTGAGGCTCTCGATAATACACCCGTATTTCTGAAGCATAGCCTTTCAATGTCAACGAGAGTGTGCCCTACTTGTGGGAGGGAGCTATGATGGATTATAGAGAATTAAGAAAACTAAAAGCTCAGCTAATAGAAAAAGAAAATAAAACAGAGGACGAACTTCATTTATTGATGGAACTTCAGTCGTTAAGTAAAGTAATTGATACAATCGGATTTTCCTTACAGATGTCGGGAGATGTGTGTAAAACCTGTGGGAGACCGTTATAATGGAAGGACACTTTCTTGTATGTGAAAATGCAGAAGAGGAATTTGATATCAGTTTCCAAGTTAATTCAACTATGGATAGTGTTATTCCAAAGGATCAACAAGAACTGTATGTAAAAGCAGAATCTGCCTGTAATATCATTAAAGCATTAGAAAACACGGATAAACAAACTAAGAAAAAGTATTTTGATAAGCTACTTTCCTTGTCTCAGGTTGGACTTGTGGCAAATCCGGCACAGACAGAAACAGCAGAATTTGCATTAATGAAGTTGAAAGATGAAATAGTTCTTGTAGAAGGAAAACGTATCAAGAACCACTATATGAAATATTTAGGGATAGATGCCTTAATTATTGGCGCAATAGCAAGTATAGTGTTAGGAATATGTTTCTATTTTACAAGATGGATAGGATGTATTTCAGTATTATGTATTATAATTGGTGCCTTAACAGGAACATGGGTTTCATTTGGTGCAAGAAAATTTGAAATAGAATTTGAGGATCTTGCTTCATTGGAAAAAGACAAAATGACGCCAGTTATCCGTCTGATTTATATTGCAGTTGCTTCGTTGATTTTTGCACTATTAATGAATGTTGGTCTTATAGATGTAAAAATTGGAAATGTAGATATTTCCAAGGCTTTTACAGATATCAAGCCTGCACTTGTAATTGGCGTTTTATGCGGTTTGGTTGAAAGTAAGATTGGAATACAGGCCTACAATAAGGCGGTTTCCCTATTGGTAGATAATAGTGAACAATAATAGTATATTGCCCTCACCCCAACACAGTGCTATACTTAAACAACTATAAAAGGAAAGAGGTTATCACCTATGCCCAGAACGAAAGGCAGCAAAAACCGTCTTAAAACCAATATCACCAAAGACTATGCAACCCAGATTGCAGAAAAGCAGGAGACTATTGCGTCTCTGAATACCGAGATCGCATCCATCCAGAAAGCGATTGAAGAGCAGAAGAACACATTGAAAGAGAAGAAGACTGCGCTGAAGAAAGCCGAAAAAGAAGTGGCATCCCTGGAATCGAAGAAGGCAAAGGCAGATGCTAAGGCCGCTGAAGAAGCTAAGAAGGCTGAAGCGGAGGCTGTGCTGAAGAAGCTGTTGGCAAGCGGGATGAGTGCGGACGAGATCCTCGAAAAACTGAAATAAACAAGAACCCAAGACAAAAAATAAATGCCGTGTGGACAAACTGAACTCCAGGAGTTCACACGGTAATTTTTGAAGGCCGCTATATAGTTTATAACGAAAATAAGAATTGAATAGAAATAAAAGAAACGGAGCGTGAGAAAATGAACTTATCAAAAATACATCATATTGCAATCATCGTATCTGACTACGAAACCGCAAAAGATTTCTACGTGAACAAGCTGGGCCTCTCTGTTATCAGAGAAAACTACCGCCCGGAGAGAAAGGACTGGAAGCTGGATTTGCGTGTCAATGAACACACAGAGCTGGAGATTTTTGCTGAGGAAAATCCTCCGAAGCGTGTGAACCGTCCGGAAGCATGTGGGCTGCGTCACCTTGCTTTTTGTGTAGAGAGCGTGGAGCAGACGGTGAAAGAGCTGGAGAAATTAGGTATAGAATGTGAGCCAATCCGTGTGGATGACTATACCGGAAAGAAGATGACTTTCTTCCATGACCCGGATGGTCTGCCGCTGGAGCTGCACGAATAATTATGGGAGAAAAAAGAGCGTATAAATCTCGGAAGCCTGGTTGATTATTTCGCGTCAAGGGATCCGGGTCTGAGCTTTGCTCAGACCCACTGATTTTTCTCTCAGACCCAGCAATACGC